>Ga0182009_10000164_pt1 | contig 12630 bp, 5 predicted proteins | sample Sormic07211187_1_FD_161052 | JGI IMG/M metagenome (GOLD analysis project Ga0182009, IMG submission 161052) | Bulk soil microbial communities from the field in Mead, Nebraska, USA - 072115-187_1 MetaG | ecosystem: Environmental > Terrestrial > Soil > Agricultural land > Bulk soil | place: USA... | reverse complement strand
AACAGCGTGAACACAATGCCGCATTGCACGGCTCATTGCACAATCGACAGACTGTGCCCGAAATGTTGGGGTTCTACCGCAAAGGTTGGGACGCTAACCTACTGAAACACAAAGAGGTTTACTCATTAGCAAACCGCCGCATTCGGCCACTCTGCCACCTCTCCGCGACGATTCCCGACAGTTTACCACGTTGCTGACGGCTTCAGGCTGAACCCTTCAACGCAGTTGGCGCTCTGTGGCTCAGCCTGTAAGCGAACACGACTATATGAAGCGCAGAATGCTCGAAGTGGCGCTGGTTTCGCTTACGACCTCATTCTTTCGTCTTCAAGAGTCTTATCACTCCAAAGCGCTCTGGCACCGCGAAAACTGTTGCTCACCGGTGCTTGCCACGATCTGATGGCGAGCTGATGCCGGACCTTGGCTACGAAATAAGTTGATACGCAGAGTGTTGTCGCTCGCGGCGAGGTGGTTATCCAGCGCGGCATAAGGAATCTTCATCGCACCGTACCAGAGGTGAGTCGTGGGGTCGATCCGAGCGGAGACCTCAAATCCTGAGTTCCACTTCCAGCCATCCTCATGATGTGGCTTATCCAGATCGATATCGAGATCAATCCACTCGCCGCGAGGAGACATTTCAAATTCCTTGTAGCGCCGGATGTGCTGGACGTCGGAGCTTATAAAAACTTCGGCAACGTCCCAATTCCAAAGGGCATTGGTTTTTTCCGACGTATTTGGATTGGGCTCCAGATAAAGATCTTCGTAAGGGGCAGACGAACAGGAAATACAAGATCTGTTGCGTCGGGCGGGTGCGAATCTCGGTGCGGTACTTGGGATCGGGCTTGCCGTATGGATTCGAATCCATATAGGTCGCCACTGCGCCGCGCCAGAACGACGAGGTCACGTCAGTGTTGAGAGGCTGGTCGGAAGCAGTCCAGATGCCGCGAGCGGTTTCGTCTGCAGCCAACGCTACGGAGCACGTCAGAACGAGCAGCAGCAAGGGCACAAATCTAGTCAGTGCATCCGGGTCGACCTGATCACGGCTGGTTCTCTCTCATCGCAAGGCGGGTGAGGTGATACGTCATCATCTGGTCGGGCTGCAAGAGAGCATCGCGGAATTCCTTGTTTGCTTGCTGCGTATTGCCCAGTTCGCGATCCAGCATGCCAGCTTGGTAGAGCCACCGTCCAGTCGCCGAATCGCTTGCGGGGTCGTTGCGCACGCGATTTAGTGTCGCTTCCAGCTTCTGTCTCGCCATACTGCGGTCGGTATTGGGTAGCTCCTGCGATGCCTTCCAGGACCAGATTGCTTCATTCAGGTTCGAGCTCTGAGCTGCCTCGGTGAAGTGACTCTGCGCCTTCTGCGAAAGATTGCAGGCCTTATAGGTGCTTCCGAGCAGATAATTGAATCTCGCGGAGGCCAGGAAAGGCTGAAGGCCATCGTGAGTAAACGGCAAATCCGGCACCGGCTGACCAATATGGTCAGCAATGTTCACAGCCTCTGGGCAATGTGCGTGCCGCGCCACTGACAGGGCCTTTTGCAATTCCACTTCCAGCCAGACCTGCCGCACATTTGTGCCTCCCTCCTCGCGTTGAAAGAAGCGATTGTGAAACATGGCCTCAGCTTTGTCGAAGTCACCGGCCTCCGCCAGATTCAGAATGAGTTCGTAGGTCAGAGGAGTGGGCATGTGGTCGAGATCAGGATAGCGTTGCAATGCAGCCACCCGTTCTTGCGATGGCTTCTGCAGAATGCTCAGCGTCTGATCAATTCCGCGATAGAGTTCTAGATTGCGCCCGTCGGTGCGCAGGCCCTCCTGGAAGACATCCAATGCTTCTGCCGGTTTCTCTTTGACATGCAGCAAGGCGCGGCCCAAGCTGGCATGCAGGACCGGAATCTGCGCATTCAGTTGCCGTGTCTGCTGCCACTCCGCGAGCGCCTGGTCAGCCAAGCCCTTGGAGAAATAGAGCGTTCCGATCAGGTAATGAGCGCTCGCGTCCTGCGGATTGGATTTCAAAGCCGCGCTCAGGACTTCGAGATCCTCGGCTCGACTGGGGAATACATACTCGGTGGAGAGTTTCGCCGCTTTGTCGAAAGCGGCGGAGCCGTGCAGCTTTTGCTGACAGTACGCGGCGTAGTAGGCGACCAACGGGTGCTTGCTGGGAGGGAGCTGCCCCGGCTCACTTTCATCCTCAGACTCAGTCGGATAATCACGCGTCAGCACTTCAAGCGCCTGGGTATACATCCCCAGCCGCATGTACTCCGACGCGACATTCAAAACGCGCTGCGTGTCATTTGCCAGATGATGCAGGTCGGGTTTGCCAATCTCCTCCAGCAGGAAATAGCTGTCTGGAAATCGCACCAGCCATTGCTGGGCTAACTTGCGTGAGCTTTGCTGCTGCCCTTCGGCTCGCAATACGGCGCTCAACTCTTCGGCAGTGCGAAGATCGTCCGGGGCGGCTTCACTCGCGAGCCGGAGATAAGACTCCGCCTGCTTCAGATTTCCTTCTCTTGCCGAAAGCTCGGCTAATCGCAGCTCGGCCGGAGCACGGAACCCAGGCAGGCGTGCTGCCGCTTCATAGGATGCTCGCGCGTCCCGATTGGCACCCAGACCGTCCTGCGTGAGCCCGAGGTAGTACGCGATTTCACCGTCGGACGTATTCCGGGCTTGTACCGGCTCCAAACTGTCTTTTGCTTCCTGAAACCTCACTAGTCCGGCGTACAGGCGTCCCGCCGACTTGTGCAATTCAAAGCTGTCCGGATAATTCGTGAGGGCGTCCTGATAGGTTTGCAGTGCGCCTAGAGGATTGCCATCGAGTTCCTCTTCCTTACCCAGCTGTAGCCAGTCATCTTCTGTCCGGCGATCAGGCGGCGGGATGTGATACGCCGCTTGTGGGCCAACATGAATTTGGTCAGCCGGAGTCCAGTCGTACTGGTCCTCGGTCTGCCGCAGAAGTGTCGTCCCCTTGCCGTCACGCAGTTCGAAAGTGTATTTCTCTTTTGCATCGGCGTTCGCAAGTTCGTGTTGCCAGGTTCGCTCCGGAGAGAGATCGAGCTTTTCTCGGAATGCTTCCCGGTCGCCTACCAAAAAGCGCACCTGTGCACCTGGGATCGCCTGATTCACATTCAATGATCCCAGCAGCGCGTCCCCTTGCCGCCTGAGATGCACCACCCCGGCCAGGTTGGCTCGGGAAATTCCGCCCAGATCACGCACCGGCATCCAGAATTCAGAGAAGCGGATAGTCTGCCGCGGCTCGAGAAAAGCGTAGGTCTCCTGATTGCGGAATAACCCGGCCTGGACCTCGACGTAGGCGCTGTCGTTGTCGGAGAGCGTTTTGCGCCAGTCGAGGCCGTCTGGGTCGGTGCCCCACGACCAGATTTTTTTGGCCGGCAATTGCGCGTAGTCCGCATAGTGCACGGTTCCCGTATTCGTGTGGGGATGCCAGACGCCCATGAATGGTTCGCGACTGCCGTGCACGAAGAGCGAGACCGGCCCCTTGGTCTGATTTTTCACGATGCTGAGATCGGTGCCATCCGCCTCGACCGGCCAGGGCTCAACTTCCCGAAAGCCATGGCTCGCGGTGAAGCGCATGGGATATTGGATTCGCGAGTCATCCCACACCTGGATCCCAGCATTATTCCACCAATAGAAACGGTGCCGGACATCGCTGCGATTATTCAGCTCAACTTTTTCTTCCAGCACCGTGGAATGCGGGCGCAGCACCAGTTCGACCGACCACTGCATTCCGTAAACCCGGTCGATGTTGCTTACCAGGACAGAAGCGCTGCCGTCCTCATTAGGATGGAATGCGAAGTCGACAGGAGACAGGCTCACCCAATTATGCGAGACCGGAAAATTGAATTCGATGCCGAAAGCAGCCCACGCGCCGCGATATGAAATGTTGGCTTTCTTGATGGAAGGATTTGCATAGAACATCGGCTGCTCGCTGATTTTGTCGGTGCAGGTATAAACATGCCCTCCCAGATCGGGCAGCACGGAGCACTTCAGGTATTCGTTTTCCAGAAAAACCGCGCGCCATGCGTGATCCTTGCGGCGATTGCTCAAGTTGTCACGCAACGTGTAGGGATAATTAAACCGGCCATTGGCAAATTGATCGAATGGAGGATTGGGATCTGGAGCATCCTCTTCATAGGTAGGCAAGGTCAAAGTGCCCTGCCAGACGCGAACTTGAGCCCAGGCCGCGGAAACAGAAAAGAAGAATAGAAAAGAGAGAATTTTTGATGCAGTCATATGCGCAAGGACATTTGAGTAGGCCTCCATTATCTACGCCAGACAGGATGGCTGCCAGATTATTCAGCGTACAATGGTGCTCCTCACCTTCAATGAAACGATTTTTTCGGGACTTTTCGTCGCTTGTCGCACTCGTCGCACTTGGCGGCGTGATCTTACCAGTCAGAGATTCCATTGCCAAAAGCAGTGCACAAAAGGAATCTGCGGAGCAGGGGAAGACCGCGCTGTCGAAACAGCGCGGCGAGAGTTTCTTCCCCGTGGCGGTGTGGTACAGCGGCGGCAAAGCCCGCGCCCCGATGCTGGAGAGCATTACCGCCGATTCGCCTGCATTGTGGAAACAGGATCTGGAGAAGATCAAGGGCTTGGGCTTTAACACTGTCCGTACATGGGTCGAGTGGAACGTCGGCGAGCCCGAAGAGGGACAATATTACCTCGAAAATCTCGATCTTCTTTTGCAATTGGCGAATGAAGTTGGCTTGCGCGTGATCGTGCAGGTTTACGTAGATTCAGCCCCTGAATGGGTCGGGAAGAAGTATCCGGATGGTCATTACGCCGCGCAAGACGGCCAACAGATCCCCTCGCAGGCAGCGCCTGGATATTGTTTTGATCATCGCGGCGTGCGCAAGGCGGTACTCGGCTTTTTCCAGGAAGTCGCGCGCCATGTGGCAGGCAGTCCAGCGTTCTATGGATGGGATCTATGGAGTGAACCGGCGGCCCTGAACTGGGCTCGCATCGGCTACAAGTCGGAGCCGATGTTCTGCTATTGCCCCAGCAGCATGGAGCGCTTTCGCATCTGGCTGAAAGCGAAATACGGAACGCTGAACCGGCTCAATGAGGCATGGCACCGCACGTTCACGGACTGGAATCAGGTCGAGCCTCCGCGGTACGGAACCATCCTGACTTACACCGACTTTATGGATTGGCGGATTTATTACGGGTACAAGCTCGCCGAAGACCTGAAGTCACGAAACGACGCTGTCAAAGCCATCGATCCGCAGCATGTGACTACCAGCCATGCGCCCAATCCCTCGCCGCTGGTGCGAACCCTGGCGGACCCTTACGACCCCTCCGACGACTACATTATGAAGAATTCCGTCGACTTTTTCGGAACCAGTTTTTATCCCAAGCTCACCGCCCCTGAGCATAACTGGACGCTCGAGCGTCGTGTGCTGGCCATGGACCTGACCAACAGCATGACGGCGGGCCGCGGCTTCTATGTGGGAGAGCTGCAGAGCGGCTATGGAGTTCATGGCACGACTATCGGCTCGCCCGTCACTCCCAATGATCTTGAGTTGTGGACCTGGGGCATGGTCGCGCGCGGTGCGCGAGCCATCAACTATTACGCCTTCTATCCCATGAATGCCGGCTACGAGTCCGGCGGCTACGGCATGATCAATCTCGATGGCACACTGACCGAGCGCAGCCGCCACGCCGGAGAGATCGCGCAGCGTATCCAGCAGAATGCTGACCTGTTGCTGCAGTCTCATGCCGAACGGGCGGAAGTGGCCATCGTGTTCAGCCCGCTCGCTCCATTGTTAGGTGGGTACGACGAGGAAGGCAGCCGCAACGCCATTCACGAGGCGGTTGCCGGATATCATCGGATGTTCTTCGAAAGGGATGTTCCGGTAGATGTCCTGAGTTCGCGAGAACTGGATCGCGATGGGCTTGGCAAGTACAAGCTCGTGATTGTGCCCTATCCCCTGATGCTGACCAGTGACGAAGCCAGTGCTCTGCAGAACTACGCCTCAGGAGGCGGGCACCTTTTTGTTGAAGCCCGCCCGGGTTGGGTCGATGAACGCGGCCATGCCGAACCTCAGATTCCGGGCTTTGGCTGGAACAAAATGTTCGGTGTTCGCGAAAAGCAGCTAGTTCCCGGCAAGGAATTCGAAGTCGCGTGGGGAGATGCGCACTTCAAAGCCATGAAGTTCCAGGAGCAATTCGAGGTCGAGGACCAATCCGCGCACGCTGTGGCGAAGCTCGCGGACGGAACTCCCATCGCCTGGGAAAACCGTTACGAGAAAGGCAGCGCCATTCTCTTCGGCAGCTTTGCAGGGCAGCAGAATTATGAGCATCCGGTCGCCATGCATCCGCTCGAACCGATCCTGACGCAATGGGCGGGAGTAGCGCACCCCAATCTGCATGCCCCCTCACTCATTGAACTTCGCGAGATGCAGGCGGCGAAAGGCCGCTTCGTCTTCATCTTTAATCATTCGGAGAATCCGTCTGCCGTCGAGTTCAGCCGTGAGTTGGAGAAACCCGCTTCAGGCATTCGGGAGATCATGACGAATCAACGGTTGCCGGTCGCGGGGAAGACTTTCTCCGTCAAGCTGGAAATTCCTCCGCAGAGCGTGCGCATCTATAGAATTGACTATTGATGGCCGGGTTTGGCAACGTCTATTCCCAACCGGGCAGAATCCATATTCATGCGCTATTTCGTCATCATTCTTGCTCTTGGATTGGGTGCGCTGCGATTGGCCGGCACACCGACTGCCTCCACCATCCGATTTGAAAACATTGCCGCGAAAGCAGGCGTCAATTTCATTACACGCAATTCTCCTACACCTAACAAGAATCAGATCGAAACCATGGTCGCCGGAGTGGGCTTGCTCGACTTCGACGGCGACGGTTGGCTCGACATCTACCTTGTCAACGGAGCAGCGATCCCATCGCTGCAGAAGGAATCGCCGGCTTACTGGAACCGCCTGTATCGAAATAATCACGACGGCACCTTCACTGATGTCACCGAGCGCGCGGGAGTCGCCGGAGCAGGCTACGGCATGGGGGTCGCCATCGGGGACTACGACAATGATGGGCGGCCCGACATTTTTCTGGCCAACGTAACTGGCAATCAACTGTTCCATAACAACGGCGATGGCACCTTCACCGACGTCACTGCGAAGACTGGCCTCGCCGGTGCCGAGATGAATGGTAAGAAAATGTGGTCCGTGGGCGGCGGATGGTTCGATTACAACAATGACGGGAAGCTGGACTTATTCGTGGTCAATTATTGCGTGTGGGAGGTCAACAAGGATCCCTTTTGTCACGTGAAAAGCGGAGTCCGCGGCTACTGCCATCCCAAAGTCTATGCTTCGCTCCACAACAGCCTGTACCGCAACAATGGAGACGGCACGTTCACCGACGTCTCTAAAGAAACCGGAATTTCATCCCGCATGGGCAAGGGGATGAGCGTGTCGTTTGCCGACTACGACGGCGATGGCTTCCTCGACGCGTTTGTTGCCAATGACACAACCCCGGGATTTCTTTTTCACAACGTGGGCGGAAAGAAATTCGAGGAAGTTGGTACACAAGCCGGAGTTGCCTATGCTCCCAACGGCGTGGCTTTGTCGGGAATGGGCTCGGATTTTCGCGATGTCAACAATGATGGGCGGCCCGACATATGGTACACGGCCGTGGAACGCGAGACGTTCCCCCTGCTCATGAATCAAGGAAATGGCGAATTCGACGACGTTACGCAGTCCAGCGGATTGCAAGCCACCAAAGACATGTCCGGTTGGGGCAATGGCATCTTCGATTTTGATAATGATGGGTGGAAAGACCTGCTCGTCGTGCGCGCTAATGTGCTCGACAATATCAGTGAACTGGGTCCCAGCCGCAAATATCCCGAGCCGAATTCCCTTTTTCGCAATCTGGGTAATGGCAAGTTTGCTGACATTGGCCCGTCAGCCGGACCTGACTTTGTGGAAGAGGCCCCGCATCGCGGCGTTGCTTTTGGCGATCTCTTCAACGATGGCCGGATTGACGCGGTGGTCAGCGTGCTCGGCGGACCCGTGGAAATTTTGCGGAATGTCTCCGAAACGGGCAATCACTGGATTCTGCTGAAGCTCGCAGGGACAAAAAGCAACCGCATGGGCCTGGGCGCGCAAATTCATATCACCACCGCAGATGGAGCTTCCCAATGGAACGAGGCAACAACGGCGGTCGGATACACCGGTTCCAGCGACAGCCGCGTGCATTTCGGCCTCGGAAAAAACCGCGTTATCAAGGATGTGGAAATTCGCTGGCCGAGCGGCATCAAGCAGGTCTTGCACGATGTTGCCGGGGATCAAATCCTCACTGTGGAAGAACCCCAGCATTGATTAGGCTGGAGTGGGATTCGATTAATTGCTATCCGGCTGGCTCTTGCGCACCTGAACGCTCAGGCTTACTCCCATTTGGGAACTGGCATCACTAGTGTAAGTACCCCCCTCCCCCTCGAATCTTTTGGAATGTTGGAGTTAGAGCAAAATCGCGAAGTAATCTATGGGTTACAATAACTTACGAGTAAAATCTTGATTTCAAAGAGCTTCGTTCGCTCGCTAACGAGCCCTGAGCTCGTGCACATGTTGATGATGGACAATTCAAAGATTATCCGCAAGGTCACATGTCACAAGGTTGAGGTGGTGAGTTGTGGAGAACCAACCAGGTTTGCGTTTGGCTACACTGCTTTCAACGACATCGCTCTTCCGCGGTGATTGATTGTTTTATTACTACTCCGGCTTCGCTGTGCCTTCGGCAGAAATAAGCTTCTCGTGAATCGCAAACTCTTTCTGCGCTTCATCCTTGTGCCCTGATCGCTGCAGGGCTGCACCTAGCGAGTTGTGGACCTCCGGGTTCTCAGGCATGAAGCGCTCCGCGGTTCGGAGTGGTGCGATAGCGTCCTCGTATTTCTTTTCATTCACAAGGCAGTATCCCAAACCCAAGTATGCCTCGCCGAGATTGGGGTCCGCCTTGAGCGCCTGGTTATAGCGAGAGATCGCGTCATCCCACTTTTGGTCCCTTCGGGCAAGCTCTCCCAAAATGTAATGGGCGCCGGCATTGCTCGGATCGATTTGGATTTCCTTCAGGAACTCCTGCTTGGCGCGTTCCGCGACATCTGGTCCCGCATCGGGCCGCGACAGAAGCAACCTGCCGAGCAGGAAGTGAATGCCCCGGACATTGGGATCTTTCTTGATCATCGTCTCGTATTCGAGCTGGGCGGGTTCCCACTTGCCCTGCATCTCGAGAGCTTCCGCATTGAGCTTGTGAGCGGCAAAGGAGTCCGGAGCGGTTCGGCCCAGATCTTGAGCCGTTCGCGTGGATAGATCGGAATAGGCATGGATCACCACGAAAAGCACATCCGGATCCTTGGAGAATTGCTTATTCAGCAGCCGGATAAATTCATCAGTGGAGTCGCGGTCGTCGATCGCCAGGGAACAGCGAACACCAAGCACGCCGGCTTGTTTCCGCGTTTCGGCAGTGACACTGCCCGCCATGGCATGCCTAAGGCCAGAAATGCTCTCGCGACAGCGCCCCTGCTCTGCCAGGCTGATGGCTCTATCGGGGGACAGTCCGGACGGGGCTGTCGCAGCCGCTTTTGGCTGTTGTGCGGCCATGATTGGGCTGCTGCAAAAGTAGAGAAGCGCGAGAAATACCGTAGCCTGCCGGGAGCGCTTATACATCTTGAGTTGAGCTTAGAGAATCCCTCTCTGAAAAATCATGTACCAAAAAAATGCAGGCAGCCGGAGCTGCCTGCACCATTATACGAGTTTGCCTCAGTAATAGAGTTTCAACGCCAGCTGTATGTTCCTGGGTGGCTGGGCGCTGGTGATTTGCCCCATCGTGGCGCCCAAGCCCATGTCCGGCGCGTTGTACTGGACATGGTTGAACGCATTAATGAAGTCGCTCCGGAACTGCAGTCGGAACCGCTCCGTAATCGAGAAGTCCTTATGCAGACTCAGGTCGACATCCGTGTAGTGCGGTGAGCGTAGACTCCCCAGTTGGGGTGCGCAATTCCCGAAGGTGCCAGTTGCCGGATTGGTGAATTGTCCGGTATTGGTGAACCATTGACGGCCTACCCCCGGTATAAACGTGTTCTCTATGGAGGGAATGCCGTTGCAGTCTGCTCGGGCGCCGCGCGAGAAGGTGCCGGAATTATCGTCGGCTCCGTAAACGGGCAATGGCCATCCCGTGCGGAAGGTGACGATCGGGCTGACCTCCCAACCTCCGATCACTGCGTTGACAACCCGGTTTGCATTCTTGGCGAGCATTCTGCCGCGGCCGAAGGGCAGGTCATAAACCGCGTAGGCAGAGATTACGTGGGTGGCGTCGTAGTAGCACGGCGCCCACTCTGCCCTTTGGTCGTACACATTCTGCCAGTATGCCGAAGCACTTAGAGCGTTATTCCACGCTCCGTAGTACCCGGTGCTATCCGACATGCACTTGGAGAATGTATAGGCCACCTGGTATTGCAAACCGTGGGTCATCTGTTTCTGCAGCACGGCTTGCAGGGCGTTGTATTTCATGTTGCCGTTTGACTTCGTACCCGAGATCCTCGCTCCCAGGCCACCTTTGCTTGGGTCTCCCAGCACACTATAAAGCGTCGGGTTGGCGGCGAAGTAGGGGCTTGGAGCCGTGCACGGCGGCGTGGCGCAAGCTGAATTGGGCAGGAGCACTCTCTGGCCGAAGTCGAATGGCACCATTAAGTGCGTACCCTTCTGGCCTACGTACCCAATCTGAAAGGTGGTGTTGCCGGCGAATTGATGCTGGACCGTGACGTTCCACTGATCCGCAATCGCCGGTTGGACATTTTGATCCCACACGCGAAGGAGCGCCTGAGAGTAGCAAGCGTAAGCGGGGGGATCGCAGGACGCTGCGGCCGCACTGCCCACGATTCCGGCGGTCGCATCCGTCAGCGGCAGTAGAGCTGTCCCGCTTGTCGTGGCATCCAGTTCCGCCGGAGTAAACGGTGGATTCAGGGTCAATCGCAAGTTCGTACCAGTTCCTTCGAGGTACGACGAGATGGTGAAGGCGCCGCGAATGACAGTCTTGTCGCCGAGCGCCGCCGGGGTCCACGCAAAACCGACGCGCGGCTGGAAGTCCCTGCCTCCGTAGAAGCCCTTGTAAAGGGCACGGCTCGCTCCTCCCCGTCCGGCGAGATCGATGTTGCCCGTGGCAAAATTGTAATTAGCCTGCTGGTTGTGGGTCTCAACCCAGGGTGTATGCGCGTCATAGCGCAGGCCGAGATTGAGGGTCAACCTGTCCGTAGCGCGCCATGTGTCCTGGGCATAGATGCCGATCACATTGCTGGTCTGTTCCCAGGTCTTTCCCGTGCTTACTCCGCGGCCGTATGAGTCATCGAGCCCAAGAAAGAAGTCCGCGCCACCATCGCCAGCGACCGCCGCACCGGGGGCAGATGCCGTGAACTGGCCGCTGAAATGCATAAGGCCTAATTGGCCGTTGTTTCCAGCGTAGAACGTCTTGATGATCTGCCGCCAGTACTGGCCACCAAACTTAAAGTTGTGCCGTCCATGATTCCAGCTCACCGCGTCTTCAGCTTGCCAGACATGATCATCGAAGCTTTCTGTGTTCTCGGCGCTTCCCAGGTTAGTGACGGCTGAATTGTCGAAGTTCAGAGCCAGCAATCCGTTCAAGTTTGCCGGGTTGCCATTGCCGATTCCCAGGGTGTTGCCGAATTGCCCCACACTGGACGCAAAACTGGTGCCGTCGCTCAGATTGATATGGCTCCAACCCACACGAACGTCGTTCACAAGATTGTTGCCGATCATGCGGCTCCAGTCGCCAACCGTGTTGTAAATGGGGGCCGTTGAGTAGCCATTGCCCAGCAATACCTCTGAATTGGTGGAGGGATTGTCCTGATAAGCCCGGGTGAACCGATACGAGATATTGTCCTTTTCCGTGGGCCTGAAGTCGATCTTGAGATCCCCCTGTTTCACGTTTTGCTGTGAAGCTTGGGTATAAGCGGCATTGGACGTTAATTGGCCGTTAGTAGGGCTCGCGTAAAGGCTCGAGGCAAACAAGTTGGCAGCGACCGGACTAATCATCGCGAGGGGAATCTGGTTATTCGGGAAGGGCTGGCGCGTTGTGGCCGGCGTTGATGAAGGAGTACAGGGGGCGCTAAAGGACGCACAGGGATTGTATAGCTGCACTCCGGTTCCCCCCGTGCAGATGCCATTTGGTCCGGTGAAAGCCCCGCCGTTTTGAGTGCAAATGGCTGAAAAATCTCCTGCGCGCTCAGCCGCTGTAAAGACGCTAAACTGCGTCGTCGACTGTGGGATGTCAAAACGCTGATCCTGAAAATCCGCGAAGAAGAAGAGTTTATTCTTGACGATCGGTCCACCCAAGGTGCCGCCGAACATGTTCCAGCGGATTTTGCTCTTGGGGGCCGGATCCCACTGCCCGGCATCGTTTACGCGAAGGTTGTTCTGCCAGCTGTTTGCGTTCAAAACGTCGTTGCGGAAAAATTCCCAAACATCGCCATGAAATGCATTCGTGCCCGACTTGATCGTGGCGTTGACGATGCCGCCCTCAAAATTGCCGAACTCTGCCGGAGCATTGTTGGTGATCAGATTGAATTCCTGGATTGCATCCGGGGCTGGCGTGTAACCCA
>Ga0182009_10000161_pt1 | contig 12688 bp, 13 predicted proteins | sample Sormic07211187_1_FD_161052 | JGI IMG/M metagenome (GOLD analysis project Ga0182009, IMG submission 161052) | Bulk soil microbial communities from the field in Mead, Nebraska, USA - 072115-187_1 MetaG | ecosystem: Environmental > Terrestrial > Soil > Agricultural land > Bulk soil | place: USA... | reverse complement strand
TGGAGACGCCGCAGACATGAACAGCCCGAGCATCTGATGCCCGAGCAGTTCTCAGCGCCGCCCCATTACGAAAACGATGCATCGGTCGCCAAGATTTTTGCGGAACTGAAGCCGCGCGATCGCGCGTTGCTCTGGCTCGCGTACGTAGAAGGGGAGTCGCACGAAGAGATCGCCGCCTCACTAGGCGTCGGACCGCGCGGCGTCAGGGTTATGCTGTTTCGAGCGCGGCGGCGGCTGCGCGATCTGCTTCAAGCGCGGGGCATCCCGGTGAACTCATGACCGAATGGTTCGATCTCAACGACGCGGAAGACAGAGCGCTCGCGGAGTTCATGTCCCGTGTCGCGAACCTTCACATTCCCGATCGCGGATCCCCCATGGCGACTGCGTCGGACCTTTACTGCAAGGCGGCGCTGATCGCGCGTTGGGAAGCTGAACGGCGTGCGCTCCGCCCCATCGACGTGATGCAGCCGATCGAGATCGCCGGCGGCCTCTTTGCGGCGGGATTGTTGCTCTACTGGTCGCTACCGCACCTCTTCCTCTGACCGGTCCGGCGTATCGATGGGAGAATCCACACGAGACGGTCGTGGAGATGATGAACAAGCGTCTGTCTACGACCACCGACGAACTGATGGCACGGCTTCACAAGGACTGGGATGCCGACGTGAAAGCGTTCGACGCCGTCTACGATCGCATTCTGATGATGTCCGACGCACTGGCAGACGGAATCGTGAAGCAGTTTCCGGAGAAGTTCGGAGGCACCGCGTCGCCAACGGCGACGAGCGGGTCGAAATACTAAGTAGTTCCGACCCGGAGAGTACGTACCACGCCCGGCCCGAGCAGCGCATCAAGCCGGGCGTGAATCAACGCTTGCGAGCGCTCCACCTCGCGCCCCCACGCTGCATCGCGGACGACCACGTGCAACACGCCGTCGCGCAACGTGACGGACGTACCGCGATCGATCGCCGGACCGACAGACGATCGCCACGCAAAGGCAACCTTTTCATCGGTCAGCGGCGCCTTCCGGAGGACCTCCGCAAGCGCGTCCGGGATGACGCGGTGGACGGGAATCATGCGGCCACCATACATCTTCAATCTCCGATGTTCAATGTGGTGATCGGTTTGGGCCCCCATAATCAAATGATCCAATGAGATATACACATTGCGAGAATCGCAGATGATCAGATCGATTACCAAATCACCCAATCGAAGGTTGCAGATTCTTCAATGCCGATAGTCCTAGCCTCGGCCTCACCACGACGCGCCGAACTGCTGCGAGCGGCCGGAATCGAATTCGAGGTGATGCCCGCGCACATCGACGAGACGGCGCATGCTGCCGAGTCACCCGAGGCCTACGTGCGGCGGGTTGCAGATTCGAAGGCGCGGGCGATTGCGGGACGCGTGAATGATCGCATCATCCTGGCGGCGGATACGACAGTCGTCATCGACGATCAGATGCTTGCGAAGCCTGAAGACGACGAGGATGCGAAGCGGATGCTGCGGATGTTGTCGGGTCGTACGCACGAGGTGTTGACCGCAGTCGCGGTATGTCGTGGACCCGAAGGATCCGCGCCCCTTCGGACGGGGCGGCTCATCGAGATCGAACGAACGCAGGTCGAATTCGCCCCGCTCACTGAATTCGAGATCGATTGGTACGTCGCGACGGGGGAGCCGCGCGACAAAGCCGGCGCATACGCTATCCAGGGCTATGCGTCGCGCTTCATCACGCGCATCGACGGTTCTTATTCGAACGTCGTCGGGCTCCCCATGGCGCTGGTTTACGACATCCTGAAGGGCCTTACGACGCTTTGAACTTGTCAGGAAACTGCTTGACGATGCCGTCGCTCAGTGCGTCGGCCATCATCAGGATGTGGTTGTATACGGCGTCGTAGGCACGGACATCGGCCTCGTAGTCGTGCTTCAGGCGCGCGACCACTTCGTCGGTCGTGGTCGACAGATGCATCTTCATCATGTTCACCAGCGCGTCCTTCGGCCAGTTCGGATTGGCCTTGCTGAGGAAGGTCGCGATGTCGACGGCGTTCTGCTGCCACTTGTCGCTCGCCTGCTGCTGCGCTGCCTTATCGCCCGCTTTCGCGGCCTTGATCAGATCGACAGCAATGACGATGTGCTGCTTCAGCAGTGATGTCAATTGCTGCCCCGCGGCTTGCCCGTAATACGCCGCAACGGCGTTGCCGATGTCCTCTTGATTTTTCATCAGCCGATTTGCCGCGGCTTGCGCGTCGGGACGGTCGTCGACTGCAGCAACGATGTAGTCGCGCGTCCACACCGTGTGATCCGTCCACAGCTTCCGCATGTCCTGATGCAGCGTCGCCGAACGGTCGGCCGCGAAGCTCGGTGACGCGACCGCGAGCAGCGCGCCGACGATAGCTGCGGTCACCAGTCCCCTGCGGGTAGATGACGCGACAACCGGCTGGCCTGCGCGCGCCTGCTCGAGGCGCGCAAGGGTGTAGGCAGAGATCGCGAGAACGACGTCACGCACGGCGATGTCAAAGTAACCGCCGAGGACGAGATTTGCTGCCACGAGAATGAGCCAGGCGCTGGCGATCAACGCGCCGAGGCTCGGCCGGATCGCGAGAATCGTGATGCCAACGGCGAACTCGATAACGCCGACGATTCCCATAAATGCGCCGGCTGAGAAGGGAAGGAACTGCTGCGCTGCCGGTGCGACGTACGCTTCCCAGTTCGTCAGCAGATTGAAGAACTTGTCGAGCCCGGCCAGTGTCGCCATCAGTCCGATGGCCACTCTGAGAACCGTGATCGTGTTGTTGAGTCGTGAATCCATTTATTGCCTCCACTCACAACAGAGTCGCAAGCCCGCCAGAGGTGACATCCAACCTCCGGCGTGCCAGGTTGGGTCCGCGGCTTGCACTCGAACGCGGCAGGAGTGGTGTATGGAAAGCAGAGCCAAACTTCTTGGACATCCGATTCACCAGATGCTCATCGTCTTCCCCCTGGGCCTCCTCGCGATGGCATTGGTCTTCGACATCATTCACCTCGCGACGGACGTCGGTTACTGGTCGGAGATCGCGTACAGGATGATTGCGGCCGGCCTCATCAGCGGCCTCGTCGCTGCGCCCTTTGGTCTCATCGACTGGCTGGCGATACCGGCCGGTACCCGAGCCAAAAGGATTGGTGCGTGGCACGGCGGCGGCAACCTGATCGTGGTGCTGCTCTATGCAGCCAGCTGGTGGTTCCGCCGCAGCGCTCCGCAGAATCCGATGAACCTCGCGTACGTGTTGTCGTTCGGCGGCGGTCTGATCGCGCTCGTTACGGGTTGGCTCGGCGGTGAGCTCGTCGATCGACTCGCCGTGGGCGTGGATCCTGGCGCGCATGTCGACGCACCCAGCTCGCTGAAATCGCGCCGCGCGGCGTAGATGCCCGAAGCGATCGTTCGTCCCGACACGCTGTACGCGTGGTCGGGACCTTCATTGCTCGTCGTCAATACGCGAGGCGAGTGCGCGGAGGATCACCGTCTCACTGGCTACTACTTTCGGGAGACGCGGTTCCTTCGCACACTGCAGCTGCGCATCAATGGACACACCCCGTGGTCGTGCGAGGCGGCCGCTGTCGGTCCCGATACCCTCGTTTTCACCTACGTACATCCTGAGATCACAGCACCGAGCGGTGGCGGCAGCGGCCAGGCTGGCGACGAAGAGAAAACGGATGCGGACGGCATTCCGGAGCGAGCGATCGACATCCGCGTCACGTACACGCTGCACGCGGGTTGGCTCGATGTGCGGACTCTCATCGGCAACCGCGCGCGCAAGCCGCTGCATCTGAGGGTCGCGTGGACCAACGAGGCGGACTACACCGACATTCAGGAAGCGGACGCCTTCAAGCCGAAAAATCATGGTCTCGACTTTCGGACGCGCATCGAACCTGAGGATGCTCTCAACACCGAGATCGATCTCGTCCCTCAGGAGATACGCGAACTGTCGTTCCGCGTCCGGCCGGAAGGTACGTCGCAAGACTTGACAGACGACGAGGTCAACGCGCGACAGGAGGCCATCGAACGCTGGCGTGCGAGGTTTACGCGGCTGGAGATGCCCGGAAATCGACTCGCCGAACAGATCGTCGCGCACAACATTCGTGACTTTGCATCGTTCCCGCTGCTCGACGGCGATCGTGTGGAGTGGCTCACGCTGCAGGCAGGCATGCCGCTGTATCCGGCGTTCTTCGGACGGGACGCCGTAACCGCCGGATGGCAGGCGGGAATGATCGATCAGGGGCAATGTCTCTCCGCAGCGCTCGCGCGGCTCGCTCGCATGCAGAGCAACCGCTTCGACGATTGGCGCGACGAAGAACCCGGACGCATTCCTTACCAGATGCGCACAGGGCCGCTCGCAATTCTCAACGAGAACCCCTACTCGGCCTACTACGCGGACTTCGCCAGCCCGCTGATGTTCATCATCTCGCTCGCGAATCTCTGGGCGTGGGTGGGTGAGACCGCGGTGATTCGCCGGCATTGGGACACGGCACGGCGCATCCTCGACTGGGCACGTCAATACGGCGATCGGGACGGCGACGGCTACCTCGAATACCAGACGCGGTCGAAGATGGGGACGAAGAATCAGGGGTGGAAGGACAGCGGCGACGCGATCATCTACGACGATGGCAGCGCCGTGCCGGCGCCGATTGCGACGTGCGAGCTGCAAGGCTACTGGTACACCGCGCAGCACCTGATGGGCATGATGGCGTGGATGCTGGATGAGCGTGATGCCGCCTCTGCCTATTGGAAGAGCGCGGCGGATTTGAAAGAGCGGTTCAATCGCGACTGGTGGGTGGAGGAGGAAGGGTTCTTCGCGCTGGCGATGGATCCGCAAAAGCAACTCGTGCGCGCGGTGACATCGAATGTCGGTCATTGCCTCGCCACAGGCATCATTGACGTCGGTCACCTGCGTGCCGTCGCCGGTCGCATGTTCGCGCCGGACATGTTCAGCGGCTGGGGCATCCGGACGCTGTCATCCTCGCATCGGTTCTACAACCCTCTGAGCTATCACCGCGGCACGGTGTGGGCTGTCGAGCAGGGGACCATTCTGTTCGGGCTGCGGCGCTTCGGGTTCGACGAACGGGCGCACGATCTCGCGAAGGCGATGTTCGATCTCGCGCAGCTTTATCCACAACACCGCATTCCCGAGTGCGTCGGCGGCTACGCGCGGTCGGAGTCCCCAACTCCGGGCGCATATCCGCGCGCCAACACGCCGCAGCTGTGGAATGCGACGTCGTTCCCGCTGGCCGTGCAGGTGCTGCTCGGGCTGCTGCCGCTCGCCCCCTTCAACACGCTGGTCGTCGATCCGAACCTGCCCGAGTGGCTGCCCGACGTCGTCATCCATGACCTGCGTGTTGGCCAGGCGCGTGTCACACTGCGGTGCTGGCGTGACGCATCCGCCGAATCGCATTTCGAGGTTTTGAATCAGATCGGCACGCTGCATATCGTCAGGCAGCCGCCGCCGGAATCGATTGACGCGGGATTGGGCGAACGCGTCGGCGACGCGTTCGAGACCATGTGGCGGAGGGCATCATGAAATATCACCTGCTTCCTGTCGGCGAACAGGTCATCGTGATCACCGGCGCGTCGAGCGGCATTGGTCTAGTCACGGCGAAGCGTGCCGCTGGTCGCGGCGCACGCGTTGTGCTCGCCGCACGCAACGAAACCGATCTCCGGGCGGCATGCGACGGGATTCGCCGTGACGGCGGTCGTGCGGTTTACGTCGTCGCCGACGTCACCAACTACGACGATGTGAGGAAGGTCGGGGACGCGGCGATCGCGGAGTTCGGGCGCATCGACACATGGGTCAACAACGCCGCCGTGTCGATGTACGGCAAGACGTTCGAGATCCCGATCGAAGACATGCGGCGTCAGATGGAGGTGAACTTCTGGGGCGAGGTCTACGGATCGCGGGAAGCCGTCCGGCACCTGCGCGAGCGTGGAGGCGCTCTGATCAATGTCGCGAGCGGTCTCGCCGATCGCGCTATTCCGCTGCAGGGCATTTACTGCGCGGCCAAGCACGCCATTAAGGCATTCACCGACTCGCTGCGCATGGAGCTCGAGAAAGAAGGCATTCCCATCAGCGTGTCGCTGGTGAAGCCCGCCAGCATGGACACGCCGTTCTTCGAGAAGGCCAAGACCTACATCGGCGTCGAGCCGCAGCCGATCCCGCCCGTGTATGCACCGGAAATCGCGGCGGATGTCGTCCTTCGCTGCGCAGAGAAGCAGACGCGCGAAGTGTTCGCAGGCGGCGCCGCCGAGCTCGTCATGCTTGCGCGGCTCGTTCCCCGTATGGCTGATGTCTACATGGAAAAGATGCTGTTCAAACAACAAAGGTCCGACGAGCCTGCTTCAGCCGACCGCCCCGCCAATCTCTATCAGCCGCTGGCCCACGATGGCGGCGAGCGCGGTCGCATCTGGAAGGGGAGGACCAAAGAGACCAGCGCCCTGACCTGGGCCGAGATGCGCCCGGTCGCGGCTGTGGCGGGCCTGGCCGCCCTCGCGCTGGGCGCGTTGGCCATTGCGAACCGCGTGTCACCTTTTGACTAGATGCGACTCTAATAGGTATGCACGTGGTGAGTGGGGCGACGCTCGACCGGTGGACTGCACTCAGCGACGAGGAGATTGTTTCGAGGGTGGTTGAGGGGCAGACGGCCCTCTATGAAGTGCTGATGAGGCGCTATAACGAGCGGATTTACCGCGCAGCGCGCGCCATCGTCAAAGACGAGGACGAGGCGGAAGACGTGATGCAGCAGGCCTACGTCAACGCCTACTTTCACTTACGCCAGTTCGACCGCCGGGCGAAGTTTTCCACGTGGTTGACGCGCATCGCCATCCACGAGGCACTTGCGCGTGCACGCAAGCGCGGCCGCTATGACGCGGTTGATTTCACAGAACAGGAGAACCAGGCCGTGGAGCGGCAGCCATCGAGCAATCCGGAGCATCAGGCGTTTGCCGGCGAACTGCGGTCGCTTCTCGAAGCGTCCATCGATGAGCTCCCCGACGGTCTCCGCGAAGTCTTCATGCTGCGCGAGGTGGATGGCCTGAGCACCGCTGACACGGCCGAATGCCTGGGCGTCAGTGAAGATGTCGTCAAAACGCGGTTGTCGCGCGGCCGCGCCGCGCTGCGCAACGTGCTGGCGGAGCGCGCTGGAATCCTGGCGCCGGAGACGTTCCGGTTCCCCCAGCCGCGCTGCGATCGAATTGTCGCGGCGGTGTTCGCACGCATCGCGTAAAACCTAAGAACGCAGTAACGACTGGCGTAACTCCGCGCTACGCCAAGAGAAGCGCGGATACAACCTTCACGCGGCCAAGGAGATCGGCATCGACGACTTCCAGGCAAGCCGTTGGTTGAAGTTCAACCTCAGCCCTGACCAGCAGCAAGATTTGGTGGAATATCTCAAATCGCTGTAGTCTCCTCCTCGCGAAAGGACCGGCGCCGGCTGGCGCCGGTCCGTGCTATTCTGAAACCGTCCAAATCCAAAGAAGTCCTTATATATGAGTCAGAAAGCCAAAAAGATCGGCCTGACGTGCGTCGTCCTGGTCGTTGCCTTCGGCGGTCTGCTGTACTCGACGTTGAGCGAGGGAACCGAGTACTACAAACACGTCGATGAGGTGATGGCGGATCCCGGCGCGTGGTACGGAAAGAACCTTCAGCTCCACGGCTTCGTGCAGGGAGAGCCGGCGCGCAAGCGCGACTCGCTCGACTATCGCTTCGACGTGCAGAGCAACGGCAAGGTCGTCCGCGCGTACTACACCGGAATCGTCCCGGACACGTTCAAGGCTGACTCAGAAGTTGTGCTCAAGGGACGTCTCGAGACGGACGGAACATTTCACGTCGCGAAAGACGGTGTGATGGCCAAGTGTCCGTCGAAGTATGACCCGGCGAAATTGCCGCCGGCTTCCTCGTCGGGCACGAAGTAATGGCTTCCCTCGGCTCGTACCTTCTCCTCGCCGCATTTGTCATCTGCGCGTACGCCGCCGCGATTTCCATTGCAGGCGCGCGTCGCCGCTCGCGTCGACTCATTGAAAGTGGCGTCGGCGCGTTCTATCTGACGGCGGCGGTCATGGCCGCTGCATCGGCGGTGATGATCTATTCGTTCGTCACCAACGACTACACGATCAAATACGTTCAGCACTATTCCGACGCCGTTCAGCCACTCTTCTACAAGGTCACCTCGTACTGGGGCGGGCTCGACGGGTCGATCATGTTCTGGGTTTTCCTGTTGTCGATCTTCGGCAGCACGGCCGTCTACGTGAACAGGGAACGACACAGGGAATTGATCCCGTACGTCGTCGCCGTCATCTCGATCGTTGAGATGTTCTTCCTGTTCCTGATGGTCATCCACAACAATCCGTTCGACACGTTCGTCGCCGCGAATCCTACCGACGGGCGCGGTCTCAATCCGCTGCTGCAGAACTTCTACATGGCGATCCATCCGCCGACGATGTATCTCGGGTTCGTCGGGCTGACGATCCCGTATGCGTTCGGCATGGCCGCGCTGATCACCGGGTATCTCGACGACTCGTGGCTGCGCGCCGTCCGTCGCTGGACGATGATCGCGTGGTTCTGCCTCTCGTTCGGGCTGATGCTCGGCATGATCTGGGCGTACGAAGAGCTCGGATGGGGCGGTTACTGGGGCTGGGATCCGGTCGAAAACGCCGGTCTCCTGCCGTGGTTCACGGCTACCGCGTTCCTGCATTCCGTCATGGTGCAGGAAAAGCGCGGGATGCTGCGCGTCTGGAACGTGTCGCTCGTCATCATCACCTTCTTCCTGACGATTTTCGGCACCTTCATGACGCGCTCGGGCGTGGTGCAGTCGGTGCACGCCTTCGGCGAAGACATCGCGCTGGCGCGGATGTTCACCGCCTTCATGGTGGCGATTATCACGATCAGCTTCGGCTACGTGATCTACCGGTTGCCGCTGCTGCGTTCGCGCAACGAGCTCGACTCGTGGGTGTCTCGTGAAGCCGCGTTCCTGGTCAACAACTGGATTCTGCTCTTCGCCGCGCTCTTCGTGCTGTTCGCGACCATGTTCCCGACGTTGAGCGAGGCGGTGACCGGCGAACGTCTCACGGTAGGGCCGCCGTTCTTCAACAAGTGGATGCTGCCGATCGGTCTCATCCTCCTGTTCCTCACCGGCTACGGACCGCTGACCGCATGGCGCAAGTCGACGCTGATCAACCTGCGCGATCAGTTCCTGTTCCCGACGCTCGCGGGCGCGGTCGTTGGCGCCGCGATGGTGGCGCTCGGCGTTCGCGTGTGGGCGTCAGGCCTGTGCTTCGCCTTCAGCGCGTTTGTTGTCGCGACGATCAGCCAGGAGTTCTGGCGGGGCGCGCGCGTGCGTCAAGGCGCAACCGGCACCGACATGCTGACCGCTGCCATAGGTCTCGTCGCGCGCAACAAGCGGCGCTACGGCGGCTACATCATTCACGTCGGCATCGTGCTGATCTTCCTTGGCTTCGCCGGCAACGGGTTCAAACGAGACGAAGAGGTCACGCTGAAGCCGGGACAGCAGGCCACGGTCGGCGATTTTACGGTCCGTCTCAACGGCGTAAAGGTCACCGACGACGGGCAGAAGCAGATGGTGACGGCGGACACCACCGTGCTCCGCGACGGCAAAGAGATCGCGCGCATGTATCCGGCGCGCTGGTTCTATCGCAAGCACGAAGAGGAGCCGACGACCGAGGTGGCGATCCGTCGCGGCTTCGCGGAAGACGTGTACCTTGTCATGCCCGCGTTCAGCGTTGAAGAACAAAGCGCCAGCATGGGCATCCATATCAATCCGCTGGTGGACTGGATCTGGGCGGGCTTCGGCGTCCTCGCGATAGGTACGGGCGTCGCGCTGCTGCCGGAGACGGTTTTCTCGTTCGCGCTCGCCAGCGTTCCCGCCAGCGCGGCGACGGCATCGATGCTGCTGCTGGCAATGCTGCTGTGGCCGTCAACGCTGCTTGCGCAACAGACCGTTCCCGTCGACCAGAAGACCCCGCTGCAGAAGCAGATCGAAAACGAAATCATCTGCACGTGCGGCTGCCGGCTGCCGGTCGGCTCCTGCGGCATGCTGAACTGCTCGGGCCACAAGGCGCAGGAAGAAAAGCTCGCGGCTTACCTCGCCGAAGGGAAGGACCACGATCAGATCATCGCGGCGTTCGTCAAAGACTTCGGCAGTCAGGCTGTGCTCACCGCCCCCATCGATCGCGGCTTCAATCGCGTGGCCTGGGCGTTCCCTTACGTCATCGGTATCGTCGGCCTGATCGCCATCGTGTGGACGGCGCGCCGTTGGTCCGTCGCGCCCACGGTCGCAGCCGCGGGGGAGGCGGGTCTTGATCCATCCATCAACGCGCGCCTGGACGATGAGCTCCGCGACCTCGACTGATTCACAGCCGCTGCAGCCCTGGCAGTTCTTTACCCTCGCCGGTCTGGTCGGCGCGACCATCGTCGTGTTTCTGTCGCAAGGGCAGACGCCCGCCGGCATCATCCTCCTCAGCCTGATCATCTTCGGTGCGGCGGCGGTCGGTGCGGCCGCGTGGCGCATGTTCGCGCCGTTGTCGACAATTGATGAACCGGCGGGTCCGCAGATCTTCGGCGGCCGCACGCGTGCGGCGCTCGAGCGCGAAAAGACGCTCGTGCTCCGATCCATCAAGGACCTCGAGTTCGATCACGCAATGGGGAAAGTGTCCGACAAGGATTTTGCGGACATGGGCACGCGCCTACGCGCACGTGCTGCGGGACTGATTCGTCAGCTGGATGCGGGCACAAGTTACCGCCAGGCGATCGAGGCGGAGATAGAAAAGCGCGTGCGCGTCAAAAAGGATGTCGGTCGCGCCACGCCTGGCGCGTCAGGCGAGCCGGGCAGCGGGGTCCCCGCGGCGCCCGCGCCGGCGGGTGCCGTGGCTCGCCCCAACGAGACGCGCACGAAACTCTGTCTGTCGTGCTGCACGCCGAACGATCCCGACGCGCGCTTCTGCAAGGGTTGCGGTTATCAGCTGGGCGATTGGTGATGCAGTCGGGTATGCAGGTGGTTCGAAGGTTCGGGTGGTTCGTCGCTTCGATGGTGCTGGTCGTGGGCTTCGCTGATTTGGCGGTCGCGCAGATCAACATGCCCGATCCGTCCATCATCAACGGCAAGGCAATCCCTGCCGGCGAGCTCCAGACGGGAACGGTCACGGTGCGGATCGTGCGCGAAGCGCTCGGCAACAATGTCGTCGGCCAGCAGGTCACGCTCACCGTTAACGGCGAGATGAAAAAGGCCGTCACCGACGAGCAGGGACGCGCCGAGTTCAAGGGGCTGCCGGCCGGCACCAACGCGGTGGCGGAAGCGAATGTCAAGGGCGAGCAGCTGAAATCGGATCCGTTCGTCGTGCCCTCCTCCGGCGGCCTGCGCGTGATCCTCGTCGCCGGTCTCGGCGACGCCGAGGCGCGGAAGAAGAAGGAAGAAGCGGAAGCGGCGGCGGCGCCGCCCGTCAAAGGGCAGGTCGTGCTCGGCGGCAACAGCCGCATCATCTTCGAATTCCCCGACGATCTGATGCGCGTGTACTACATGCTCGAGATCGTCAACAACGCACGTGCACGGGTGGATATCGGCGGTCCGCTCATCGTCGATCTGCCGGAGGGAGCCGCCGGCGCGTCGCCGCTCGAAGGATCGTCGCCGCAGGCGACGGTCGCCGGGTCGCGCATCACCGTCACCGGGCCGTTCGCATCCGGAGTCACCAATGTGATGGTCGGCTTCCAGATGCCATTTACGACTTCGTCGATCTCGCTCGAACAGAAGTGGCCTGTGCCAATCGAGCAGGTCACCGTCGGGTCGCAGAAGATCGGTTCACTGTCAATTACGTCGCCGCAATTCTCGTCGGTTGGCGATGTGAAGAGTGACAACGGAGTTCCGTTCATCCTGGCAAGCGGCCCCGGCATGCCCGCCGGCGGCACACTGCGGATGCAGGTGAGTGGCCTTCCTGTGCACAGCTCGGTTCCGCGCTACACGGCGCTGGCGCTCGCGTTCGGCATCGCGCTGCTCGGCGTGTGGCTGGCGCTGCACGGCCCGACGAATGCGCGCGACGCGCACAAACGGCTGGTGGCGCGTCGTGATGCGCTGCTCGCCGAGCTGGCGCAGATCGAGGATCGCTCGCGCACGGGACGGGAGACACCCAAAGACACCACGCGCAAGCCGCGCGTCCTCGCGGAACTCGAACAGATTTACGGAGAGCTGGACGAAGCGAGCCCGGGCGCCGCGGCCTGAATGTCCATCGACTTCGACGAATTGACGGCCGATGACGTATCGCGTCACTTCGGCCGGCGCAAAGCGCTTTCACGCATCTCCTTTCAGACACGCCGCGGTTCGATTCTCGGCCTGCTTGGGCCGAACGGCGCCGGCAAATCGACAATGATCGCGGTATTGGCGACGCTGCTGCGCCCGAGCGGCGGCGCGATTCGCTATGGCACGCATGCCGCGAAGAGCACTGGCTCCGCATTGCGTGCGCGCATCGGCATTCTCGGACACGACCTGTTTCTGTACCCCGAGCTGACCGCGCGCGAGAACCTGGCGTTCTTCGCCGGCCTCTACGGGGCGCGCGACGCGCAGGCCGCCGCCGATCGCGCGCTCGCGCGTGCGGGCCTCGCGGACCGCGCACACGATCCGATATCCAGCTTCTCGCGCGGCATGCGCCAGCGCGTCGCGCTCGAGC
>Ga0182009_10000160_pt1 | contig 12760 bp, 10 predicted proteins | sample Sormic07211187_1_FD_161052 | JGI IMG/M metagenome (GOLD analysis project Ga0182009, IMG submission 161052) | Bulk soil microbial communities from the field in Mead, Nebraska, USA - 072115-187_1 MetaG | ecosystem: Environmental > Terrestrial > Soil > Agricultural land > Bulk soil | place: USA... | reverse complement strand
ACCCGTACTTCTACGCGGACCGCGTGCGGCTCATGCGCTACGACCGTGAGGCGGGGACGCACGCGCCGCTGGCCGAAGGGTGGGACCGCTCCCCGTCGGCGTGGGAGTTCGCGCCGGACGGGACGCTCATCCTCGAGTGCGAGGACGAGGGCCGCGTGTCGCTCTTTGCGATGGCGCCGGGCGGTGGAACGCCGCGCGTCATTCTGCAGGGTGGGTCGGCGGCGGGACTCGCCACCGGACCCAGCGGTCGCGTCACGTTCACGCTCCAGACGATCACCGAGCCCGCCGAGGCGTGCTCCTGCCTGCCCGACGGCAGCGACTTCCGGCGCCACACCGCGTTCAACGCGCCGCTCCTGTCGGAGATCGCCTGGGGCGAAGTGCGGACGATGGAGTTCGAGGGGGCCGGCGGGGAGCCGGTGCAGATGTACGTCGTGCTTCCGCCCCAATTCGACGCCTCGAAGAAGTGGCCGCTCGTGCACGTGATCCACGGCGGACCGCACGGGATCGCGGGCGACAACTTCCACTTCCGGTGGAACCTGCACGCCTTCGCGGCGCCGGGGTACGTCGTCGCGTCGGTGAACTTCCACGGCTCGACCTCCTGGGGGCAGGAGTTCGCCGCCTGCATCCAGGGGGGCCACGGCGACAGGCCCTATACCGACATCATGAAAGCGACCGACACGCTGATCGAGGCGGGGTTCGTGGACGCGCAGCGCATGGCGGCGGCGGGCGGGAGTTACGGCGGGTACCTCGTCTGCTGGATCGCGGGGCAGACCGACCGGTTCCGCTGTCTCGTGAACCACGCGGGCGTCTTCGACCTTTTGGCCGAGTACGGGAGCGACGTGACGCAGGGCCGGCATCAGTCGTACGGCGGGGAGCCCTGGGACCGCCTCGAGGCCATCGACCGGTGGAATCCCGCCCGCTTCGCGAGCGGGTTCATGACGCCGATGCTCGTGATCCACGGCGAGCGCGACTTCCGCGTGCCGCACAATCAGGCGATGGCGGTCTACAACATCTACAAGGCGAAGGGCGTGGACGCGCGCCTCGTCTTCTTCCCCGACGAGAACCACTGGATCCTGAAGCCCCGGAACTCCCTGCTCTGGAATCGCGAGGTGCGCGACTGGCTGGCGCGCTGGCTGGGTCCGGCGCCCTCCGGCCCGGCGGCCGGCCTGCCGGGATCCGCGGGGAGCGCCGCCGGAGCCTAGCGCGCTCGGGCGAACACGCGGCGTGCGCTGGTCCTGGCAGATCGCGAGGATCGCGGGGATCCCCATCCGGATCCACGCGACGTTCCTCCTGCTGATCGGGTGGATCGTTTTCGGCGTCCTGGCCGAAGGACAGGGGGTCGCGCCGGCGATCGAGGCCGCGCTGCTCCTCCTGGCCGTCTTCGCCTGCATCGTGCTGCACGAATTCGGGCACGCGCTGACCGCCCGCCGCTACGGGATCCGCACCCGCGACATCACGCTGCTTCCGATCGGAGGCGTCGCGCGGCTCGAGCGGATTCCCGAGCGACCCCTCCACGAATTCCTCGTGGCGATCGCGGGGCCGGCGGTGACGCTGGGCCTGGCGGGTCTTCTCTTCGGCGTGCTGGCCGCGGCCTGGCCCGCGGAAGCGCGCCGCATCGCGGCGTTCCTCAACCCGGTCTGGAACGTGCTCTCCGGAAATCCTCCCCTCGAGGGCCCGGGCGGCTTCGTGGCCGAGCTGTTCCTCGTCAATGTCATGATCCTGTTCTTCAACCTGATTCCGGCGTTCCCGATGGACGGCGGCCGCGTGCTCCGGGCCGTGCTCGCCACGCGGCTCGACTACGTGCGCGCCACCCAGATCGCGGCATCCGTGGGGCAGATCCTCGCCGTCCTGCTCGCGGTGATCGGCATCAACCAGCACAACCTGCTCCTGCCTCTGGTGGCGCTGTTCGTCTTCCTGGCGGCCGGGCAGGAGTCGTCGATGGCCCAGATGCGTACGGCGTTCGCCGGCGTCCCGGTCTCGCGCGCGATGATCCGCGACTTCCGCACCCTCCGCGCCGACGAGCCGCTCACGCGCGCCGTGGAGCTGCTCCTGTCGGGCGACCAGCAGGATTTCCCGGTGCTCGGAGCCTTCGACGGGTCGCCCCCCGTCGGCATCCTGACCCGCCGCGACCTGATGGCGGCTCTGGCCCACGGTCCGCGCGACCGCGCCGTGGGGGACGTGGCGCGGCGGGACTGCGGCACCGCGCATCCGCGCGAGTACCTCGAGGACGTCTTCCAGCGGATCGATCGGAGCGGCTGCCCCGCGCTGCTCGTGATGGAGGGAGGGCGCGTCGTGGGGATGGTGACCCTGGAGAACGTGGGGGAGCTTGCGATGGTGCACGCCGCGCTCGGGAGGAACGCGCGGGCGCGAAGCGCCGGCGATCGCGGCCGGGCCGGCGGGATGGGAACGGGCCCCGCCTAGCGTTTGCCTAGCTCTTCGCCAGCTCTCCGGCGAAGGGGTCGCCGCCCACGACGTTGGAGAGGTCCTCGCCGGCCGGCAGGGTCAGCCAGAACGCCGCGCCCCCACTCGCGGCGTCCGTTCCCGCGCTCACGCTTCCGCCATGCAGCTCCACGAACCGCTTGGCCAGGTGGAGCCCGAAGCCGAGGCCGTCCTTGCAGCGCTTGCACTCCTCGTTCACCGCGCTCTCCAGCTCGAAGACCGACGTGGCCGATTCCGGCGCGACCGGGGGCCCGGAGTCCTTGATCTCGACGACGACGCCGTCGTCGCGCAGCCAGGTCGCGACGCGGATCCGGCTCTTCATCGGGGAGAATCGGATGCCGTTCCGGAGCACGTTCGCGATCGACTGCCGCACCTTGGCGGGGTCGAGATGCTGATTCGGGACCCTCCGGTCCACGGAGAGCTCCAGCTCGATCTGCTTCGCGTCGGCCTGAGCCCGGACCGCCTCGATCGCTCCACGCGCCACGTCGTTCACGTTGGTCACGCGCAGCTCCAGGACGTAGCGGCCCAGATCCAGCCGCACCAGGTCGAGCACGTCGTCCACCAGCGCCATCATCCGCTGCGCCTCGCTCCGGAGGCGGCCGGTGAACTCCGCCCGCATCGAGGGGGTCATCTTCCGGTCGTTCTGGTCCAGCACTTCGGAGTAGGCCACGATCGCCGTGAGCGGGGACTTGAGCTCGGCCGCCGCGGCGCCGAGGAAGCTGTCGTGGAACGCTCCGCCATGACCGTCCGGACCCGGCAGGGCGGCCGCCGCCACCGCGGAGGTCGCGCGGCGAAGCCGGTCCATCACGATCGCGCGGTCGAGCACCGACGCCACGTTCTCCGCGAAGAGCTGGCCGATGTCCCGGTGCTCCAGGCGGAAGGCCTCCGCCCGGACGGCGCGACAGACCTGGAGCACCGCGAACGTCTTCGACTCCAGCGCGATCGGCAGGAAGAGCGCCGAGCCCACGTCGGGGTGCGCGGCGAAGAACTCGGCGAAGCGCGCGTCCCGCTCGCGGGCCGACATCAAGATCGGCTCGCGGTGGCGCGCCGCCCACCCGACGGCGCCCTCTCCCAGCGCCACGTCCGGCTCCGGCTCGTGCGGGGTCAGGCCGAACGCGGCCTTGGCCGAGAGCGCTTTCGTATCGGGCTCGTAGAGGAAGAGCGTCACGTCGTGGGAGTGGAGCGTGGAGGCGACGCGTCGCACGGTGATCTCGAGGATGGTTTCGAGCGGCAGCTCCATGTGGAGGCTGTTGCCCAGCTGGAAGAGCGACGTCAGCTCGGCCAGGCGGCCCCGCGACTGCTCCAGCTCCATCTGGTCGCGCACCATCCGCTCCCGGAGCCGGTTGATCGAGAGCTGCTGGTGCACCATGTAGAGGCAGAAGAGCGCGGTCAGCCCGATGAGTCCGACGAGGAGCACCCACCCGCCCCCGGGCGGCAGCCTGTCGCCGAGGAACCCGGAGCGAACGAGACCCATGTAGAGCGAGGGAATGGTCGCGGTGAACGCCAGGATGACGAGGATCGCAAGGCCCAGGATGCCCCAGGTCCTCCGGTCGAACTGGCGCTGCGACGCTTCCGATTCGGCTCGTAGTGCCACCGTTTCCTGCCTCCCCCCGGGCGTGTTCCGACCTCGCAAACCATCGGCACTCCCGGCCCCCTTCTCGACCCCAATTCGGGGCGGCCGTTCCCCCTTTCCCGAAGCGGGTTTGGCGGTTACAGTCACGGCTCCATGAGCGTCCTCCGGAGTCACCTCAAGACGTCGGGCGAGGAATTCCAGCAGAACCGGAAGCATCACGAGGCCCTGGCCGCCGACCTCCGCGCGCGCCATGCGGCGGCAAAAAGGGGCGGCTCGGAGCAGGCGGTCTCCCTCCACAAGAGCCGCGGCAAGCTCCTGGCGCGCGAGCGGATCGAGCGGCTGCTCGATCCCGACACCCCCTTCCTCGAGCTGTCGGCGCTGGCGGGGGGCGGGATGTACGGCGACGAGGTGCCCTCGGGAGGGATCGTGACCGGGGTCGGCGTCGTTTCGGGACGCGAGTGCATGATCGTTGCCAACGACGCGACGGTGAAGGGCGGCACGTACTATCCGATCACGATCCGGAAGCACATCCGGGCCCAGGAGATCGCGCTGGAGAACCGGCTCCCGGCGATCTATCTCGTCGACTCGGGGGGCGTGTTCCTGCCCCTCCAGGCCGAGGTCTTCCCCGACAAGGAGCACTTCGGCCGGATCTTCTACAACCAGGCGATCATGTCCGCGGCGGGGATTCCGCAGCTCGCGGCCGTCCTCGGCATGTGCACCGCGGGCGGCGCCTATGTGCCCGCGATGTCGGACGAGAACGTCATCGTGCGGGGCACGGGGACGATCTACCTGGGCGGGCCGCCGCTGGTGAAGGCGGCGACCGGTGAAGAGGTGACGCCCGAGGAGCTGGGGGGCGCCGAGGTGCACACCCGCCAGAGCGGGGTGACCGACCACATGGCCGCGAACGAGGAGGAGGCGCTCCACATCCTCCGCGACGCCGTCGAGCGGCTCGGCACCGTGAAGCGCGTGGACCTCGACCTCGCCGAGCCGGAAGATCCCCTCTATCCGGCGGAGGAGATCTACGGCGTGCTCCCGCCCGACACGCGGCGGCCCTACGACGTCCGCGAGCTCTTGGCCCGGCTCCTCGACGGGAGCCGCCTCCACGAGTTCAAGCGCGAGTACGGCGCCACCCTGGTCTGCGGCTTCGGCCGGTGGCTGGGATATCCGGTCGGCATCGTCGCGAACAACGGCGTGCTCTTCTCCGAGAGCGCGCTCAAGGGGGCTCACTTCGTCGAATTGTGCGCGCAGCGGCGGATCCCGCTCCTCTTCCTGCAGAACATCACCGGGTTCATGGTGGGGAAGCGCTACGAGGCGGGCGGGATCGCCAAGGACGGGGCCAAGATGGTGCAGGCGGTGGCGACGGCCGAGGTGCCGCGCATCACGGTGCTGATCGGCGCCTCGCACGGCGCCGGCAACTACGCGATGTGCGGCCGCGGCTACCGGCCCCGCTTCCTCTTCACGTGGCCCAATTCGCGGATCTCGGTGATGGGGGCGGAGCAGGCGGCCTCCGTCCTGGTCCAGGTGAAGCGCGACCAGCTGGCGCGCGAGGGGAAGACGCTCAGCGACGCCGACGCGGCCGCCATCGCCGACCCCGTGCTCGAGAAGTACGAGCGCGAGGGGAGCCCCTACTACGCGACCGCCCAGCTCTGGGACGACGGCGTGATCGATCCGGCCGAGACGCGCGCGGCGGTGGGACTGGCGCTCTCGGCGGCCTTGAACGCGCCGGTCACCCGCGGGCTCGCCCCCGTCTACCGGATGTAGCGTGAGCGCCACGCCCGACTCGCCCAAGGTTCGGCTGGACGTCGAGGCCGGGATCGCGCGCCTCACGCTCACGCGCCCCGAGGTGCGGAACGCGTTCGACGAGGGGCTGATCGGCGAGATCACCGCCGCGCTCGGGGTCCTACGCGAGGAATTCCGGAGCGACGGCGGCACGGCGCCACGCCTGCTGGTGCTGACCGGCGAGGGGACCGCGTTCTGCGCCGGCGCCGACATGAACTGGATGCGCCGGAGCATCCGCTATACGCGCGACGAGAACGAAGAAGACGCGTTCCGCTTCGCCAAGATGATGCTCGCCTTGGACGAGCTTCCGATCCCGACGATCGCCCGCGTGAACGGCGCCTGCCTCGGGGGCGGCATGGGGCTCATCGCCTGCTGCGACGTCGTGGTGGCGTCCGACGCGGCCGACTTCGGATTCACCGAGGTTCGGCTCGGCATCGCCCCGGCCGTCATCTCCGCGTTCGTGCTCCCCAAGATCGGCGTGGCCGCCGCGCGCCGGTGGTTCCTCACGGGGGAGATCTTCAAGGCCGAGACCGCGCGAGCGATGGGGCTGGTGCACGAGATCGCTCCGGCCGCCGGACTCGACGCCGCGGTCGAGCGGCTGGTTCTGGCGATCGCGGGAAACGGACCGCGCGCGGTCGCCGAGGCCAAGCGGCTCATTCGCGAGAACACGGCGCTCTCGCGCGATCTCGCCATCGAGAACTCGGTGCGCGCGATCGCCGAGCTCCGCGCCTCGCCGGAGGGGCAGGAGGGGCTTTCGGCCTTCCTCGAGAAGCGCCGTCCCGCCTGGAAGAAGTGACGCGCTCCTCCCGCGCGGCCGCGCACCCGCTCCGAACTCCGGTGCGCCGTGTTCCGTAAGGTCCTGATCGCCAACCGCGGCGAGATCGCGCTCCGCGTCTGCCGCACCCTCCGCGCGATGGAGATCCCCTCCGTCACGGTCTACTCCGACGCCGACCGCGCGGCGCCCCACGCCGAGGCGGGGGACGAGTCGGTGCGCCTCGGGCCGGCGTCTCCGGCCGATTCCTATCTGAACGCCACAGCCCTCCTCGAGGCCGCGCGCTCGACCGGCGCCGACGCCATCCACCCCGGCTACGGATTTCTCTCGCAGAGCGCGCCGTTCGCCCGCGCCTGCCGCGACGCCGGCGTCGTCTTCATCGGGCCCTCCCCGGAGAGCATGGAGCGCCTCGGCGACAAGGTATCGTCGCGCCGCTCCGCCGCGCGATGCGGCGTGCCGGTGGTGCCCGGGGTGGAGGGGATCGAGAACGCGGCGGGCGCGCGCGCGGAAGCGGACCGCATCGGCTACCCGGTGCTGCTCAAGGCGGCCGGCGGAGGCGGCGGGCGCGGCATGCGCCGCGTGGATTCGGCCGGAGACCTGGACGCGGCGTTCGAGAGCGCGCGGCGCGAGGCGGCGGCCGCGTTCGGGGACGACCGGCTCTTCGTGGAGAAGCTGGTCGAGCCCGCGCGCCACGTCGAGATCCAGATCCTGGGCGACGGCAAGGACGCGATCGCGCTGGGCGAGCGCGAATGCAGTCTCCAGCGCCGCTACCAGAAGGTGATCGAGGAATCCCCCTCTCCCGCGGTGGACGCGAAGCGGCGCGCCGCGATGGAGGAGGCCGCGGTCCACCTGGCCCAGGACGCCGCGTACGCCGGCGCCGGCACGGTGGAGTTCCTGCTCGGTCCCGACGGCGCGTTCTACTTCCTCGAGGTGAACACGCGACTCCAGGTGGAGCATCCGGTCACCGAGATGCGCTTCGGGCTGGACCTGGTCCGCGCGCAGGTCGAGATCGCCGCGGGCGGCGGGCTTCCGCATCCGGGCCGGCCGGAGGGATTCGCCATCGAGGCGCGGCTGAACGCGGAGGATCCCTACCACGGCTTCGTGCCGCAGACCGGAAGGATTCTCCTCCTGTCGTGGGGCACGGGGCCGGGGGTCCGCGTGGATGCCGGAATCGCCGAGGGGCAGACGATTCATGCGCACTACGATTCGCTCCTCGCCAAGGTGATCGCCCACGGGGCGACGCGCGAGGAGGCCCGGACGCGCCTGATCGCGGCGCTGCGCCACACGGCCCTCCTCGGCCTCGTGACCAACCAGGGGTTCCTGCTCGATCTGCTCGAGGACGAGGCGTTCCGCACGGGCCGGACCTTCACCCGCACGATCGAGTCGCGCCGCTGGCCCGGCCCCGAAGCGCCGCCCGACGAGGCGGTCCTCGCCGCCTCGATCGCGCTGTCCGCGCCCCCGCGGTCGGCGGGCCCCGGCGAGCGGGACGACGCCGACCGCTGGTCGCCGTGGCGCCTCCTCGGCTCCTGGGGGCGCGCGTGAGCCGCGCCGTGGCGCTCCGCTGGAACGGGCTCCCCGTGGAGGCCCGCATCTCGCGGAAGGGGGACCACGCGGTGCTCGAGACCGGGGAGCGCCGCGTGGAGGCCGTGATCGCGCGCGAGGGAGCGTGGATCGACCTCGCCATCGGCGGTCGCACCCTTCGCGCCGCCACGGCGCGCGACGCGCGCGGGATCTGGGTCGCTCTGGAGGGGAGGCTCTACCGTTTCGAGACGTTGCATCGCCACGCCGGCGAGCGCGTGGACGCGGACGACTCGGGTGAGGTGCTCGCGCCGATGACCGGCCGCGTGGCCGCCGTGGAGGCGCGCGCCGGGGCGACAGTGCGGGAGGGAGACCTCCTGCTCACCATCGAGGCGATGAAGATGGAGTTCAAGGTGTCGGCGCCCGCGTCGGGCGTCGTGCGCGACGTGGCGTGCGCCCCGGGCGACCGGGTCGAGCTGGGGCAGCTGCTCGCGCGGATCGCTCCCGCAGCGCCGGTCGCCGGCGGGGACAGGGAGGGGCCGTGAACGTCCGGATCGTGGAGGTCGGACCGCGCGACGGACTGCAGAACGAGAGCCGCCCCATTCCGACCGAGTCGAAGATCGCCTTCATCGACGCGCTCTCGGAGGCGGGCTACGATGAGATCGAGGCCACGGCGTTCGTCGCTCCCGACCGGGTCCCTCAGCTGCAGGATGCGGAGGCGGTGCTGCGGGGTATCCGGCGCCGCGAGGGGATCCTCTACGCAGCGCTCGTGCCCAACGAGCGCGGGCTGGACCGCGCGCTCGCGGCGGGAGTGGGGAAGATCGCGGTGTTCACCGCCGCCTCGGAGACCTTCAACCGGAAGAACATCAACGCCACCATCGCCGAGTCGATCGAGCGCTTCCGGCCGGTCGTCCTGCGCGCCAAGGAGGCGAAGCTCCCGGTGCGCGGCTACGTCTCCACGGCGTTCTGGTGTCCCTACGAAGGAAGGATCGAGCCCAAGGCCGTGGTGCCGGTCGTGAGGCAGCTCCTCGACCTGGGCGTGGAGGAGATCTCGATCGGCGACACGATCGGAAAAGCGGTGCCCGCCGAGGTGCACGCCCTGCTCGACGCGCTCCTCGACACAGCACCCCAGGACGCGCTCGCGATGCACTTCCACGACACCTACGGCACCGCCGTGGCGAACGCGCTCGCGGCCTACGACCGCGGCATCACGATCTTCGACGCCTCGGCCGGCGGGGTGGGCGGATGCCCCTTCGCCCCCGGGGCTGCGGGGAACGTGGCGACCGAGGACCTCCTCTGGGCGCTCACGCGCTCCGGCGCTTCGGTTTCGCTCGACCCCGCGAAGCTTTCGGCCGCGTCGGACGTGCTGGCTTCCGCGCTCGGGCGCCCGCTCCGTTCGCGCGTCCGCGAGGCGACGCGAGGGTCTTCTCCCGGACGGTGATCTTGAGCTCGTGCTTGCCGATCTCCTTGAGGAACGCCTCGGCCGGGATCGCCCGCTCCATGGCGGCCACGCCGCGGAAGGGGACCTCGCCGCGCGCCATCATGAGCGCGGCCGCCGTCGTCGGATAGGCCGTGGTCCGCATCATCGCGCTCACGCCGCGCTTCATGTCCATCGCGTCCAGCATCTCGAAGGAGATCTCCCGCCGCTTGCCGTCCTTCACGCCGTTCACCGTCACGCGCATCACGACCACGTCCGGCTCGTTCGGGAAGGTGAGGAGCGGCTCCACGACGGCCGCGAAGAGCGACCGAGGCGAGACCGGGACCCCCTCCACGGGGACCGGCGTCGTCTCGAGGAGCCCGAGGTCGCGGAGCAGCCGGATCCGCGCCGCATGGCCGGGGTAGCGCACCGTCTTGTAGTCCAGGGTCTTCACCTTCCCCTCGAACGTCCAGGGCATGGTGGAGGTGCCGCCCAGCGTCACGAAGGCCTCGCACGTGCCCACCGGCTTCGGGAAGGTGAGTGTCTCCTCTTCGGTCAGCGTCTCGACCTCGACCCGCTTTCCCCCGCGGAGGGCGGTGGCGAAGCCCAGGTATTCGTTCAGGAGCCCGTACATCGAGAAGACCATCATGTAGTCGAGCGGAGGACGGGGGCGAAGCGGCAGGCCGCCGACCCGGATGTGGACCTCGTCGGCGCGGTCCAGCCGCCCGATGCCGGCCGTGGCGAGCACGTTCGCCATGCCGGGAGCGAGGCCGCAGTCGGGGACGATCGTGACGTCGGCGTCGCGCGCCCGCTCGTCCAGCGCCTCCTGCTCCCGCACCAGGTCGGTGTTCCCGCCCAGATCGCAGAAGGAAACCCCCGCGTCGATCGCCGCGCGCGTGAGCGTGAGGTTCAGGAAGTAGGGGACGGCCGAGATCACCACGTCGTAGCCGCGCAGCCTGTCGGTCAGGCGCGGCTCGTTCGCCACGTCGAGCACCTCGGCCCGCACGGCCGCGCGGGAGCCCGAGAGCCGCTCCGCCGCCTTGCGCGCGCGGGCTCCCTCCACGTCCGCGATCACGACTTCCTCCACGTCCGGCGCGCGCGCCAGATCCAATGCCGCCGCGAATCCCTGATATCCCGCTCCGAGCACGAGGAATCTCATACGCTTCGGTTCTCCTTCCTCAATGAGCCGGCGCCGCGCCCCCGCGCCGGAAGCTCCACTGGAGCGCCGGCGGGGTGACGAGCGTCGTGACGATGACCATGATGACGACCGCCGCGTAGAGCGGCGGCGTGACGATGCGCTCTCCGGCCAGCACGAGGCCGGTTCCGATGTTCGCGAAGATGAGGCCGACCTCGCCGCGGGGGACCATTCCGATCCCGACCGCCAGCCGGTTCAATCCGCGCCGCGGCACGCCCAGCATGCAGGCCTGCTTGCCGACCCAGGCCGCCACCGTGAGCGCGGCCGCGAGGCCGAGGATGGCGGGGTTCGCGAAGGAGCGCAGGTCCACGAGCATCCCCGTCCGGACGAAGAACACCGGCACGAGGATCGTGGAGATCGGGTGGATGAGGGAACGGAGCGTCTGCCCGCGCCGGGTCTCCTCGAACGCGGCGAAGAACGCGGGCTCGAGGATGAGCCCCGCCGCGAACGCGCCGACGATCGGCGCGAGGCCGGCGGCGGCCGCCAGGTAGGAGAGGACGAAGCAGACCACGAGTCCTCCCGTGAGGAGCGTCCCGGGAAGGCGCGACCGCGCGAAGAAGCGGAGCGCGTGGCGCGCGATGAGCGACCCGAGCACGATGGCGAGCACGAGGAACAGGAGCGCCTTGGCCGCGATCCAGCTCATGCCGATCACGGAGACCGATCCCGCTCCCGAGGCCGCCGCGGCGATGATCCCGGTCACCACGGCCAGGATCACGAGCCCCAGCACGTCGTCGATCACGGCCGCTCCCAGGATGATCTTCGCCTCCTCGCTCTTCGTCTGGTGCAGGTCCCGCAGGACGCGCGCCGTGATGCCGACGCTGGTCGCGGTCAGCACCGCGCCCAGGAACACGTGGACGTAGGTCGAACGGCCGGGGAGGAGCCACGCCCCCGCGCCCCAGCCCAGGAAGAAGGGCGCGATCACGCCGAGCGCCGCGACCAGGAGCGCGGAACGCCCCACCTTCATCATGTCGCCGATCGTGGATTCCAGCCCCACGTCGAAGAGGAGCACGATCACTCCCAGCTCGGCGAGGGCCGCGAGCGACGTGTTCGTCTGGAACGGCTCGAGCGCGTGGAAGCCCGCGAGTCCCAGGTTTCCGAGCACGATGCCGGCGACGAGCTCCCCCAGAACGGACGGCTGCCGGATGCGCTCGGCCAGCCAGCCTCCCGCCGTCGCGGCGGCCAGGATGACCGCGACCGCGAGAAGGAGCGGGCCGAACGATTCATGGGGCACAAGGGCAGAATACCGGCTCACCGGGGTATTTGGTAGGATCGGGGTCCAACCCTTTTCCACCGGTCTCGGAGGATCTCATGATTGCTCGGAAGTCTTTGTCCTTTTTGAGCTTGGCGCCCATCGCGGCGGCATTTCTGATCGCTGGTCCGCTCGCGGCCCCTCGCGCCCTCGCCTTCGGCTCGGCGCCCTCGTCCAAACCGGCCAAGGTCTCGACCCCCTCGTCGCCTGCGGATTCGGCGGCCCTGGCGGCTCAGACACGGGCCTCGGCCGAAGCCCTCTACAAGAAAGCGTGGGAAGATTCGGAGGCGGGCAAGGCGGACCTCAAGAACAACAAGCCGAAGGACGCGAACAAGAAGTTCGGGAAGGCGCTGAAGCGCTACGACCAGGCGACCAAGCTCGATCCCACCTACTTCGAAGCGTGGAACATGGTCGGGTTCTGCTCGCGCAAGACGGGCGACCTCAAGCGATCCTTCGCCGCGTACGACAAGGCGCTCCAGCTGAAGCCCGACTACGACGAGGCGCACGAGTACCTGGGCGAGGCGTATCTGATGTCGGGCGACATCGCGAAAGCGAAGGAGCAGCTGGCCTGGCTGAAGGAGAAGCAGAGCGCCGAGGCGACCGAGCTGGAGGAGGCGATCGAAGCGGCGGAAAAGGGGAAGACCGCGGAGCACGGCGGCTGGTAGCGACGGCCGCTCTAAATTGCGGCCGAGTCAGCGGATCTTCTGCCTCGCGATCTTGCGCGATACCTTGGGCCGGCGAAGACTCATCGAGTCCATGGTGTCGCGGAGCAGGCGGGCGACCATGGCGTCGCGCGCCCACTTCACGTTCGCCGGCAC
>Ga0182009_10000159_pt1 | contig 12814 bp, 8 predicted proteins | sample Sormic07211187_1_FD_161052 | JGI IMG/M metagenome (GOLD analysis project Ga0182009, IMG submission 161052) | Bulk soil microbial communities from the field in Mead, Nebraska, USA - 072115-187_1 MetaG | ecosystem: Environmental > Terrestrial > Soil > Agricultural land > Bulk soil | place: USA... | reverse complement strand
GAGACAGACATGCCAGCTCCTGTTCGCGCTCGAACCAAGCCGCCCGCACACTCCGCATTGCTGACTCCGCGCGAAGGCTCGTCAGTCATTGACGCCGCCCTCGACCGCCACTTGCGGCGCGCTCCGGGCGTCGACTGCTCTCACCTGGTCCACACGGTCTATGACCGGGCCGGATTCCCCTATGCCTACGCGGACTCTTCCGACATTTATCGCGGCACCGACCACTTCCGCAGAGTGAAGCATCCGCAGCCCGGCGATCTGGTGGTCTGGCCCGGGCACGTCGGCATTGTCGTCAGTCCCCGGCACCACACCTTCTTCAGCGCCTTAAGCCATGGCCCCGGAACCGCGAAGTATGACGAGCGCTACTGGCGGCGACGAGGTCCCGCCCGCTTCTACCGTTACATAAAATCCGATCAGTCCACTGCCGTCCTGAACCCGGACCGCTAGCGACTGCCAAAATCTTCAGCCGGCTAAACAAGCAACCGGGAAGGGCACGAGTTCCACTCGTGCCGGTCCAACTGCGTGAAAGGGGCGGCTTCAGCCGCTGAGGTTTGCTCTTAAGACCTGGCTCCTTCGCCGAGCCTTCGTCGTGGCGGATCGATTCTCTCCCCCAAAATATCGCCTTCCGTTTTTCGTTAAAATTGCGTTCATGCACCGCGCATTTGGACTCGAGATCCCGCAGACCCTGCCAGACGTTTGTGATCCACGGCGCCTGGCCCTGATCGTTTATGACATGCAGGTCGGAATCGTGAAGCAGATTGCAAACGGCCCGCAGATCACCGCCAACGTCGCGCAGGTCCTCGAAGCCGCTCGCTCCGCCGGCATTCGCGTGATCTTCACCCGCCACATGTCGCTGCCCAAAGAGCTCATGGGAGTTTTCCAGCTTCGCATGGCGATGGCCTGGCAACGGGTGCAGTCCGTGGAAGAGGTCAAACCCTGGTTTCTGCCTGACTCTCCCAATTTCCAATTAGTCCCCGAGCTGAGGCCCCGGGCAAGCGAGGCCGTGTTCGACAAGATCACCATGTCCGCGTTCGAAGGCACACCCCTCAACATCACGCTGCGCGATTGCGGCATCTCGGCATTTGCCATCGTCGGCATCGCCATGGAAATCGGCATCGATCCCACGGTGCGCCAAGGCGCCGATCTGGGCTACATCCCGGTTGTTATTCAGGACGCCTGTGGATCTGGTCACCAGGATGCCGCCGATCGCTCCGTCGCCGGCCTGCAATTCATGGGCGACACTTTGTTCACAAATGTGGAAACCATTTGCTCGCAATTTCGCCGCATCAGCGGAGTACCTCAGTAATCAAGATCTCCGCTACCGGTAAGGATAGAATCGGCCCAATGGATCTCAAGCGCCTGGTCTCGCAGTTCGCCTACCACATCGAGCAAAAGCCCGACGGAGGCTTCGTCGCTCGCGCCAGCGATCCCTCGATTCCGCCACTCGAAGCTCCCACTCGCGAGGAGTTGCTGAAGACAATTCAGCAAAAGGTCGTCGCCGATCTCTCCGCCGAGTTTCCCGATCTCAAACTCGCTCTCGACGGCACCCAGCACCAGTTCGCGTTTCACGTTGAACGCACACCTGCCGGCGGATTCTCCGTCCACTCCGCCGATCCGAATGCCGACGTAGTTCACGCCGCCACAGAACAGGACCTCCAGACGCATGTGCTGGAGAAAATTCTGAATGCAGCCGGGAAGAGTATTCTTCCCCAGCTAGCTCAAGCCATTGCAGCACAAGGCAATCTGGGAAACGTGAATGTCGTAGTAAAGAAGACGTCGTTCAAAATGAACTCGGGCAAAGCCGCTTCGTCCCTCGGAGCCGGCCAAAGCACCGCGATGCAAACTCCCGCACCCGACGGCACTTCATTTACCAATCGCAGCAACGTGCTGCTCGATGGCTCCCCGATCACTCCGGAGCCCAGCAACTTGGGGAAAATCTTCCGCTTTTTGCCGGCCCTGCTCCTGCTAGGTGCGCTGATCTATTTCTTGCTCCGCCGCGCCTGAAAACCAGCCTCAACCCAGTCAATACGCTCCGAGTTTTCGACCTCCCGCCATGCTATAATGATTGATATTCCCAGGGCATATAAGACTCTGCAAACAAAAGTATTTAACTAAGTTTTCGCCCAGCTGGGTACCCCAAAAACGGGCTGCCACAGTTCTCGCTGATGTTGCGAAAACTGGGAACGTATAGTCGAGACCCTAAAACATGGCTGACGAACAAAATCCAGAACTTCCCCTCACTCCTCCGCCCGGTGGCGATGGCCCCGGCGCATTGAACATTCAACCCGTCAACATCGAAGAGGAGATGCGCCGATCGTATCTCGACTACTCGATGTCGGTGATCATCGGCCGCGCGCTCCCCGACGTCCGCGACGGACTAAAACCAGTCCACCGCCGAATACTTTTCACCATGCAGCAAATGGGGTTGTATCCGAATCGGGCTACGCGCAAGTGCGCGCGCATCGTCGGCGAGGTCATGGGCAAGTATCACCCGCACGGCAATCTTGCGGTGTACGACGCTCTGGTGCGGCTTGCACAGGATTGGTCGATGCGGTATCCGCTGATCTTTGGTCAGGGAAATTTTGGTTCTGTTGATGGTGATCCGCCGGCGGCAGACCGTTATACCGAAGCCAAGCTCGCGCAGGTTTCCACCGCGCTACTGGAAGATCTGGATAAAGAGACTGTCGATTTCCATCCTAACTACGACGGCAGCGAAATCGAACCGGACGTACTGCCCGCGCGCATTCCGAATCTGTTGATCAACGGATCCGACGGGATCGCCGTAGGCATGGCGACGAAAATTCCGCCGCACAACCTGACGGAAATCGTCGACGCCACCATCACGCTGGTGAACAATCCGAACGCGCAGCTCGCAGAAATTCTGAAATTCGTTCAGGGGCCCGATTTTCCGACTTCCGGCATCATTCATGGCCGCTCAGGAATTTTCGAGGCTTATCGCACCGGACGCGGCCGCTTCATGATGCGCGCCAAAGCGGCCATCGAGAACATCAACAAAGATCGCCAGGCCATCATCGTCACTGAAATTCCCTACCAGGTGAACAAGGCCGTCTTGATCAAGCGCATCGCGCAACTGGTCAACGACAAAGACATTGAAGATATCTCCGACGTCCGCGATGAATCCGACCGCGACGGCATGCGCATCGTAGTCGAACTGAAGCGCGGAGCTGAACCGCAGATTGTTTTGAACCAGTTGTTCAAGCACACGCAGATGCAGGAAAGCTTCTCGATGATCCTGCTCGCGGTGGTCAACGGACAGCCCCGCGAGATGGGCATCATCCAGACCATCAAATATTTCATCGAGCATCGCGTCGACGTAGTCCGCCGCCGCACCGCCTATCTTTTGGCGAAGGCAAAAGACCGCGAGCACATTCTCGAAGGCTATCTCAAGGCGCTCGATCATCTCGACAATGTGATCACCATCATTCGCGGCAGCGCCAACCGCGCTGACGCTCGCGAGAACCTCGTCGCTTACTTCGGCGGCAAGAAAATCGACATCAACACCAGCGGCCGCGCGCCCCGGGTTGACGCCGACAAGCCCTTCACCGCGAAGCAGGCCGATGCCATCCTCGAACTGCAATTGCATCGCCTGACCAAACTCTCGCTAGATGAGATCGCAAACGAACTAAAAGAAGTTCGCGACGACATCACCGAATACGAATCGATCCTCGGTTCCGAGAAAAAGCTGCGCTCGGTCATCATCAAAGAGCTGGAAGAAGTAAAGAAGCTTTACGGGGACGAGCGCCGCACTCGCATCGAAGACGAAGCCGCGGAGATCGTTCTCGAAGACCTCATCGCCGACGAGCAAGTCGCGGTGACCGTCAGCCACTCCGGCTACATGAAGCGCACGCCCATCTCCACCTACCGCATGCAGCGCCGCGGAGGCACGGGACGCACCGGCATGAAGACCCGCGAAGAAGATTTCGTCGAACATCTCTTCCTCGCGAGCACGCATGCGTACATCCTGATTTTCACCAACAATGGCCGCGTCTACTGGCTCAAGGTGTACGAGATCCCGGACGTAAGCGCCGCGGGCCGAGGCAAGCACATCGGCAACCTGGTGGGCCTGCAGCCCGGCGAAAGCGTAAGGACCATGGTGGCCGTCCGCAATCTGGAAGAAGAGAGCAAGTACGTCTTCTTCGCCACGCGCAACGGCACCGTCAAGAAATCGGAATTGCGCGAGTTCATGCACGTCCGCTCCAACGGCATCAACGCCATCGGCATTGATCAGGGAGACGAACTCGTGGCTGTCCGCATCACGAACGGTAACCAGATCGTGTTTCTCGCCAGCCATGAAGGCATGGCCATTCGCTTCGACGAAAGCCACGTGCGCCCCATGGGCCGCGGGGCCTTCGGAGTTCGCGGCATCGACCTGGAAAAGGGAGATTACGTGATCGGCATGGCAACGACGACTAAGCCCGACGCTCCGGCTCCGCCCAAGGAAAAAGTCGAAGGCGAAGTTGAAGTGGTCGACGAAGCGATCAAAGGCGACCTGATCCTCTCCGTCACCGAAGGCGGATTCGGCAAGCGCACTCCCGCCGAGTCTTACCGCCTCACCAATCGCGGCGGCAAAGGCGTAATCAATCTCAAGACCACCGAGCGGGTCGGCAAAGTAGTCGGCATCGCCCAGGTCGACGAAAAATCCGAGGTCATGCTGATCAGCCACTACGGCAAGATCATTCGCATGGACTCCACCACGATCCGCGAGTCAGGAAGAAACGCGCAGGGCGTCCGCCTGCTGCAACTAGAGCCAGGCGACCGCGTGGCTGCGGCAGTGGTGATCGCGCCAGAAACCGAACCAAACGGCAACGGCGGCACTCTGATTCAGTAGAGCTCGTTTGGGGGCGGACGCCTCGTCCGTCCCCGGCGCGAAAGTGCGGCGCTGTATCGCCACGAAGATTGGCTTCGGTGTTTCTCATCCCCGCGTCAAGACAACGTGAAGATGCGCGTCCCCTTTTAGATTCGTTCTTGTCCTCCCGCTTATCAGTCAGTGCTTGCGTCCATGAGCGGAGACCTTCTCTTGTAATTAAAATTTACATTCCCGTTCAAGAAACTGGACATTTATGTAACTTATGAGTTATAATTATTAGGCCTAATTTACAGCTTTTTCCCGATAGCGTTTTGCTCCACCTCCACAGTAAGTTCCTCTAAGTTTCTTCAGTACCGCAGACGCAAAATTTTTTTACAGACTCTCGCCACTTCCAAGGAGTCCCCATCGTGAAAGCTTCGCCTCCTTTTCCGGGTGCCGGCAAGAACTGCTGGCCTCCCACGGAAGTGCCCGAAAATGTCGGTCAGCGTATCGACAGTCTCGGCGTGACCGAACAAGAAAAAAGAATTTCTTTCATGAGAATTCTGACGCACGGTACTTCTCCGTAAGCCAGACGCTGTAAAACGCGCAAACACATCCGCTACTAAATTCCAGATCCTACGCAGACGCCGCCAGGTAATGCCTGGAGGCGTAAGGGACCTTTCGTTTCTTCGCGCCGGGAACGACTTTCTACTCTTGAGCTTCTGCCTCGCGAAAGAGTCCGAGGAAATCTATGAGACAAGTGTGCCTCAGCGGTAAAGAACTGGGCCCCGGAGTGCCTGGCAACAATGGCCGGGCACTCATATGGGTGCTCGCAATTTTAGTGATCACGATAATCGCTGCTGTACCCCGGAGTGCAGCGCAACAGAAGGAGCAGGCAAGCCTGAACTGGCGATACTACGGCAACGATCCGGGCAACATGCGTTACCAGAATGTCGACCAGATCAACCCTTCCAATGTTTCCCAGTTGAAACCAGCCTGGGTCTTCCACACCGGCGTGCACGATAAAGACGCTTCCATGGAAACAACGCCCATCGTGTTGAACGGGGTCATGTACCTGACTAGCGGCGAGGATGACGTCTTCGCGGTCAATGCCGGCACGGGAAGTCAGATCTGGGCCTACCATCCCACCGACATGCCTCCGTTGAGCAAGCTCCCCTTGTGCTGCGCACGCAATAATCGTGGCGTCGCGGAGGGACAAGGCCGCCTCTATCTCGCACGCCTGGACGCCACGCTGGTGGCTCTCAATCAAAGCACCGGTCAGCAGTTATGGAAAACAACGGTGGATGACTGGCATAACGGCTACACCATGACCATCCCGCCGCAATACGTGAACGGCTTGGTGATTGTGGGTGTCTCCGGTGGCGAATATTTCATTCGCGGACACGTGGACGCCTATAACGCCAAAACCGGCAGCCTGGTCTGGCGCTTCTACACCACCGACCCGAACACATTTGCAGGCGATTCCTGGAAGCAGGGCGGCGGTCCGGTGTGGCAGAATCCGTCGTTCGATCTTCAACTCGGAATGCTGTATTTCTCGGTAGGTAACGCCGGGCCCGACATCAACGGAGTGCCCCGCGCCGGGACCAACCTCTATACCACCTGTGTCGTGGCGCTCGATATCGCCACGGGCGCTCTGCGCTGGTACTTCCAGGAATCCCATCACGATCTCTGGGATTATGACGCAACGCCGCCCACGCTGCTGTTCACGCTGAATGGCACACCCGCGATCGCGCATGTGGGCAAAACGGGATACCTGTTCATTCTCGACCGCCGCACCGGAACTCCTCTTTATAACGTGATCGAAACCCCGGTGCCGACCGAGCCCGCGTGGCAGAATCCCTGGCCCACGCAGCCGGTTTCGACGATCGAATCACTGGCTCCCCACGAGGTGGGGCCGCTGCCCGCGGGATACACCGGCGCGCCGCAGTGGACGCCTCCGCAGGAAACCACGTATGCCATACAGCCCGGTGATAGCGGGGGTACGGAGTGGCCGCCCAGCGCGTTCAGCCCACGCACGAACTTTATCTATCACCACGCCAGGTATGCACCGACCACGTTCTACACGACGCCTACCAACACCTCGGGTGGCACCTACCCGGGATGGGGATCCATTACGGAAGACGTCCCCGGGGTTGACTATGGTCTCTACGGGGCAGTTGATTCGACCACGGGAAAGATCGTGTGGAAGATTAAAGTCTCGCAGGCCCTTTCGGGTATGACAGTCGGAGGTGACCTGGTCTTCTTCGGCGACAACAGCGGATTGTTCTACGGGGTGAATGCGCTGACCGGCCAAATCCTGTGGACGTTCAATGGCTTGTCGATAAAAGGAGCGGGCGCCCCGACCGCTGCGCCCGTGGTTTACACCGTGGACGGACGCGAGTACGTCGCCATGGCTTTTGGCGGCCAACCCGATTCGGACACGCCCTTGGGCGATGCCATGGTGGCTTTCGCCCTTCCGAATAACTAGCCTGATCCGAAGGACGCTCATCAATCCGGTTGCCCCATCCTTCCCGCGTTCTGTGCGGGAGGATGGGCAGCCGCGAACGTTGGCGGCAGGCCTCGCCCCGCCTCCGCGCTGCAGACCGCACTGGATCTCGATTCGGCCCTCAGCTCCAGTTTCATCGGCTCACGTTGAATCCCACCCTATCTCCGCAAAATGCGCGGAGACAAGGGTGGAGCAACTTTCATTCTTGATTTGAAGTGGGGTTGCCTCACCCGACGCTGCGCTCTCAACGAGAACCCGTTGCACCCTGCCCGTTCGCGGGAGTACCGTTTCTGATTCACTCGACGGGTGGCCCACGGTTCGGCGGCTTGTGCTTTGCGCAACCCTAGAGGCGTGCCTGCCCTAGAGGCAACTCCGCAGGCACGGCCAAGCTGCAGGACCGGCTTGTATTTGAGACTCCCGGCCAGATCTTGCGGGCAGCGAATTTCTCCTTGTGACTGGGCTCACTTACGCCGGTCTGAAACGAGGCTACCGTGTTCGGTGTCCCTGTTTTGCGTAAAAAGGAGAAGCAAGATGAGGTTCCCGGTAAGTACCTGGATTCTGTTGGTCTCGCTGCTGCTTGGATGTGGCGGCGGCGGTAATAATAAACCCAACGATCCGCCGCAGTTGCCCACGCAGTCTGTGAAGGGTTCATGGGAAGTGACATTGTCCAACGTTGACGGTGCTCAGAGTACTGGTTATGTCGAAGCGGTGCTCACGCAGTCCGCCAATTCCGTATCTTCGACGCACCTGGAATACTTTCAGATTTCAGACACCGGAGGCGGTTACTCCTGGTGCGATGCATCGAATTCTCAGTCGCTGTCAGGTACGATAAACGGCAGTAAGATTTCCGGTACAGTCTCGACCTACATGGGGAACTCTACATTTACCGCAGATATTTCTGCCGGCATGATTTACGGAGCCTGGAATGGAAACCAGTTCCATGGAACCTTTTCAGCCACGCAGGTAGGGCCTCTAACCGGTACGTACGCCGGGAACATGACGATTAACGATGTTCTCAACTACGTGACACTAAAGATTGCTCAGGACTCTTCCGGAACGGTTCTCGTGACAGGGACGGCTGACCAAGCCGGCACTGTTTTGCTTTCGGCAACGCCCGTTGGAAGAACAATTTTGGCCAGTGGTACTGTGGGCGGGCTGCAGGTTCGATTTTGGGCAATTCCCATCTCCCAGTACGAGCTGATCGTTTGTGACCAAGCGGGAGGAAGTGCGCTGGGACGGCTGTACAAACAATAAATTTGCAGGCGCGTATGCGCCTGATCTGAGTCGGCAGCGCCTTCTGGTTTTTATGCAGCGTACTTCTTCTCCTTGAACCTGGCGGTAGGCCAGCCCCTCGATTCATCAAACGGCGAGCAGCACGGAATTCAAGTTTTCCAGCTCCCACCCTACAATTCATGCGTCCGTGGTTCCCACCCTTGCCAACGACGCAAGGGTGGGGCACCCTCCGAGGTGGTGAATTGAACAATGAATCGGACGTGGTGAACTCACTGAAAAAGGTGAACGCCCACCGAGTGAACCAGAACTGTGGACCCTCACACGAACCACAACCTTGGGTGCCCCGCTCTTCGCGCAGTTTGCGAAGGGCGGGTACGATGCGGCTGACAGCGAGAGATCTTGGCTGAAAACTTATGCAACGTTATCCTGAAACGAAGTCTCTCCCCAGCCGACATTCACCTCTACGGGACCTGCCTCGTCGAGCAGATAGTGGCGATAACTGCTCCAGTGCCATTGCTCGGGCGACTCCACCAGTCCGCGTTTCACTGGATTCCGATGCATGTACCGCAGCTTCTCGACCCGCTTCTTCGTGCTCCACACGTTGAAGTCGTAAAAGCGTGCCTGCCAGAACGCCCGCCGCACGTCGTCACAGAACAGTTTGCGCTGGCGCACATCGCGCGGTTTGCGCTTCGGCAACAGTGCGTGGGCGGTACGCTGCTTCAGCACTTGCATAACCGTCGAGGGAGAGCCGACCTCCGGTTCCGCGATCAGAAGGTGAACATGCTCAGGCATTACGACATAGCCAACTACGACGAAGCGGTATTGCCGGCGCGTTTGTTCAAGCACGGAGAGAAAACGGTCACGCGCCCGCGGCGATCCCAACAGCGGTCTTCGTTGATAGCATGAATTGGTGATGAAGTGCAGGTGGTGCATCCCATAGGTACGGTGGAGTCCGCTAGGCATAACAGCCCATGGTATCGGCAGCACCATACCCGCCCTTGCAAAAAGCGCAAGGACGGGGCACCCACAGTTCCGAAACGGGAGAGGAACAGCAACTCTTAACTGGCTGGCCACACGATATCTCTTCTCCCGCTCTTAGCGACCATACTCTCCCAACTCGGCTCTGCTCTTTTTCAGAAGGTTCCAGGCTTCGCGAAAGCCTTCGTAGCAGTAGCTGGCTTTCTTCGCCGGCGGGAAGAGGGGGCTTAGCATGGCCATGCATTTTCTGTGCTGGCCCAGGAGCAGCACTGCCGGGATGAGATACCAGGCATTCTCTGGAATCACGTAGGCGGCGAAGACGTCGATCTGCTGGAGCGAGTAGTCGTGTTTCTTCTGATGATTGGGCTTGAACTGGCAGAGATATCCGGCGCCGGACCTCATGGTTGTGGATTTGACCTGCACCCGGAGAAAGTTCTGTTCGTGTTCGATGCCGACATCGTAGGCGCGCGTGTCTCCCCAAGGCTTGCTGACGGCGAAACGGCGCTGGGCTGCCTGCGCCATGAATTGCAACTCGACCCATTCGCCGCGCTCTTTGAAGCTAGTGAATCGTTCCCAATATTTCATTGATCCTCTGACTGCTTTGTTCCCTTGTTTCGGTGCACTGGCCGCCGCTGCTTTCCCCTCAGGCGGAGCTTCGCTCCGCGGGCGGACGAGGCGTCCGCCCCTACACAACCATTTTCAGGATGGGGTTTGGGACAAAAGAAAAGGCGCGAGCCGATGGCCGCGCCTTTGAAAATCTTCTTATACTTTCAGTGTAGCAAATTGAACGGGGGAGACCGGAAGGGATCGCGACCTTTATATTTCCATACTTTCCTGTGACTTAGGCACGATCGTGTAATTTCTGCCTATTGACAAGATTTGGGTGGGCGGAGGTTTCACGGGAAAATGGCCACCGTTGCACCCTGCCCGTTCCCCGGAGTATCGTCTCTGATTTGCTCGGATTTGCGAATTCCCACCCGGAGCTCTTCATGAATCTTCTATTCCTTCGTCGCGCTCTACTGATTATGACTTCGCTCTCCGCGGTCCTTCTCACGGCAGCCGACACCGCCCCCGCACCCCCAATCGCCAAGAAAGTTCCGCACGAAACCGAGATTAACGGACACAAAATGATCGACAACTACTACTGGCTTCGCGAGAAATCCAATCCCGAAGTCCGCGCTTACCTGGAAAAAGAGAACGCCTACACCGACGCGGTCATGAAGCCCACCGAGCCCCTGCAGAAGAAGCTCTATGACGAGATGCTCAGCCGGGTGAAGGAGACCGACGTCGAAGTTCCTTACAAGGAAGGCGACTATTTTTATTACGTGCGCACCGAGGCCGGCAAGCAGTATCAGATCCGCTGCCGAAAAAAGGCCAGCATGGAAGCGCCGGAGGAAGTTCTGCTCGACATCAATCAGATGGCGCAGGGCAAGCCATTCATGACCGTGCATGCCTTCGCCGTGAGCCCTGATGGCAACCTGCTCGCCTACAGCTATGACGATACCGGCTTTCGCCAGTTCACGCTCGCGGTAAAAGATCTTCGTACCGGCCAGACTCTCACCGATCACGCCGTGCGCGTCGGCTCAGTGGTCTGGGCCAGCGACAACCAGACCATCTTCTATACACAGGAAGATGAGGTTTCCAAACGCCAGTATCGGCTCTATCGCCACACCGTGGGATCCACGAACCCGGACATCCTCGTCTACGAGGAACCTGACGAGCGCTTCAACGTTGAAGCCTACAAGACTCGCAGCCAGTCTTATATCTTCATGGTGTCGCGCAGCCATACGACCAGCGAAGCGCGATTTATTCCTGCCACTCAGCCGGACGGCAACTGGCAAATTGTCGAGCCCCGGAAGCAAGGGGTCGAATATTATCCCGATCACAACGGCAGCTTGTTGTACATCCGCGTCAATGATACTGGACGCAACTTCCGCCTGGTGAGCGCTCCGGTTACGGATCCTGGCAGCAAGAACTGGAAGGAAGTGCTGGCGCACAATCCCGACATCATGCTGGACGAAATGGATCTGTTCAGAAACTTCCTGGTGCTGTACCAGCGCGAAGGCGGTCTGCCGCAAATTCGCGTGACCGACTTGCGCGATGGGAAATCCAAGCGCATCGCATTCCCCGAGCAGGCCTACGCGTCGTATCCGTATATCAATCGTATTTACGAGACGACCGAATTCCGCTACGGATACCAGTCTCCCATCACTCCGCCATCAGTTTTCTCTTACGACATGGAGAAGGGAACTTCGACCCTGCTGAAGCAGAAGGAAGTGCCCGGCGGGTACGATCCCAAGAAGTATCAGGTCGAGCAGATCTATGCGGTAGCGTCGGACGGAGTGAAAATTCCAGTCTCGGTGCTGCGCCTGAAAACTGCGAAGCTCGACGGCACCGGGCCGCTCTATCTATATGGGTATGGCTCCTATGGAATTTCGATCGACATGTTTTTCAATTCAAACATCTTCAGCATGGTCGATCGCGGCGTGGTTACGGCGGTGGCACACATCCGGGGCGGCGGGGAGATGGGTAAGGCCTGGCATGATGCCGGCAAGATGATGAATAAGAAGACTACGTTCACCGATTTCATCGCCTGCGCCGAAGACCTCGTCAAGCGAGGATACGGCAGTAAGAATCGCCTGGTAATCGAAGGCCGTAGCGCCGGCGGACTGCTCATGGGCGCAGTGCTTAACATGCGTCCTGACCTGTTCAAAGCGGCGATCGTTGGAGTTCCCTTCGTGGACGTGATCAATACGATGCTCGACGAATCTCTGCCACTGACGGTCGGGGAATTTGAAGAGTGGGGCAATCCGAAAGAGAAAGCCGCCTACGATTACATGATCACCTACTCGCCCTACGACAACATCGAGGCGAAGACTTATCCCAACATGCTGGTGAAGACGTCATTCAACGACAGCCAGGTGATGTACTGGGAGCCGGCAAAGTATGTAGCAAAGATGCGGGCCACCAGAACCGATCACAATCTGCTTCTGCTGAAAACGAATCTAAGCCCCGCCGGCCACGGAGGCGCCAGCGGCCGCTATGACCGGCTGAAAGAGTCCGCGTTCGACTACGCCTTCATCCTCACCCAAATGGGAATCACGAATTGATTGTGTAGGGGCGGACGCCTCGTCCGCGAAGCCCGCGTCCGAAGCCAAGCGTCTGTTCGGAAATACCGGGTGATATTGTTTGGCGGGAAATAAAAAGCCCGCCTCCAAGGAAGCGGGCTTTGCACAACCACCAATCCCTATCGCGTATACGGTCCCGGATAATTCGTTCCGTCGGCGCAT
>Ga0182009_10000158_pt1 | contig 12819 bp, 12 predicted proteins | sample Sormic07211187_1_FD_161052 | JGI IMG/M metagenome (GOLD analysis project Ga0182009, IMG submission 161052) | Bulk soil microbial communities from the field in Mead, Nebraska, USA - 072115-187_1 MetaG | ecosystem: Environmental > Terrestrial > Soil > Agricultural land > Bulk soil | place: USA... | reverse complement strand
TGGACGCCCACCTCCGTCACACGCGCTCCAAGCTTGCGCGCACGGGCGAACATCTCGACGTTGATGAGCGCGCCTGTGCTGCGAAGCTGCGGCAGCAGCCGTTCGACCACCGACTTTCGATAAACCTTGAAGCCGCAGTTCACGTCGCGAATGGAAATCCCGAAGAGCAGCCGCGCGGTGCGGTTGTACATGAACGCATACAACCGCCGGAGGGCGGGATCGTGGCGCGCGATACGATAGCCGCTGATGATGTCGTTCTCACCAAGGTTGCGCAGCAGCACCGAAAGCTCGGTGAGATCGAACTGGTTGTCGCCGTCGGCGAGCACCAGCAGGGGATGACGCGCCGCCGACAGACCACTCCGCACCGCCGCACCATAACCGCGATTGACGGGGTGGTGGACGACGCGCACGTTGCCGTTGTTGGCCGCCAGGCGATCCGCGATCGCAGCCGTCTGGTCGCGGCTGCCGTCGTCCACGACAATCACTTCATGCTGATCGGTGACCTCGGAGAGGACGGCAAGTGCTGAGGTGACGGCCTGTTCGATGTTTCCCTCCTCGTTATACATGGGGAAAAACAAGGAGAGAGGGGGTCTCATTCAGGTTTGACGCGGCGAGTAGGTCGGATTATACGTATGCACGCGGAGATTTCAGAATGGCCAACATTACCCTGCGGGTGAACGGAAGCGCACACACCGTGGACGTCGAACCCTCGACGCCGCTGCTCTACATCCTTCGCAACGACCTCGGGCTGCAGGGTCCGCGGTTCGGCTGCGGGCTGGGTCAATGCGGCGCCTGCACGGTCATCATCAACGGCGCCGCCGTACGATCGTGCATTACTCCCACCGCGAGCGTCCGCGGCGAAGTGACGACGCTTGAAGGATTGGCGCAGGACGGCAAGCTCCATCCGCTGCAACAGGCGTGGATCGATGAGCAGGCGCCGCAGTGCGGCTTCTGCCAGAACGGGCAGATCATGACCGCCAAGGCGCTGCTCGACAAAAATCCGCATCCGACCGACGAACAGATTCGCCAGGGCATGGCCGGCACGTTGTGCCGCTGCATGACCTATTACCGTGTTCAGGCCGCCATCAAGCGCGCGGCGGGGAGGAACTCATGATCCGCCGAGAGTTTCTCAAGACGTCCGGCATGCTCATCGTCGGCGTGAGTGCCGGCGCCATTGTCGGGCCATTTGCAATCGACGTCGACGCACAGGGCGCGGCGCGCGGTCTGTATCCGGACCCTGACTATCACCAACTCGACTCCTGGATCGTCATCCACGACGACAACACTGCCACGTTCTTCGTCGGCAAGACGGACTGTGGCCAGGGCACCGGCACCTCGTTCCGCCAGATGATGTCAGACGAGCTCGACATCGCATTCGACAAGACCACCTGCGTGATGGGCACGACGGACATCACCGTCGATCAGGGTGGCTCGGGAGGATCCGACGCAATCCAGACCGACGGGTGGCCGATGCGGCGCGTCGCCGCCGAAGCACGTCGAGTGCTGCTGGATATGGGTTCGCAGCGTCTGGGAGTGCCCATTGCCGGTCTCACCGTCAGCAACGCGGTCATCACCGCGAAGAACGATCCGTCGAAGCACGTCAGCTATGGCGAGCTCGTCGGCGGGAAGAAGTTCAATGTGACGCTGACGGGGGCGAACATCGACGCGACGACCGGCGTTGCGAAAGTGAAGCCGGTGCAGGAACTGAAGATGGTCGGTCAGTCACCGCAGCGCTACGACATCCCGGCGAAGGTGAACGGATCGCTGAAATGGGCTGTCGACGTGAAGCTGCCGGGGATGGTGCACGCGCGCAACGTGAAACCACCGGTGGCGGGCGCGAAATTGATCGGCGTCGACGAATCGTCCGTCCGCAATATGCCAGGCTTCGTAAAGGTGGTCAGCAAAGGCAACTACGTCGCCGTCGTCTGTGAGCGCGAAGAGCAGGCGATTGCCGCGGCGAAGGCGCTGAAATGCAACTGGCAGAAGCCGGCGACGCCGCAGCTGCCCAACGGCTCGGACGGTCTCTTCAAGTACATGCGCGAGACGATGCCGAAATCGAGCCAGGCGCCGAATCACATCGGCAACACGGATGCGGCGTTTGCGAACGCAGCGAAGGTCGTGGAGGCGGAGTACGACGTGCCGTTCCAGGGCCATAACGCGCTCGCGCCCGCGCACGCGTTGGCGGATCCCTCCAACGGACAGATGACGATCTATTCCAACGACATGAAGTCGTACGGCATGCGCAACGGCGTCGCCACCTTCCTCGGCATGCCGCGTGAGCAAGTGCGCGTCATCTGGATGGAAGGCCCGCAGGGCTACGGTCGCACCGCTGCGGACGATGCCGGGTTCGAGGCGGCGTACATCGCGAAGGAGCTCGGACGCCCGGTGCGCATGCAGTGGATGCGCGACGAAGAACAGGCGTGGGACACGAAAGGGCCGGCGTTCACTTTCAAGATCCGCGGCGCGCTCGACGCGCAGGGCAACATGACAGCGCTCGACTACACCGCGCGATCGGCCGACTACAACCATCTTGGCTACAACGAGCCGGACACCGTGCTCATCGCGCAGCTGATGGGACAGCGTCGCGACAGGCCGGCAGCAGGCAGCTCCGCCTTCCCGAACGATATGTACGCCATCCCGAACCGGCGCACGCTGCTCGAGGTCGTCGGTCTGCCGCTTCTCTGGGAAACACCGCTGCGCACGGGCAACCTGCGCGATCCGAATGGCCCGCAGTCGACGTTTGCTGCTGAATCGTTCATCGACGAGATGGCGTTCGCCGCGAAGGCCGACCCGATCGAATTCCGCATGCGCATGTTGATGGCGGGAAAGGACGAGGACGGCGGGTTCAAGCGTGCACGCTCGATCGCCGTGCTGAAAGCCGCCGCCGAGAAGTTCGGCTGGCAGCCCCGCCCCTGGCCGAATGCGAACCGCGGATCCGGTGACATCCTCACGGGGCGCGGCGTCTCCTATACCTACCGTAACCAGACCGTCATCGCGCAGATCGCGGAGGTGGAAGTCAATCGCAAGACGGGACGCGTGTGGGTCAAGCGTGCCGTTGTGGGCCACGATTGCGGCCTGGTGATCAACCCCGAAGCGCTGCGGCGCACCATCGAAGGCGCGACACAGCACGGCATCAGCCGTTCGCTCTACGAAGAGGTCGCATTCGATACGGAGAAAGTGTTGAGCAAGGACTGGGTAACGCATCCGACACTTACCCACCTCGACGCGCCGGCGCAGATCGACGTCGTGCTGGTCAATGGCGATCCAAATCCAAACCGGCCGGACCTGCCGCACTACGGCGCGGGTGAAGCAGCGATGAAGCCCGTCATCGCCGCGGTGGCAAACGCGATATTTGACGCCACGGGCGTACGGTTCCGGCGCGTGCCGTTCAGGAAGGAGCGGGTGCTCGCCGCCCTCAAAGCCGCAAACGTGTGATCTACCGGTTCCTCGACACACCAATTGGAGGCCTGCTGCTCGCGCGAGACGAGGCAGGCCTCCGCTTCATCGAGTTTCAGAAAGGCCGCCGGCCGCCGCGGCAGCCCGCGACCGACTGGGATCAGCGCGACGCCGAGTTCGACGAGGTGGTCAAACAGCTAACTGATTACTTCGACGGCCGTCGTCGTCGATTCGATTTGCCGCTCGCCCCCGAAGGCACGGCGTTTCAGCAGCGGGTCTGGCGCGCCCTGCTCGACATTCCGTACGGCGAGACGATTTCCTACGGCGAGCTTGCATCGCGCATCGGGCAGCGCTCTGCGTCGCGCGCCGTGGGACTTGCCAACGGCAGCAATCCGCTGCCGATCGTCATTCCGTGTCACCGCGTGATTGGCGCCAATGGCAAGCTGACCGGCTACGGCGGCGGGCTGCCGATCAAACAGCAGCTGCTCGCTCTGGAGCGCGGCGGCCTATGGTGAAGAACAGACCGCCTTCATGTCCGAGCGTCCACATCCAGCCAATCTGCGAGAGCCACCGTTCGATGTTCCAGTTGTCGACAGCGGCCGTGAACAGATCCTCCGGTTCATCGCCGAGCACTGCGCTCGGATAGCTCCTCAGGAATTCGACGTCGTTTTCCGCGAACCAGTGTTGGATTTCGCTAAGCGTGTGCCGATGCTCTTCCGGATGCTGATATTGATCGCGGAGCCAGGCGCGCTGGCGCGCGGGTTCGGCGCTGCGGTCACGTAACACGGGATCGAACGGAACGAACCGGTATCCAAACAGTCGCGCGGCAACGCGACGCATCCGCGAGGGGAGGCGCGCCAACGCGTTGTAGACGCCGAGCACGATAATGCCGCCCGGGCGCGCGAGCGTGGCGATCCGTGCAAACGATTCACGCGGATTCGGGGTGTGGTGCAACACGCCGGACGAATAGACAACGTCGAACGATGCCGCGCAAAGGCCGGCCTCCCGCAGATCGCTCTGCACGAACCGTACGGCGTCGATGCGAAACCGCTGCGCCGCTTCGGCGCCGAGCTGCAGCGACGGACGTGCGAGATCGACGGCAACCACCACGCGATCGGCGCGCGCTAGGTACAACGCCATCTGTCCAGTGCCGCAGCCGATGTCGAGGATGCGGGCATCGGCCGGAATGGCGCGATCGAGCAGACGCACGAACCGATTGCGCTCCGCGCGCAGGCGTAACGCATGCAGACTGTCGCGGGGCGGGTAGCCGGGAAACGGCGCGCGCTCGTAAAAACGCCGCACCGCCTCCGTGCACGAATCCATCAGAAGATCGCGTAGATAAACGGCGCCAGCGCCTCGACCGTCGTGGCGAGGATGAGGATCAGGCCGAACACGCACATGAACACGGCAAGCGGCACGAGCCACCGTTTGCCCGATTCGCTGCGCCACAAGCCGCGCGCGAGATCGGCAATCGATCCGGCCGCCGTGGCCAGCATGGTCACTCGACGCCGGATGCCACTGCGCTTTCTGAGCACGCCATCTCCTCCTCGAGCGGCCGCGGCCGTGCCGACGCACGCCTGGTGATAACCGCTTGTCCCGCCACCAGCAGGTCGATGCCGCACCGCCGGAAGGTCGAGTACCCCTCGAGCGCGCGGTTCACAATCGGCTCGCCCGCAACGTTGAACGAGGTGTTGAGCAGCACTGGAATTCCGGTACGCCGCCCGTACGCTTCGAGCAGGGCGTAGAGCCGCGGCGCCATGTCACGGTCGAGTGCCTGCAGGCGGGCCGAGCCATCGACGTGCGTCACGGCCGCGAGCGCGGATCGCCATTCCGGACGAACCGGGAACACGCCGGACATGAAGCGCGCGAGACGCAGGCCTCCCGGTGGTACTTCGAAGAACCGATCCGCCACTTCGACCGTCGTCACCGGCGCGAAGGGCCGGAATTCTTCGCGGAATTTGATCTCGCGATTGAGGCGATCGCGCATCTCGCTCGAATGCGGCGCTGTGAGCAGACTGCGATGGCCGAGCGCACGCGGGCCGAACTCCGAGGCGCCGTCCATCCATCCGACGATGCGTCCCGCGGCGAGCTCGCCGGCAATGCGATTCAGCAACGCGCCTTCCTCAAGCTCCTCCACGAGCTGACCGTCCTCGCGCGCCGCGCGTGTCAGCTCACGCGCGTCGACGAGCGGCCCCCAGAAGGGATGATCCGGCACGTCACGGTCCGGGTTCCCAAAGTAGAGTCGATCGGCGTAGAGCGCAGCGCCAAGCGCGCAGCCGGCGTCGCCCGGCGCCGGCGGTACGAACACCCGCTCGAATCCCGACTCGGCAAGGATCCGCGCGTTGGCGACCCCATTCAGCGCAACGCCTCCGCCAAGACACAGGTCGCGCAACCCCGTCTCACGTTGCAGGGCGCGTGCAATGTCGACGAGGGTTTCTTCGAGAACGCGCTGCACGCTCGCCGCGCAGTCGGCGAAGCGTCTCCCCTCGGTCGTTTCGAGATCGATCGGATCAAAAGGATTCCGCGGTGCGCCAAACAGGTCGATGAACTTCCCGGAGTAGGAGCGCGCCGCGGTTGTGTGGAATTCGAAATAGTCCGTCGACAGGGCGAACGCACCGTCGGCCGTTCGCCGGATCAACTTCCGCACCTGCTCGACCATCGTCGGCCGGCCGTACGCGGCCAGCCCCATCACCTTGTATTCATCCTCATTCACAGCGAAGCCGAGGTACGCGGTGAACGTCGAGTACAGCATCCCGAGCGAATGCGGATACCGGATCTCTCGCAGGAGGTTGATCGCCGAATCCCCCTTGTCGCGCCGCTCACCGTATCCAACCGTCAGCGTGGCCCATTCGCCGACACCGTCGGCCGTGAGAATCGCCGCCCGGCGCGTCGGCGCGGTGAAGAACGCGGCGGCGGCATGCGCCGCATGGTGTGAGGTAAACAACGTCTTCGATCGCGGCACGCCGAGGTGCGACGCGATGATGCCGCGCACCCACACTTTTTCGCCGAGCGAATTCTTGATGGCGTGTGGAAAGGCTCGCCAGGAGCGCGGAAACGCGCGCAGCGCGCAGGTGAGGATGCGCTCGAACTTCAACATGCTGCGTTCGTAGAAGACGACCGCGTCGAGCTCCTCCGGATCGATACCCGCATCATCCAGGCACCATTCGATCGCCGCCAGGGGGAAGCTCGGGTCGTTCTTGTGGCGCGAGAGGCGTTCTTCCTGCACGGCGCGTATGGGGACGCCGTCGACCACCAGCGCGGCGGCGGCGTCGTGGTAATGCGCCGAGATGCCGAGAATCCTCACGTCAGTATTGGCTCGTCGCCGATTCGACGCGATCGTGTGGAATCGGCACCCACCCCGACTTCTCGCGCCGTTCCGCGCGTTTGGCCAGCCACGCGAATGGCGGCACGAGAATGAAGTATTGAAGCGTCAGCATGACGGCGCCAACGATCGCCGCCAACGCCGCGGCGATGCGCAGATAACGCTTCCACAAGCGGCTCGCCCGCGCGCGCCACACGTAGCGCCGGTACGATGCCGGCGAGATGCGCGCCAACTGCGTGTACGTGTAGTTCATATGGAAGACCTCGTCGCGCAGGATCTTGTCGAAGATTGCCTGCGTGAGCGGATCGTCGTTGACGACATCGCGATAGATCGCAAAACGTCCGGCCGCGGCTTTCTCCGCGACATGGAGAAACGCGAGCAACCGATGATCGGGCTCACCGTCAATCTTCAGATCGTCAAGACCGTGGCCGCCGGGAAGCGGCGTCGCGTTGAACAGCCCGCTTGAATGCGCGCGACGGCTGCGCAGAAGCGCCGCGCTGCGCTTTCGGAACAGATCCGCATGGTGCAGTTCGTCGATCGCGTGCGCGAGGTAGAGGCGACGGAGCAGGGGATCGGCAGTGAGTTCCGCGGCACGGAGGATGTCGCGTCCGCCATCGCCTTCGACCTCACCGAAGGCAATCAGCTTGCGCACGCGGCGATCGAAGTCGCTCCACACCCAGTGATGAACCGGCTGGAGTGCCCGATCGAGGTATGCGCTGAACGACGTCGCCATCGCAAAGACGCGGAAGGTTAGCATAGCGTCGCAGCCAATTGACGCACGTCACTGCCACCTCTCATTCGCTCTCGCAATCCGAAAGTGCGGTTACGCGTACTGTCGCTGAGCTTGTCTTCCTCGTGTTCGGCGGCGCATGCGTCATCGTCGCCATCGGTGCGAACCAACGCTGGCTCGATCGGCATTTCCTTCCGTCATTTCTATTGCCGCGCGATTGGTTCACGCTGATCGAAACGTCCGTTCGTGTCGGCCTCGCACTGCTGGGCGCGTGGCTGGTGACGTGGGCGCGAAAACGTGTCGGCCGCATGGCAGGGCGCGATCCCGCGCTTGCGTTGAGCATCGGGCTCGCGATCCTGCTCGCGTTCGGGGCCGCAGAGATCGCGCTTACGCGTGTGAAGGTGCAGCCCGCTGAATGGCTGTTTCCTGATGAAGAGCCGCGGCGACAGATCGACGCGCATCTGGGATGGACGTACGCGCCGTCACGCATCGGGCACAAGACAATCGGTGGACGTGTCATCACCTATGCCATCGACGCGCACGGCTACCGCGTCCGCACCATCGAAGAACCTGTCGATCCCGCCCGCCCAAGCGTTCTGTTTGCCGGCGAGTCGGTCATGGCGGGAGAGGGGTTGACGTGGGACGAAAGCGTTCCCGGCCAGGTCGCGCACATTCTGCAGACGCAGAGCGTCAACCTCGCCGTCGATGGCTACAGCAGCGATCAGGCGTACCTCCGCCTCGAACGCGAACTCCCGCAATTTCGCAGGCCGGTCGCCGTGGTGATGCTCTTCATGACGGCGCTCTTCGGTCGGAACCTCGATCGCGATCGGCCGTATCTGGACAGTGATCTGACGTGGCGGCCGGCAAGACCACGTTCTCGACTGCTCGCGCTCGCGCAGATCTTTATTCCTTACCGCAGCGACGCGGCCGTTGAGAACGGCGTGCGGAACACCCGCGACGTGCTGGCTGCGACGGCAGCGCTGGCCACAAGGCGCGGTGCGCTGCCGGTCATCCTCGTGCCCCAGTTCGGCCACGACGATCAACGCGATCAGGAGCTGCGGCACGCCATCTTCGATGGCAGCGGCGTGACTTACGTATTCGTCGAACTGGATCCTGCATGGCGCATCCCGTGGGACCGCCATCCCGACGCGCGTGCGGCGCGTGCGATGGCGGACGCGGTCGCGCGCGCGATTCGCCGTTAGAATCACGCTACCCCAACGTTAAGAGACACGACGCGGAAGGGATCGCGTCAGACGGACACGGACATGGCGGTGTCGCGCCCGTGCTCGATGCATGTGTAACGGAGGCGTTCATGGCGTGCAAACTGATTCCAGTTGCGAACACCCGGGATTTTGAAGCACCTGCGGGGGTGCCGATCCGGTTGGTGACGAAGGATCCTGCCAACATGCTGATTGAAACTGCGGACTATGCGGGGCAGGAGGTGATACCTGCTGGACATCCAGTAAACAGCATGGAATTCACCGTGGCGGCGGGGTCGAATCAGGTGGACATCGTCTTCGTGTTCAAGCCCGGCACCAACGCCGGCGAGCTGCACGAGGATTGCGGCGCGGACTCGCACCTGATTCGCCGAGTGTCGCACGACAATCCGTTCAAGTCGTTCTTCATCGTCGGTAAAGGCTAGCCATGCGACGCGTAATCTTTCTCGCTGCGATCCTGATCGCGGCGCCCTGCTACGCACAGCAGTTTGCCGACTGTCCGGGCTATCGCGAACAGATCGACAGGATCGCACACGGTACGCAAGCGGACGCCGAAGATGCGGTCAACGAGCTGACCGACGTTGGCTCGACGACCTTATGCTTCGCGCAATTCGTCGCTGGCGACGCACCCTCGATGGACTCTGTCTTTGTCAATTTCGTGAAGCGGTTCGAGGGTTCCCGTTCTGATAAAGAAGCGTCAGCGGCGGCGGGTGCGACAAGCGCAACATCCGTCGTGTCCCAGGGCCCGGCCGCAAAGGTGTTATCTGCAGCCGTCGAGTACGGCGCGATCACGCGGTCGGTCGACGGTCAGGTCATCACGTTGCGCGGAAACGCGGCCGGTCTTCCTTCGGCACTCGTGCGCAAGAGCATCTTTCCATATTGCGCAGAAGGCAACGCCAGCAGTGAGTTCTGCGTCGGCAGTTCCATTCTGAGCGTTCTTCGCCGGATCTCGTTTTCCGTGTCGTTCGACACGGCACGCGGCACGCAGACGACCGGGACCCCAGCCGCCCCATCGTCGGGAACTGGCGCACAGCCAGTCACGTTTACGGCACAACGTGACCAGATTTCGGCGGCGTCTGCACGCGTCGAGCTGTGGAACCGCCGCGACGTCACGTCGAAGGATTTTCAAGATCTCTGGGTTGAGAAGGTCGGCCCCGCAATGGCGGCTTCGTCGACCGAACTGCGGCAAACAGGCGCGGCACTTGTGGCAGCGGTCAGGGCCGCAGATCTGGCGGACACCTATAACGCGTGGCGGCTGAAGAGCAACGGGAGCATTCTTGCTGCGCGACCTGATCGAACCCGCGTCGTCGACACGCTGCGTGCTGCGCTCGAGGAGCTCGTCATCGAGGTGCGCGCGAAGCATCCTGAACTGGCAGTGCGGGCCGCCGCCGCCGTGCAGAGTTACAGCCGGTACTTCCTGGCCGAAGACGATCTCATTGCATCGCTCTCAAAAAAGAACGTGCTCGCTCTCGAGTACTCGGGAAGCCAACCGGTCGGACAGGTCGGCACCTCGAACGTCCGTTTGATCATGGATCTTCCATTGACGACGCGAACGAAGATGGTGCTGAACGGAGCGGCGACGTTCTATGACTCGCTGCCCGCCAACAGTCCTGCAAGTGTGACGCACTATCGTGATGCGCAGTTCGGTCTCGAGCTGGACCACGGCCTCGGCGAGCAATCGATCGTCGGCCCGGCGATGATTAGCTTCGCTCTCTACTACCAGTACCAGCACACTCCACCGCTGCTTGAAATCGATCCGCTGAATCCCATTCCCGGCATCGAGTTCGCCGGTCTGCCGGCCAATGCGCGGACGATCTTTACCGAGAAGGGAGACATCTGGCTTGGCCAGGCGAAGCTGTCGTTGACACCTCCGGGCAGCAGCATCAAAGTCCCGCTGTCGCTCACGTATTCAAACCGCACGGAATTGGTCGACAAACCGACGTGGCGAGGACAGGTGGGGCTCGCCTACGACCTGGATAGCCTGCTCGGTGCCTTGAAGTAGCTTGTGCGCTTCACTGCGCGGCGGCTGCGCGCGGGCGGCCGCCGGGCCAGAATTCCTTTCCGTCATCTCTGACGGCTTTCATCCACAACGCGCCGGGACGGCCGTCCTTCATCGGATGGCCGGTGATGGTCACCTTCGTGCCGAACTTCAGATCCGCCGGCCGCACGCCGTTGCGCAGCAGCGTGTTGGGACCTTCCGCCTCGAATCCCCAGGTCGTCACCTTCCCGTCCTTGTCGGTGACATCGACCAGCAGCCATGAGTGCGGGTTCGTGTACTGGAACTCCTTCACGGTGCCCTCGACGGTAATTTCCTTCTGGTCGTCGAACATCACCGCGGAGTGATGCGCCTCGAGCCGCAGCGGCGCGGCAACAAGCATGGTCAACGCGGCAGACGCAGCAATGCGGCGCATCATTTCGCAGGCTCCTTCGGTTTATCGTCGAACTGGAAGTCTTTGTAATTCGTGCTGCCATCCGGTGTCTTGACGACGTCGTTGTTCGGATTCTCGTTGCAGCTCCAGTAGCGGATGCGCAGGCTCTTGTCCTCGTTGGGGACCTTTGTATACAGGCGCTGCACGTACCACGGTTCCGTGTAGAGCTCGGGATCGAACAACCAGACGTCCGCCTTGACGGTGGTGGGATTGACGTTCTGCCAGATCTCCACCGTCTCCATCTTCTCGCTCTGCGTCGGCTGATTGCGCCCCATCGAGCGCTCCATCAACTGGTTGGTGTGAATCACCAGCTTCTGTCCGTCCCAGAACCCGATCGAGTCGCCATAGTAGAGCGGATACCGCTCTTCGACCGGCGGATGATCGCGGCCATCGGTATAGACCCGGCGCACGTTGTTGACGGTCTCCGACGTCAACCAGGTTTCTTCCGGCCGGACGATGAACTCGCGCAGAAACGGGATGACCAGCCAGCGCGGATATCCGGGCGGGCCGCACTGACTGAGGTTTTCGTCGTACTCGATGCCGTTCTTCTCGTTGGATTGGCCGTCCTTCAGCGCCGCGGCCGCCTGCGGCGTCAATTTCGGCGCGGAGCCGCCGGGGCCCGGCGAAAAGAAGTTGCCGCCACCGCCTGCCGTCCACAGGCCAGACCAGTCTGGCAATTGATTGAACGCGGGCATCTGGCGGCCCTGCCCGGGCGCCGCGGCTTTGAGCGCGGCATAGAACTCGGTTGCCGTCCTGTACTTCGTCCCCATCGCCAGCATCCGGCGGAATTCCTCCGGACTCTGGCGGTTCGCCTGGGCGAAAACGCTCGACGCCCCCGCCAGCGTGAGCAACCCGAACAACGCCACATGCCTGATTGCCATAAATCGTTGCGAATTATAAGCTACCGCCACTATGAAGCAGAACGGATCCGTCGACCGTCGCGACTTCCTGAAAAGTGCAGCAGTTACTGGCGCCGCCCTTGTTGGCAGCGCCGCGGGCGCCGACGCGCAGACCGCACCACCTGCGCCTGCAGCCGCTCCGGCTAGCCCCGCGACCGCGCCGATTGCGCCGCGCGAAACCGATCCTTCACTTGAAGCAGATATCGTCACTACGGACCGGCCGGGCGGCGACTTCATGGTTGATGTGCTGAAGTCGCTCAACCTGGAGTACGTCGCGGCCAATCCCGGCTCGAGCTTCCGCGGCATTCACGAATCGATCATCAACTACGGCAACAACACCGCGCCCGAGTTCATCACCTGCTGCCACGAAGAGTCGTCCGTCGCCATGGCGCACGCCTACTCGAAGGTGGAGGGCAAGCCGATGGCGGTGCTGGTGCACGGCACGGTCGGCCTGCAGCACGCGTCGATGGCGATGTACAACGCCTACTGCGATCGCGTGCCGATCATCGTCATGGCGGGCAACACGCTCGACGCGACGATGAGGCGTCCGGGCGTCGAGTGGGCGCATAGCGTGCAGGACGCGGGGGCCATGGTGCGCGACTTCACCAAGTGGGACGACCTGCCGTGGTCGCTGCCGCATTTCGCAGAGTCCGCGGTGCGCGCCTACAAAGTGGCGATGACGCCGCCGATGATGCCGGTACTGCTCGTGCTCGACGGCGGACTGCAGGAGGATCCGGTTTCTGAAGAAATGAAGGGGCGGCTGCGCATCCCGAAGTTGACGCTCACCGCGCCGCCGCAGGGAGACGCGGGTGCGGTCGCGGAGGCC
>Ga0182009_10000155_pt1 | contig 12843 bp, 8 predicted proteins | sample Sormic07211187_1_FD_161052 | JGI IMG/M metagenome (GOLD analysis project Ga0182009, IMG submission 161052) | Bulk soil microbial communities from the field in Mead, Nebraska, USA - 072115-187_1 MetaG | ecosystem: Environmental > Terrestrial > Soil > Agricultural land > Bulk soil | place: USA... | reverse complement strand
GGTAGGCTTCGCGCCCATGACCCCGCGCGACAACACCGGCGACCGGCGCACCCCGCGCGAGCCCCAGGTCCGCATGGACGATCTCGCCCCGTGGCGCCCCGCCCTGCGCGAGGGGACGCCGGGGCACTACGCCGCCGCCGACAAGGTCCTGCCGCTCGGGGAGGCGGTGCGCCGCTTCGTTCCCCCCGGCGCCACCGTGGCCCTCGGAACCTGCCTCGAGCAGATGATCCCCTTCGCCGCGACGCGCGAGCTGATCCGCGCGGGGATCGGCGACCTGACGCTGGTCGGGCCGGTTTCCGACATCTGCTTCGACCAATTGATCGGGGCGGGGCTCGCGCGGCGCGTGGTGGCCGCGTGGGTGGGCAACGTCATGATGGGCTCGGCCTACGCGTTCCGGCGCGCCGCCGAGCGCGGGGAGCCGCGCCCCCTCGAGGTCGTCGATTTCTCGAACTTCACGCTGGCCCTGGCGCTCCACGCCGCGGCGATCGGCGCGCCGTTCCTTCCGACGCGCAGCGCGCTGGGCGCGGACTGGCTGGACCGCAACCCCTGGCTCCGGCGCGTGGAGGACCCCGTGAACGGAGGGCCGGTGCTCGCGGTCCGCCCGCTCGCTCCCGACGTCACCATCGTCCACGCCCAGCGCGCCGACCCGCACGGGAACGCGGTGATGTGGGGGAGTCTCGGCATCACGCCCGACGCCGCGCGCGCATCCCGCGCCGTGATCGTCACGGCCGAGGAGATCGTGAGCCCCGAGCGGATCCGGAGCGACCCCAACCGGGTCGTCGTTCCCGGGCTCCTGGTCGCGGCCGTATGCGAGGCGCGCTGGGGCGCCCACCCGTCCCCGGTCCAGGGCTACTACCGCCGCGACCACGAGGCCTATGCCGACTACCACGCGCGGACCCGGACGGCCGAGGGGTTTGCGGCCTGGCGCGCGGAATGGGTGGACGGTCCCGCCGATCTCGCGGCCTACGTGGCGCGGGTCGGGAACGAACGGATCCACTCGCTGATCCCGCTGGAGCACCGCTTCGCCGAGCCGGTGGACTATGGGTACTGACTCGGCGCTCCTGGGGATTCCGGCGCTTCGCGCCGGGGCGTGCGTCCGCGCGCTGCCCGAGTGGCTCACGCCGCTCCGCGCGCTCGCGGCCGTCGAGGACGCGCCGCACACGGTCCTGTTCGAGAGCGGCGGTGCTACGGGCGCGGCCTCGGAGTGGACCCTGCTCGCGTTCGACCCCCCGTGGCGCCTCGAGGTCGCCGAGGGCGCGCTCTGGGAGGTACGCGAGGGGCACCGCGCGCGGAGGCCCGGTCTACCCCTCGAGGCGCTCGCGGCGGCGTGGCCCTGTCGCGCGGAGATCGAGAACGCGCCGCCCGCCCCGTTTCTCTCCGGGCTCGCGGGGGCGATCGCCTACGACTTCAAGGACTGGATCGAGCGCTACCCCGCGCGCGCCCGGCGCGAGCGCCCGGTCCCCGACCTCTCACTCGGCTTCTACGACTGCGTCTGGGCCTGGCGCCGCTCGACCGGGGAGGGATGGTGCGTCTCGACCGGGCTCGCGGAGAGCGACCCACGGCGGCGGGACCGCCGGGCGGGGGAGTTTCTCGAAACGCAGTGGTCGCGCGTGGCCGCCGGAGGCGCGGGGGACGTCCCCGGCTCGGAGTCCGTGGTACGCGCGGGAGCGGTCCGCTCCAACTTCACGCGCGAGTCCTACGGCCGCATGGTCGAGGTGGCGCTCGAGCACATCGCGGCGGGCGACATCTACCAGGTCAACCTGTCGCAGCGCTTCCTGGTGGACACCCCATCGCGGCCGGCAGCGCTCTACCGATCGCTGCGCGCGGCCGCGCCGGCGCCCTTCCTGGCTTTCCTGTCGCTCGAGAATGGAGGGGTTGCCTCGTCGTCCCCCGAGCGCTTCTTCCGGGTTCAGGGCCGCCGCATCGAGACCTGGCCGATCAAGGGGACGCGCCCCCGCGGGGCGACGCCGGAGGAGGACGCCGCGCTGCGGCTCGAGCTGATCCACAGCGACAAGGACCGCGCCGAGAACGTCATGATCGTGGACCTGGAGCGGAACGACCTGGGGCGCGTCTGCGCCATCGGCAGCGTCGCCGTGCCCGCGCTGTGCGAGATCGCGAGCCACTCCAACGTCCATCATTTCGAGTCGCGCGTCGTGGGCGACCTGCGCGAGGACGCGACGCCGGTCGACATCCTGCGCGCCCTCTTCCCGGGGGGCTCGATCACCGGCACCCCCAAGATCCGGAGCGTTCAGATCATCGACCGGCTGGAGCCGGTGCGGCGCGGCATCTACACGGGCGCGCTCGGCTACTGGGACGTCCGCGGCGACTGCGATTGGAACATCGCGATCCGCACGATCGTGGCGGGCGGGGGCGCGGCATCGTTCCACGTGGGGGGCGGCATCGTGGCCGACTCGACGCCCGAGGGGGAGTACGAGGAGACGCTCGTCAAGGCGAGCGGGATGATGCGCGCGCTCGGGGTCCGCGCGCCGGTGTAGAGAGGCCGGCGCCGAAGACTCCCGCGCCGGTGGCTGACGTCTTCTACGTCGAGCCCACCCGCGTGCCGCGGATCCGCCGCAGCAGCGCCCGCAGGGACGCGGGATCGATCGGCTTCACCACGTGCTCGTCGAAGCCCGCCTCCTTCGAGCGGCGGCGATCCTCGTCCTGCCCCCAGCCGGTCAGCGCCACGAGCCGGATGTCGGCGCCCCACGGCTCCTTCCGCAGCCGGCGCGCCACGTCGTACCCGTTCATCATCGGCAGGCCGATGTCGAGGAGGATCACCTCGGGGCGGAACGCCTCGGCGTCGTGCAGCGCCTCCATCCCGCCGTTCGCGATCCGCACGTCGTAGCCGTCCAGGGTGAGCAGGCGCCCCAGGCTGTCGGCAGCGTCCACGTTGTCATCCACCACCAGGATGCGCGCCTTGGCGTCGCGCGCGCCCGGACCCTCCGCCGCGGCCTGCGGCGGGAGCGCCGAAGGCTCCGTTGTCGCCAGCGGCAGGCGCACCAGGAACTCGCTGCCTCGCCCGGCCCCGTCGCTTCGGGCTTCGATCGAGCCGCCATGCAGCTCCACCAGCGTTCGCGCCAGCGTGAGTCCGATGCCCAGGCCGCCCGCCGTGCGCTCCAGGGAAGAATCGACCTGGGCGAACATCTCGAAGATGCGCCCCAGCATCTCCCGGGGGATTCCCACGCCGTTGTCCTTCACGCGGAGCACCGCCTGGTCCCCGTCCCGCTCCGCGCCCACCTCGATGCGCCCGCTGGGGGGCGTGTACTTCGCCGCGTTGGTGAGCAGATTCGACACCACCTGCGCCATGCGCGTCAGATCTCCGTTCACGAAGAGCGGCTCGCCCGGCAGCGAGACGGTCAGCGCGTGCTGGTTCCCCTCGATGAGCGGCCGCGCCGTCTCGACCGCGCTGCTCACGATGACCGTGATCGGGATGCGCTCGCGGCGCAGCTCGATCTTGCCGCGCGTGATCCTAGAGACGTCGAGGAGGTCGTCGACCAGGCGGGAGAGATGCTCGGCCTGGCGGTCGATCACCTGGCGGGCCCAGACCAGCTCGGGATCGCGCGGCCCGTGCTGCTTCAGGATGTGGGCCGCGTTGCGGATCGGGGCGAGCGGATTGCGCAGCTCGTGCGCCAGGGTCGCGAGGAACTCGTCCTTCATGCGCCCCGACTCCTTGAGCTCGCGCACGTGGCGGATCCGCTCGTAGGCGAGGGTCACGTGCTGGCAGATTGTTTCGGCGAACTCCAGCTCGTCGGGCTCGAACGTATCGCGCGAGCGGCTGGCCAGCGTGAGGGTGCCGATCAGCCGGTCTCCCGCGGCCAGCGGGTGGCAGATGAAGGCGTGAAGTCCCAGCGATTTGGCCACGCCGTCCTCGCCGTCGCTCGAGTCCTGCACATGGGTCCGCACGACGGGATGCCGCGACACGGCGACTCTGCCGTTCACCCCCTCGCCCAGCGACAGGCGGTCCGCTCCGCGCATGACGTCGGGAGGGGCGCCCTCGTAGGAGGCGAGCAGAAGGGTCGAGCCCGACTCGTCCAGCATGTAGTTCCAGTAGCCGTCCAGGCCCAGCTCGGGGCGGATCTTCGCGAAGAGCGCGTGGAGCATCGCGTCGGGGTCGTCGCTGGTGAGCGTGACCGCCGCGGCCTCGAAAAGCAGGCGAAGGCGCCGGTTTCGGGTGCGCAGGGCCCGCTCGGCCCGCTTCCGCTCGGTGATGTCGATGCCGATCCCGACGCGCGTGTCGTCGCTCAGCCGGATGTTGGCCCACGAGGTCTCGATCGTGCGCCCGTCGCGCGCGCGCATGCGCACGTCCATCCACCCCTCCCGGCAGGAATCCATGAACTCCAGCACCTGCCGGCGATACGCGGGGTCGGGATAGACCTCCTCCAGGAGCGAAACGCTCGCCGCCTCCTCCGTCGACCAGCCGACCACCCGCGTGAATTCCGGATTCAGGCGCAGAATCTTGGCCTCGGGGTCGAACATCGTGATCATGACGGGGATGGTGTCGATGATGCGGCGCAACAGCTCCCGCTCGTGCCGCAGCGACTCGCCCGCGCGCCAGGTCTCGGTCTGGTCGATCGTGGCCGCGACGATCCGGATGGGGCGCCCCTGGCGGTCCACCTCGACGACGCCGTGCCCCGCGAGGCGAAGAACGGTGCCGTCGGGCCGGTGGTAGCGGGCCTCGGAGGCGAAGGGCTTTCCGTCGACGATGGCGCGCTCGAGCGCGGCCTCCAGGGCGGGCCGATCCTCGGGATGCACCGTGGAGAGCCCTTCTTCGAGACTGCCGAAGTGCGACGTGCCGAGCATCCGGCGCGCTTCGGGGGAGGCCTGGATCTTTCCCGTGCGGAGATCCCATTCCCAGGTTCCGATCCGGCCCGCGCCCAGCGCGAGCTGGAGCCGCTGGTCGGCCTCGTGCCGGCGCCGCTCGGCGCGATGGGCCCGCTCGCCGAAGAGGATGATCAGGGAGCAGGAGATTAGGTAGAGGGCGAATCCGACCCACGAGGAGGGATCGTCGAACTTGAACGTGCCTCGGGGCTGGATGAACAGGTAGTTGGACAGAACGTAACCGGCGAGCGTCGTGAGGACGGCGTACGGGAGTCCCGCGAACCAGACCGTGATCGCGACCGCCCCGTAGATCGTGATGAGGGCGAGCTTGTCATCGAGGATCGGGTCGAGGAGCGACCGAAGCAGGATGGCCGCCGCGACCGACGCGATCGCGATGGTGAGCCCGGTGATCTCCTGGAAGACCTTGGCTTTCATATCCCTCCCGGTCAGCCGCGCCGCCCTGAGCTTACCATCGGACCCGCCCCGGAGTATCGTGGGACCATGCGAGCGATGGTGCTGGAGCGACAGGCGCCGATCGGCTCCGGTCCCCTGGTCCCGCGCGACATCCCGGTGCCGGAACCGGGCCCCGGCGAGGTGCGCGTCCGGGTCCGCGCCTGCGGGCTCTGCCGCACCGACCTGCACGTGATCGAGGGGGATCTCCCCCCGCGCAAGCTGCCGCTGATCCCGGGGCACCAGGTCGTGGGGGTCGTGGAGCGGGCCGCCCCGGGGGCCGCGCGGTTCCGCGAGGGCGACCGGATCGGGATCGCCTGGCTTCGGCATACGTGCGGCATCTGCGTCTACTGCCGTTCCGGCCGCGAGAATCTCTGCGAATCCTCCCGCTTCACCGGCTACCACTCCGACGGAGGCTATGCCGAATACGCCGTCGTGCCCGAGGACTTCGCCTACGCGATCCCCGACGTGTTCGGCGACGCCGAGGCGACCCCGCTCCTCTGCGCCGGCATCATCGGCTACCGCGCGCTGGAGCGGAGCGAGGCGCCGCCTGGCGGAACGCTGGGGTTGTGGGGCTTCGGCTCGAGCGCGCACGTGACGATCCAGGTGGCGCGGGCGCGCGGCATTCAGGTCTACGTCGCCACGCGCGGGGAGAAGCACCAGGCGCTGGCGCGCGCGATGGGCGCCGCATGGGTGGGGGGCGCGACCGACGCCCTGCCGGTCCGCGTGGACGGCGGAATCCTCTTCGCACCGGCGGGGGAGATCGTCCCGGTCGCGCTCCGGTCGATCCAGAAAGGCGGGACGCTGGCGATCGCGGGGATCTGGCTGAGCGACATCCCGCCCCTGAACTACGAACGGGAGCTCTTCTACGAGCGAAATGTCCGGAGCGTCACCGCCAACACCCGCGCCGACGGGGAGGCGCTGCTGCGCGAGGCGGCGGCCATCCCGATCCGGCCGCGCGTAACGACATTTCGGCTGGAAGAAGCGAACCGCGGGCTCGCGCTGCTGAAGAGCGACGGCCTGAACGGGACGGGAGTGCTGGTGCCGTAGGAAGCCACCACGTACCTTCGCCACTGATTTCGTGTGACTCTAACCTACCCGCCCGTCTTCGCCAGGACGATTCGCGCCTGCTCGGCCGCCCGAACGCGCTCATAGAACGACCGAACCGCAGGGTATTGATCCGGCGCCAGGGTGGCGCGATGCATCCGGATCTCCCTGCGAACCCGTATCTCGCCCGCCGGTGCGTTCGACTCGACCTCCCAGCGATAGGAGCCGAACGAGGTCTCCAGGTGGACTGCCTCCGGAACCTCGTCCACGGTCACCCCCGCGGGCAGGTGAACCTTGGTCAACTCCCGGCACGTCTGCTCTTCGATGTCGACCGGCGTCGTGCGCGGCGTGTCCGACGACGGGACCTCTTCCCATCGCTCCACGAAGGTGGGCCGGAGGAGCAGCAGCCGGTCCATCGCCTGGGCGTATCGCTCGGCCGCGTACTCCAGATTCAGCTCGAAGGCTCCCGTTGAATCCATCGGCTCGGCCCTGAGGCCGCTCACCACGGCGCGCGGGGCCGAAAGGGCGACCCACGCCTGCACGCGATCGCGATAGGGGGCCGCCGACAGCGATTGAAAGAAGCTCCGCTCCAGCGTGGCGACGCTTCCCCAGGAACGCTCCCGTATCCTTCCGTGGATCGATCCGTCCGGAGTCAGCGTGACCTCGTTGGTCCGCTCCATGCGGTTTCGCTCGGCCGGCAGGATGGGGAGTCGAATCAGGGCTCCAGGCTCGCGAACCATCAGAATCCCTGCGCCGCCCTGCTCCTCGATGGGAAGATCTCCCAGGGGGGTGTTCGTGTCGGTGGGGTCGAACAGGAGCAGCTGTCCCAGCCTCGGGTGATCGACGATCGGCCCTCTCAGGGAGTCGGCCGCGACCGCCACGATGCAGTGATTGAACTGCTGTGCCGCGGGCCAATCCTCGCGGACATACGCGCGGTCGCTGGAATAGACCGCGACGAGGTACGCCGGAATCCCGAGGCTTCGGAGCATGCAACACATGAGGTTCGCCTTGTCCTTGCAGTCCCCATAGTAGCGTGTCAGCACTTCCCCCGAAGGGTGCGGCTGGTACCCGCCTCCGCGCCCGTTGCCCATCTGAATGGAAGCGTACGGGATCCCCTGAATGAACCGCGCCACGGCTCGCACCTTCTCGTCACGCGCGCGCAGCGAGCCGGTCAGGGCGTGGGCCTTGGCCGTGACGGCCGCGTCAGGCCGCGACGGAACGGCAGCGAGGTCGCTCAGCCAGGCTGCCAATGAGTCCCACTGCTCGAACGCGGCCGATGGCACGCCGCGGGAGGGCGAGATCGCGCTGACTGCCAGCCGCGGGATCAGCGAGGTGATCGGCGGCCGCATCGGCTCGTCCGGGATACCGGGCAAATCCCGAAGCTCCCAGGTCCACGCCGTTCCGCGCTTCAAGGGCTCGATCGGGGCGTGGTTGAAAGCGACGGCCTTCACGGTCCAGGAGGACGGCGCGTCGATCGTGAGCCGCGAGCAGAGGCTGGGGAGAGCATCCTGGAAGGACCACTCGAATTCGCGAAGCATGGAGCGCTGGTCCAGCCGGCACTCCCAGCCGAAGGTCTCGCCGACCTGGATCTGGTCCGTGGCGACGATGGACCGAATCCGTGCCTCGTTGAACACGTCTCCATTGACCAGAGCCATGTCGAGGTTCCGATCCGAGCCCATCTCCTGGGCATGGCCACCGGGCCGAAGAATCCAGGCCTGAATATCGTTCACCTTGGCGCTGCTCGTCTCGTAAGGGATCCAGGCGATCGCTGCGGACCGGCCCTCCGCGGACAGGACCCGCACCGCCTTTCGCCGCACGAGATGGGCCGTGCCGTTGTCGTCGAGCACGACGGCCTGCTCGTCTAGAAGGTTCACCGCCGCCGCGTGCGCGTCGGCTGGAGGCACGGATACCGCCGCCGCCCGCTCGAGCCACTCGGGGGCATGCCCCGCGTGGGCGCCGGTGGCCAGGGTCAAGGCGACAACGGCCGTGCACGCGCGCCCCAGCGTCCACCGGCGGTCCCGACCGGTCATCGCCCCTCCGCCGCGGACGCCGTGGTCAGGCTGACCGCCATCGCATCCCGCTCCGCGATCGTGTCGAAGGCTTTCTTCAGCGTCGGGTATTCCGAAGCGGGGAAGTCCAGCGTTCCGTTCCGGCCGAACTCGAACCGCCGCCGGAACAGGAGCGAGGTTCCGTCCATCGAGGTCGCGAGCAGACCGTCGTACCCTCCGAGGTTCGGGAACGTGAGAGGAGCCAGCTGGGGCAATCCTTCGGCGCTGAATCCGGCCGGGAGACGGACCACGATCGAATCGTCTTCAGACCAGGAATACGGAAACGAGACTGGGAAGCGGCGGACGGCGGACCGGAACTCGGGCGTCCGGCCGGTCTCAAAAATGGCGGGGTCGAAGATGAGCCGCTTGCCGACGCGCGTGGCGTAGTCCGGCACGCGTACGTGATACGAGACGGTGTACGGGCCGTCGGCATCCAAAGCATGATCGAAGCGGAGGGCACTCACCTCGGCCGCGCTCATGCGCGAGCGGAGCTGTTCGCGGTAGTTCTTCTCCCGCTGCTCCGCCGACACGTCGTCCGCCTCCTCCTTCATCTCCTCGCCCCAGTGCCCCGAGTACTGGATCGTGACGTCACCTTCCAGCGCTCCGTCCGGGCCGAGCTGGAAGACTCCGCGTCGGCGACCCTGGGAGTCCAGCGGCGGGGACACCGGGGTGGGAAGGAAGCGCGGGTTGTCGGCGTCCAAGAGAAGAGCCTGGCGACCCTCCTGGCGCGCGGGCAGGGCACACTCCCGCGTGTATCGCTCCGCCGGATTCAAGAAGGTCCAGGCCCCGTCGACCCAAACAGCGACGCAGCTCTCGGTCCAGAAGTACGGGGTGAACGACTCAGGCTGGAAGGCGCCCTCGTCCGGGTCGGGAAGGAGGGCGATGCGCGCCTGCAGGCCGGCCGTCGTTGCCATGGCGGCAAGGAGGCACTGGATGTCAAACGAGCCGCCGGCGCCGCTCTTCAACGTTTCGCCGGGGCTATCGTTCTTTTTGGCGTCGTCCGGCACAGGCGGAGCTCCGACCGCGTCCTCCTCGATGTTCCGGACATGCGACCGGCAGAACGCCGCGAGCCTGCGGATCTTCTCCGGTTCGGAGGATGCGCCCGCAACCGCATCGGCGGCCGCCTTCTTGACGGCTCCGTCGGAGCGCAGGCGCGGGCCCCAGGACTCACAGGCTGTCTTGGCGTAACGCTTCCAGGCTTCCGTCGGCGGTGGCTCGATCCCCGATCGGTATTGAAGCAGGATCCAGTGGCGCACGGCGTTCTCCGGCGGCATTCGCGGTTCGGAGTGGAACGCTTCGACGTTCCGGAACTCGGCCACGTGGAATCCGCCCGGGGCGTCATCGAAGGAGGGGGTCGGCCCGTGGAACGAGCTGATCCGGAACTGCAAGTCCGACCCGGGAATCTCGAGCGGCTTCATGCGCAACTCCAGGGAACGGACCGGAATTCCACGCTGCAGATCGACCTGAAGGTAGTTCGCGAGCCGGTCGTACCGCCGCTGGGTCCAGCGGTATTCCAGGATCGAGCCGGGCTTGAGATCGGGGACGGCGAACGACTTCTCCTTGATCTTGCGGCCGCCGGCCTTGAGCAGGGTGCGCTCGAACACCGCGCTCTTCGCGATCTCCTTCACGATGCCGTTCGGACCGACCACCCGGGCCTGGAGGTCGAGGATCTTGGTCTTGCTGTCGTAGGGAACGGCGACCTGGTTGTGGGCGGCAGCCCCCCGTTCGTTGAAGACCTGGATCCGTATGTACTGGAAATAATCGGAGTAGAGCGACGAACCGGTCCATGCGTCCTCGACCTGGATCTTCCAGAAGAGCGCCTCGGCGTCGGCCGTGCTGTCCACTTGCGCCCGGGCGATCTTCAGATCCTGGGGGCCGATGGGGTCCCACGCGGGCGAGCCGGCGCATGGCACGGCGGCCAATGCGATCAGGGAGCCCAAAGCGAACCGATACCAGCGCGGAGCGGGGCGCGCTACGACCATGGGGACCTCCGGTTCAGGCGGTTTCTCGCGGGGAGTGCCCGGAGTGTAGAGCAAAACGAAGGCGGGCTCCAGATCGGAGCCCGCCGGTCCATCCGAACGTCCCTGGATTCAGCTCAGATTCCGACGTCGATCACCAGCACCAGCTTTCCGTTTTCCACGTCGAACTGGTAGGTGCCCGCGGAGCCGACGGCGTAGAGCGTGAAGTTGCCGTCGCCCTTGGCCTCCTGGAGCACCGCGGCCTTGCCGGCCGCCGTGAAGAGCGCCGCCGAGGCATCCCAGTCGATCGTCTTCGTGCCGCCGGCCGGGACCTGGAAGGGGCCCCAGAGCTTGATGCCCGTCGACCGGATCGTGGCGGCGTCGGTCAGCGTCGTGAGGTCGCGGGTCATGTAGACCTCGATGTCCACGTCCGTCAGGCCCGTGTTGTGGAACGTGCCGAGGACCGCGAAGTCGGAGATGTCCTTGACGTTGTCCTTGTGGTCCTTGTAGTCGCTCTCATCGTTCAGGTCGATCTGCTCGCCCACGATTCCCGTCGCGCTGGTGGCGGTGACGTCCGGCAGATCGAAGTCGAGCGTGAACTGGCCCGACGTCAGAATGCAGCCCGGCGCGAAGAGCACGAGCGCCAAGCAGGGCAGAATCCATCGCAGATTCTTCATCGCGCGCCTCCCGTCAGGGTAAGAGGTCGTAGTTCAAGCCGACGGTCGCGTTCCCGAACTTGCGCGACGTGTCGCCGGTCTTGATCATGTTCACTTCGCCGCGGATCTGGAGCGACACCTTGGGCGTCGGCGAGATCCCGAATCCCAGCCCGAAGTTGTAGGCCGTCTCCTTGATCTCGGGCGTTCCGGCGCGCGTCAGCTTGTGCGAGCCGATCCCGCCGAAGGGATAGAAGTGGAAGCCCGCCCCGCCCACGCGGCCCAGGATGGCGTTCGCGCCGAATCCCTTGTTGTCGAAGCCGTCGCGCGTGTACTCCACGCCGCCGATCGTCTCCGTGGCGTCGTCCATCTTGCCGGTGAGCCAGTAGGGCTCGACCGTGATCATGGGCAGGAGTCGGACGGGTACGCGGAGTCCGTACACGGAGCCGTTCCCCACGTCGTCCTGGAGAATGGGGTAGCTGAGACCCCCGAAGGCTCCGACGCCGACGCCGACCGGCGCCGCGGACGCGACGCCCGCGGCCAGGGCGAGCGCAAGCACTGCGAGTGCGACCGTTCGCATCATTGACCCCTCCTCGTGATGTGTGTGGCCCGATGAGGCGGAGAATAGTGGGGAAGGAGCTTCGGTGTCCAGCGCGCTAGGCGCGCGTGCCGGTCCAGAACCCCTCGGGGTCGATGGCTCGGAGCGCGCCGATCTCCTCGTCCGTGAACGGCGGCGTGAGGCCGATCGGCTGCTGGATGCGCGGCTCCCAGCTCATGCCCACGAGGGCGTGGTCCACGGAGAGGCCGGGATAGATCTCGGAAAGGAACGCCTCTTCGATCACGGCGTCGAAGCGGAAGACCGCGACCGTCGTGACGATGGCGCTGGGCCCGCCCGGCGGAAGGCCCTGCGCCGCGCGCCATCCCGGGCCGTCGCCTCGCCCCGGAGACGTGCGGAACGACACACGCGGAACCAGGCGCCGCTTCTCCTGCGGCATGAGGATCACCGTGCGCCGCGCCAGCGCGATGATGTCGGCCGCGCCGCCGCTTCCCGGAAGCCGCGTGATGCCGCCGTCCCGCCCCGGGACCTCGGTCGAGTTCACGTTGCCGTAGCGGTCGACTTCGGCGCCGCCCAGGAGGCCGAGGTCCACGCGTCCCGCCGCCAGCATCCCCATGACGTCGATCGTGGTCGACGCCATGGTCGCGTCCAGGATGTTCGGCGGATCGCCCATCGTGAAGAGAAGCTCGCGCGCGGCCTCTTCGCGGATGAGCCCGTTCTCGTACAGCGCCACGGCATGCGGCGCGTGCGTGCGCTTGGCGACCAGATACGCGAGAAGGGGGAGCCGCGTTCCCACGAACACGGTCTCCCCCTCCTGGATCTCGCGCGCCGCGCGCAGCACCATCCGCTCCCGCGGAGCGACCGGCGGCGTCACGGCGCGAGGACTACTTGCCGCTGAACTTGGCGGCGCGCTTCTCGACGTAGGCGGTCAGCCCTTCCTTCGCGTCCTCGCTCTGGAAGAGCTGCTGCTGCAGCTCGCGCTCGATGGCGAGCCCTTCGCCGAATGCGGCCTCCAGCCCCGATTGCACGGAGCGCTTGATCCGGCCGACGGCCTTCGAGGCCTTGTTCGGCGGCGTGAACTGCCGCGCGAACTCCATGATCTTGGCGTCGAAGCCCTCGGCGTCCCAGACGTGGTTGACCAGCCCCATCTGCTCGGCTTCCTCGAAGGAGAAGGTGGAGCCCAGCGCCATCATCTCGATCGCGCGCGGCTTCCCGACCAGCCGGCCCAGGCGCTGCGTGCCGCCGGTGCCGGGGAGGACGCCCAGCGTTACTTCCGGAAGACCGATCTTGCCCGCGCCCCGCTTCGCGATCCG
>Ga0182009_10000154_pt1 | contig 12844 bp, 11 predicted proteins | sample Sormic07211187_1_FD_161052 | JGI IMG/M metagenome (GOLD analysis project Ga0182009, IMG submission 161052) | Bulk soil microbial communities from the field in Mead, Nebraska, USA - 072115-187_1 MetaG | ecosystem: Environmental > Terrestrial > Soil > Agricultural land > Bulk soil | place: USA... | reverse complement strand
TCCTGCCCGGTAATACAGGGGAAAACATCTTTCATTGAAAAGCTTTTTTCGATTTTCGAATATGGCAAGTCGTAATCTGATTTCTCTAGGGCTTTCAATATGAGAAAGCAACATCATTCTCCAACAGGACAAAGCAAATTCTACTAGTTGTACTTACGGTGACGTTCCGAACATTATTAGTAAGAGATTAACCGCAAAGAACGCTAAGGTTCGCAAAGAGACGCAAAGGCTTTGCGATCCTTTGCGTTTACTCTGTGGTTCTTTGCGGTTAAATAAAAATTCCAGCCTAAGAACCAAAAGCTCTAAAGCCGATCTCATTTGTTTTGCTATGGCTACCACCTTTGGTCATGTTTTTAACCATGCCAAACAAAGCTTATCAAAGATTTTGTAATGTAGAACAAGATTGGTTGTATTTCCCAGGAAAAACTGAACCGGTAAATTTCCTGAGGGTTGCTGCTCATAAGGCTGTAATCTTATTTTTTCACTAAAGTCAACACCACCGTAACTCCACCATTTGTAAACCGCTTCCTTACAACACCACATGAGCGTTAATTGTGTAATAGAGAATTCGGGATTGAGAATGGAAAACTCTAATTCATTTAAAAATTTATTTTTTATCCGGTCAATTTTGAAAGAAGGAATTTCCACATCAACTCCTACCCTTTCTGTTTTACTCACAATAGCTGCCGCATAATCATCACAATGAGAAATTGAAAAGTGATAAGCCTCATCCTCCAGGAAAGGTTTTTTGGTGTCAGCAATTTTAATGAGCTTAACTGGAAAATCAGGAAATAAATATTTTAATAAAAATCTTCCCGCCAGGTGCTGCAACCGCTTATGCGGATGCGTAATTTCCTTTTGCAGAGGAACCTGTTTCAGAAAAAAATCTTCGTCTTCTTCTATCTTCCAAATTCCAAGTCTTGTGCTCTCGTCAATATCCTGTTGATAAAAAATGGGCATGATTCCAAATTTCACGATTATTTTGCCTCGCTAATAAAATAATATGATCCTTTCTGACAAGCGCATCCTCGAAGAAATAGAAAAACAAACCATTAAGATTGAACCTTATAGACGCGATTGTTTGGGAAGCAATAGTTATGACGTACATCTGGGAAGATATTTAGCAACTTACCGGGAACATATTCTTGATGCGAAGAAGCACAATGAAATCGAGAATTTTGAAATTCCGGAAGAAGGCTTTGTGCTTTATCCCCATATATTTTATTTAGGTGTTACAGAAGAATATACGGAAACACATGCACATGTTCCATTTTTAGAAGGCAAATCATCAACGGGACGTTTAGGCATTGACATCCATGCAACGGCCGGAAAGGGTGATGTTGGCTTTTGCGGCCACTGGACGCTGGAAATTTCTGTGAAACAACCGGTAAAGGTGTATCGAGGAATGCCTGTGGGACAATTGATCTACTTTCCTGTTGATGGCGAGATTGAAATCAAGTACAATCAAAAGAAGGATGCCAAATACAGTGGCCAGCCTGACAAACCTGTTGAAAGCATGATGTGGAAGAATAAATTTTAGGCCGGTTGTTGCAGTAATTTTATTATTAAAACGATCTGGCCTAAATGGTAATAGGTGTGCTCAATGATGCCTTGTATATTCCTGTAATAGTTTCCATATTTTCCATCTTCAAAATTTTCCCAGAGTTTACTATCAGGCAATTGTTCAATCAAGGCAGCAAAGTTTTCAGCTTCTTTCCAGGTTTTATTAAGCAGGTTTTGCCAGTCCTCTTCCGATTGAATTGCCGGATGATCAAAGCTGAATTTATCACTGGCGTTCAGCGGCTCACCCTGCAACACTTTTGTTACAGCATTTATGTAATAATTGATGTGATAAACGAGGGCAAGAATTGTATTAAGAGAATGAAATTTTGTAATGGCTTGTTGCAACGTAACATTTGACAAACTATCCCGAAGATTTACTGAAGTCCAGTTTCCTCCAAAGTAAACTTCTCTCAAATGTTTACTCAAATGGGCTGAAAGCGTTTTCATCCTGCAATTATTTACTATGCTAAGATATGGTGGCTCGCAATTTTCAAGTATGCGGTTTCAATCGAACAACAAAAAAATCCCTTCAATACGAAGGGAAATTTTAGAACTAGTTAACCGCAAGGCAAACCATATTTAATTAATGGTAATCATCTTCAGCAAAACGTGTGCGGCCATGGCCTTTAAGCACATAGGTAGTACCAGGATCGTCCTCAAATTGAATTTTCATGTAAATACTATCTGTTATTACTCCAGTTTTTGACAAACCCCCGTTTTCAATAATCTTACCATCAGTAATGGTTACTTTGATATGGTAGTTATCAATTACTGATACAGCCTGGTTCGCACTAAAAGTTAGATTATTTAGGTCAGCAGTGGCTTTCACTTTAAAGTCCCAGATTTCACCCTGGTCATCTACCCATAATTCGTTACCAGTATTTGAAGAACTATTGTACGTTGCAATATGACCATGATAACCTGCTGGCACAGCCAATGCGCCGCTAGGATCGAACAATTGCACCCACCACTCGTTTGCCATTTTTTGAGTTGAGGTTCCTCCAACTTCTGGTTTTTTCTGACAGGCAGAAAAAAGAATAAGCGTAGCCACAATACTTAAAACATATATTCTTTTCATGAGAAGATTTTTGATTTTATTGTTTTGTAAAAGTTCTTACCCCTGTTCCATACCCCGGGTTATTAAATACCCACGAATAAGTAGCAGGTGTAGGTGTTGGCTTGTATATTTCGTTTGAGGTACTTGATGTATTGCCATCATTGGATTTCTGGCTTGGAGCATGAACTTCCAGTCCTGTTGGATTAAAAACTATTATTGTAAGACCAGCACCGGATGCAGCTCCACCAGGATTATCCACCTTATAAACTCCTGGTGCCAGTTTTGTCCAAAAACTATTAACGCCTGTCGCTGCCCTCAGATAGGTGCCAGAAAAATCATTGCTTGCAGCAGTTGCGTCAGTTGAATAAACAGCAACCCAGCGGCTGGTGGACGCGGGGAATCCATCTTTATTTATTGCCGTATATGTTAACTGGTATACACCAACTGCGGATGTATTAACAGAGCCCGTGGTTGTATACTTTATTGTGGTTGAACCTTCTTTTGCTTCTACTCCGGGATCGGTAAATGTGCTGTTCAATGGAACAGTCATGTACTGCGCTCCCTTCAAGGTAACAGTTGCATACACTGTAACATCCGATATACCCACTTTAGTTTCGGTATTGTTGATTTCATCTTTGTTGCATGATACAAACCCAACACCCCAGGAGATAATTAAAATCAAAACTATTTTTTTCATATTCAGGAATTAAAATGAATTATAGTTTATAATGACCACCATACAGGTGTTGTTAATGGTACGCTTGCAGGTGTGTTTGCATTGCCAGTCCTTTCCTCGTTTGGAATCGGAATACGTTTCGGAAAAGCACCTGCCGGCAATACCGTATTTTTTGAAACCACGAATTGACCTGGCACATAAGAAGATTCAGTTGAATAAACCGGGCTGGTTCTTGGATATCCTGTTCTGTTTCTTTCAAAATAACCCTCGAGGTAATGAACACCATATCCAAATGAAATCCACTTCTGAACAATGATGGCTTCTATCTGCTGCTCCTGGCTTCCAGTTGGAAACTCGTACTTTCCACCGGCTGCAATAAAAGGAGCACCATTTTCTCCCATAGAAGTGAATGCTGCAAGTACACCTTTATCATACAAAGCTTTTGCATCGGCACCTGCAAAATATCGAACCCGTGCTTCCGCTTGCAGAAAATAAGATTCTGCAGCTGAAATAAACACAACAGGATCTGTTGCTCTTTGCACCAGCGTATTTGCAGATCCATACGTTGCCGTTGTATTTAAATAATCACCCTGGTGCATACTCACTGGATTTGCACTACCGTAGAAATAAACAATCCGCGGATCTGCTTTTGCCTGGAGAAATGAAGCCAGTGTAAAACTTGCCCTTATGTTGGTTGACGTATTGAGACCCTGGATATTTTGTTCGTACATAGGATTATCCTGTCCAGGTTCTGCCTTGAAACCACGAACAGCAGCATCCTCGGTTAAGAAATTAGCCCCTGCGCTGTAAAGTTTTTGTATACCTGCCTGCGCTTCTGCAGGTTTTTTATTTACCATTCTCAGGTACATTTTTAATTCAAGCGTATTGGCAAATTGTTTCCATTTATTGATGTTCCCTTTTGTGATCCAGTCGGCGTCCGCTGCAATATCAGTTGATCCTGTACCAGGAAAAACCAAATCAGCTTTGCCGGCTGGAGTATTCGTGCTCGCAGCGAAGTCTTTACCAAGAGCAACATCAATGCTATCTAAAAGTGATTTGTAAATTGTATATCCATCGTCGAACTTGGGAGCAAGATTTCCTGACCCTTGTAAGGCTTCAAAAAACGGTATTTCTCCATACAGATCAACCAACACTTGCGCAGTATATGCTTTCATTACAGTAGCCATTAGAAACCAGTTCCAATCATGTTGCTCTCTTGCCTTATTAATAATGAGTTGGTAATTGCCCAGGGCCCTGGCGTACATTCCTTCGTACGCGTCTTCAAAATCGAGACCGTTTAAATTGTATTGCTCTACTGTTCTGTATTGGTTGGCAAATGCTGACTGAGTTGCATACTCACCCCACAATGCTCCCAATATCGCATACTCTCCTCCTACCTGTGCTGCGGTGGCCATTACAGCAGATGGAAACACCAGTTTTGGCGTAGCCTGCTCCTGGCCTGGTGTGTTGGGACTTTTATTGATGTCGAGAACTTTTTTACACCCGGATAATACAATGGCAAAAAACAGGATGATCAAAAATGAACTTTTGAAAAATATTTTCATGATAACACAATTTGTTTTTAAAAACTAGCTTTAAGAGAAACACCAAAATGAAACTGGGTTGGCGCCGTTCTGTATTCTCCGAACTGGCTCGTTAAATCATTCCCGAGATTGGATGCTTCAGGATCGATATAAACATTTGACCCGGGAGTCCATAACAGGAAATTTCCACCATATGCTGTCAACATTAAACCAGTTGAACGGATCTTGGAAGCCCATGTAACAGGAAGTCTGTAAGAAAGAGAAATGTCCCTGAGCTTTAGAAATGATCTGTCGATAAAGCTGTACTTGTATGTGAACTGGTCGTTCGTTCCATGATTCCAGTAATCATCATAATCCGCTTCTAAAACCGGTGTTGTATTTTCCACATAAACTGGTTTGCCGTTGGCATCTACACCATTTTCAATTACAGAGTTTGGAATAATGAAAGGCCGCCTGTCGTTGTAAGTAGTGACGTAAGCATTCCCTGTGAATAAAAGCAATTCAGACGTACCGCTGTACATGATACCGCCTTTTCTATAGTCAAGACTGAAATTCAGGTTCCAGTTTTTGTAGGCAACACCATTTGTAAGACCCATCATAAAATCATAATCGGCATTTCCATAAAATCCTTTATCATCTGAAAGAATGGAAAGTCCTGTAGCCGGGTTGACAATTATTTTTCCATCCTCTGTCATTTTTGGAACCGGTGCATAAATGGCGGTTACGGGTTTGCCAGGATATGCCCGCATCTCCGCATTAAAATTGTAGTAAGTGGGTATTCTCACGTAATCGGGACCACCTTCAAGCTCAAGCACTTTGTTCTTGTTCTTTGAAAATGTGTAATTGACTGTCCAGGTCAAATCTTTTTTAACCACAGGCTTTACATCAGCAGCTACTTCAATTCCTTTATTTTGAGTGGTTCCAATGTTTTTTACCAATGTAAGATACCCGGTAGAAGGCGCTATCGGCACTGCGAATATTTGTCCTTCTGTTCTTTTGTCGTACACTGTAACGTCAAAGCCTAGCCTGTTTTTAAAAAACCTTGCTTCAATACCTGCTTCTGCTTCGCTTGTAATAATCGGTTTAAGACTTTCATTTGCTATTTGAGTGGATGACCTGAAACTGCTTACGCCATTAAATGGAAAATCAACCGATCCAAAAGGAATTGGAATTGATCCCAACACGAGGCTTTGCGCAGTGAGGTAAGGCAAAGGATCAGAACCGGTTTTACCGTAACCAGCCCTCAATTTTAAGAGCGATACCTTGGTGTTACTCAGATCAAACGTTCTGGAAGCTATCCATGCAAGGTTTGCACCGGGATAGAAGAACGAGTTGTTATTAATGGGCAGGGTGGATGACCAGTCATTTCGTGCATTTAATGTGAGGTATAACTGTTCCTGGTAACCTAAAATGGCCTGGCCATATGCGGCCATTGATCGTCTTTTTGTACTGGCATCTGTTGAATTGGGCTTGATGGTAGAATTGGAAAGATTATAAAACCCAGGGATAAGGAGCTTGGTAATTTCTGTCAATACGGTTCTTGATTGCTCCTGGTTATAGTTATACCCGGCAAGGGCTTCCAAAGTGATTTTATCAAAAGAATGATTATACCTCAGAATGAAATCTCCATTAATAGCACCAATATATTCGCTCCCCTCTCTGACAGTACCATCATCAGGTTTTCTTATGGCACCTTCCGGATTATTTCCAGCGTTCCATGTTCCGGGCTTTGGAGCATTCACCGCCTTGTAGGCAAAGGTCCTGGCATTGGCAAAGTCCCCGCCAGCTCTTAACTGGGCAGAAAATTCGGGAGTGAGCCTGTAACTCAGGTCAACGTTGCCAAAAAATCTATCTGAGGTTTGAGTGGCCCTGTTTTCATACAAAATATAATATGGATTCTCGGCGTACGGAGTAAAATAATTATCGACGTTGAAAAACTTATTCTTATAGTCCTTAAAATCTGTGACTTTTATGTCTGTTGGAACTTGAAGGACATCCTCAAACATAGAAGCACCGGCCGCATCACCCTGCCCGGTAAACGGCGCATTTGCTTTTCTGTTTACATAATTGAATGATGAGTTTATAGTAAAGTTGTTGTACTTGCTGTTCGTTCTTAAAGCCACTCCATTACGACTCAACAAGTCTGTATTGGTAGGAACAACTCCATTGCTATAAACATTGTTGTACGAAAAGTAATAATTGGTGTTTTCGCCACCGCCTGAAAATGAAATTGAATTGTTGGCTTCAACGGCGGTTTCATAAAAATTCCTGACATTATCATCGATAAAAACATAAGGCTTAATCAGCTGGGAGTTGTCAACTATAGAACCCCAGACTCTTTTGCGTGCATCAAATTTAGATCCCCAGCTTCCATTCTCAGGTATGTATGTTCCTCCATGAGTAGCATCCCAACCCTGTCCAAAAGTTTCCTGCAAATCAGGCAACTTACTCACCATGCTAAAATTTACAGATCCCGCATATTCAACTTTTAGTTTACCACCCCTGCCTCTTTTTGTTGTGATAAGAATTGCACCATTTCTTGCCTGCGATCCATAAATTGAAGTCGCTGCTGTCCCTTTCAGTACACTGATGCTTTCTATATCATTTGGGTTCAGATCAGCTAATGTTTGTCCAAAATCATAATGCTCGCTGGGTAAAAGATCGAGGTCTAATTCACCAAACCGGGCATCCGTCATAGGAATACCATCAATAACGTATAGGGGTTGATTGTCTCCTCCCTGAATTACTCCATATCCCCGTAAAATCACTTTAGTTGATGAATTGGGTCCACCCAGCCTTGATATATTGGCTCCGGGCACTTTGCCTGCAAGTGCATCCATTGGATTTACAGGAGAAGAACGATTGATTTCCTCTGAATTGAAGGAACTGGTTGCATAACCAATTTTAGCCTTAGAACGTGTTTGCCCAAGCGCAGTGACCACGACTTCTGTTAATGCGCCTCCCGCGGTTAGCCTGGTTTCAATGAAGGCCTGATCGCGGATATTTAATTCCGATGACGTATAGCCGGATGCTGAAAATTGTAATACAGCATTAGGTGGGGCCTGGATTGAAAAATTTCCATTTTCATCTGCTGCAACAGTGGTGCTTGTTCCTTTTACCGCAACAGTAGCATAAGAAATTCCCTTCCCTTCGGCGTTGGTAACCCGGCCTGTTATTGTTTTTAGCTGTGCAAAAACCTGGATGGTTAGGCATAGCATCGTTAAGAAGAAAAAAAATTTTCTCATAAATGATTTCTGTTTAAAAGGGTTATAGACAGCAATATCAACCGAAGCGCTTCACACTTGTTTCACTAGTCTAACAAAGCATTATTTTTTAAATGGGAAGCATGAAAAAAGGAGCACGAAATATTCAAAGCCATCTTCTTTTATTATGATGAGCTTCAATCACGATTTTCATTTTTTAATTTTGTGTGGAACCATAGTGCATTCAAAACACTAAAAACTAACCTTATATTTCCTTATGATTGTAGTTATAATGGGAGTAACCGCTTGTGGCAAAAGCACTGTTGGAAAACTTTTAGCGCAACAACTTTCCGTTCCTTTTATTGAGGGTGATCAATTTCATCCACCGGAAAATATCTTAAAAATGAGCACCGGTACTCCTTTAACGGATGAAGACCGCTATCCCTGGTTGGAAGCACTTTCAAGGGAACTGAAGATTCACGAACAGAAAGGAGGGGCAGTGCTGGCATGCTCAGCATTAAAGGAAGTTTACCGGGAAATACTACAACGCCCTCTGGATGAGAAAATCACCTGGATCTATCTTGAAGGATCCGAATCTGTCCTCAGAGAAAGGATCAGAAAACGGAATGGACATTTCATGCCTGAAGAATTGCTTCATTCTCAATTGATAACTCTTGAAATCCCATCCTACGCTTATTGCTTTTCGATAGAAAAAGAACCGGAAACAATTGTAAAAAAAATTGTTCAACTCATTGACTAGCCGGGCAAAGTTTACAGGTCAAAAATTCCTGTAATACAACCCCATCGGTGTCCTATCAGGACATATGAAACTAAATATTGCTGTTATTCTTTTTATTGGATGGGGTTTTCATGCCTGCCAGTATTCTTCAAAAAACAATATCAAGGTCCACAGTCAAACCGATTCAATTACACCAAACAATTCCTACACTGAGCTTTTTTTTGACAGCGTTTCCCTGGAGCAATTTATAAAAGCCAACAAAATACCCGACAGTCTGTCAAACAGGATGAGATCTTTTTACAGTGGTCGTAATTATGAGTATGGATGGTTCTTCAAGGAAGGTTTAGCCGATTATGCCTCTGGTTTTTTAAGATTGGTGGATGACTATATTGGCTACTCGGGCGACAGCTCAGTTTATAATGCCTCCTTACACCAGTTAGTGGATTCGATCGATACGGAACAGCGGGTAATCAATGGCGAGGATCCTGAAGTACTTCAAACAGAATTGCTATTGACGCGTGATTTTTTTCGTTATGCAGCACGGGCTTACCAGGGAAGAAACCAGTTAAATGCAAAAGAACTGGAATGGTACATTCCACGAAAAAAGATAGATATGGTTGGCCTCCTGGATACTGCAATTGAAAACAGGGGCAAAAATTTCTCTTCTTATGAACCGGTAAACCGGCAATATGGGTTATTGAAAAACTACTTGCTGAAATACAATGATATCGAAAAAAGCGGTGGCTGGAGCTTTGTTACCGCTGATAAGAAAACATACAAGCAGGGTGATTCTTCAAAATTAATTTCACAGGTAAAAAAACAGTTAACCCTTACCGGTGACTATACAGTAAACGATACATCGGCGATATTTACTCCAGAGCTGACTCAAGGAGTAAAAAATTTTCAACATCGCTTCGGCTTTACTGAAAATGGTGCCATCAATTCAACATTGCTGAATGAAATGAAAAAGTCTGTTCGTGACCGCATTCAACAGATCCTCATTAATATGGAACGTATACGTTGGGTTCCGGCTGCACCTACAACCGATTATTTGTTAGTGAACATTCCTGAATACCGTTTGCATGCTTATGAAAAAGGGAAATACAAGTGGTCGATGAATATTGTAACCGGCTCGGCCGCCCACAACACGGTAATCTTTACGGGCACATTAAAGCACATTGTATTTAGTCCCTATTGGAATATTCCACCCGGCATTTTAAAAAATGAAACGCTACCAGCAATCCGTCGCAATAAAAATTACCTGGCTGCACACAATATGGAATGGAACGGAAATACCGTTCGGCAAAAGCCTGGCCCGAACAATGCTTTAGGGTTAGTAAAATTTTTGTTTCCGAACGTTTATAATATTTACCTGCACGACACGCCATCTAAAAGTCTTTTTAACGAAGACAAACGAGCTTTTAGCCATGGTTGTATTCGTCTTTCACAACCTACCAAACTGGCCCTGTTTCTTTTAAGAAATAATAAGGAGTGGGATTCCACAAAAGTTGTGAAGGCAATGAATGCAGGCAAAGAAAAATATGTAACCGTTACCGAAACAGTGCCTGTTTACATTGGTTATTTCACTGCGTGGGTTGACCAGGAAGGTAAGCTAAATTTCAGGGATGACATTTATGGCCACGACCGTAAAATGGCAGCACACCTGTTTAGCAATAAATAACTTGATGATTGTCTCAATTTATAAGCGGGTTGAAAAGCAGTGAGGTGTCATTAATATTCATCACTGAAATGATGTTGTTTTTAATTATAAAGTGAATTATAAATTGTCTGTGCATTAAAATGCATGCTGGTTATAAATACAACAGCATCTTTATTGATTAAAAATGAAAAGAATATTTAGACTTTTGGAGTTCGTCATCACCGTAATTGCAGTATTGGTAGCCATTGCAGGTATTGCTTTGGCCATTATTGGTATCTACGAATTTGGATTGGCTGTATCTCATGTTACCTCTTCCGATAAAGAACACATTGCCGGCTTGATTGCAACGGGCTTATTGAAAACGATTGATATGTTTTTACTGGCGATTGTGTTTTTTGTATTTTCCCTGGGTGTGCTGGTATTGTTCCAGGATGCTGATATGATTCCTGTAAAATTGCCCGAATGGCTTCGAATCAAAAGCTTTATTCAGTTGAAAGTGACGTTATGGGAAGCAATTCTTACAACATTGGTTGTATCCTACCTTGCCGGGTTGGCAGAAAGGAAATTTGAAAAGCAGTTGATTAGCCTATACGATTTAATTCTACCTGGCGCTATTCTTCTAATAGCATTAAGTCTTTTCTTTTTAAAGAAAGGCGAAAATAAAGGCCATTAGGGTTTGAATTCTTTCACTACTGATTAAATCGGGATCGTTAACGAAGCATTAACGCCAGTGAAGTATTTCAATTCCGTTTACTGCAAAACCGATAGGATTCACAAATTAGAAGAAGAGTCTTTCACCTGTAAATGAACGCAACTATAAAAGAATTGCTTGAGGGAATATCTTTCCTAAAAAATTATTTCTTTAATGATACAGTTATCTCCCAGCCTCACAGTTATAGTTCCATCAGCCTTGTGTGGACCTGACTCCCAGTATTGCTTAAAGCTATCAGGAACACCTGGCAATCCGGCCAAATTAGTTGTGATACTTTCTGCGGACCATTTATAGTTGCCAGGGGGCAAATTAAAACTACCCCAGGCCGCTGCATCTACATAGATAGAGGAAATGGGGCACCAGGGTGAATATCTTTTGCTCCAAACCCCTTCTATTACAGCCTCCGGAAAACCGGCAATTTTTACTTTAACCAATACCACTCTCGGAGAAAAATTCTCTGTGACCAACATATTTGCAGCATCTAACCCACCAGTCGTATCTCTAAAGAAAAAAATCACATTAAATGAATCTTTTTGAAAAGATATTACTTTCACTTTGACAGTATCCCTGTCCGACAATCCACCGGCATCCACTATTTTCAGTTCAAATTCATAATCACCTTCTACAAGATTTCTAATAGGTGTTTTGGCAGCTTTTATGTTATCAATGCTAAATAATGACGGCCCAGAAATTTTTGTCCATAAATACTGAGTGATATTATTTTCGGGATCGGTGCACCTGCTGCCATCAAGGATATTGGAATTATCGGGTAAGGTGATAATCTGTTCCATACCCGCATTGGCGATCGGTGCATGGTTTGATTGTGTTGATACAACAGGGGAAATATTACGGCATCCTTCGCAGGATTTTTCTTTTTTGCAGGACGATATCACCGATACGCAAATGACTATAAAACAGAAACAATGTTTCACAGAAAATATTTAATTCTCCTGTAAAAAATGCGTTGCTATATATGCACCAATATTCTTTCCAACTTGTTCCCCTACCAGGCAGGATTCACGAAAATGATAACCTACATACATTCTTGACAAAGAATTTTCTCTTGCGGCCTGCGAAAGACTTGTAAAGCTTCTTATTGGATATAAAGGATCTGCTGAAGTACTTGCAAAAGAAAATGAGAAATTATCCTGGTTAAAGAATTGCCTGATCACTTCTGCTCCTGCCCCACCAGCGTTGGCATGTGCTGAAGGATAATCTGCAGCAGGAGGTGTAGGAAATACAAGTACATTCCAATTGGCATCACCTATTGTTCCCGGGGTAGCTCCCATATTATTTGAATTGATAGCTGTTATTGGCCGCCAGAACCAATAATAGAATTTTGCATCTGCACTTGAAATGTAGGAGTCATTTTCGGCTATTTGTACCAGTGCGAGTAAACGTGCTACTTTCCATGCGTCCATATTCTTTTGCGCAATGATCAAACGTGCAATTTTATTCCAACCATAATTGGGCGACTCTACCCAGAATTTTGCAAATTGAGTTTGATCTGCAGTGCGGGCGCCGCAATTATCACATCCCAGCAATTTTATTTCGTTATAGTCGGCAATGTATTGTGCTGTCTTAATACTTTCAACAGGTTCAGCTTTTCCGTAAGGCGGACCTGGCCTGAACTGAGAAGCAGAGGTCAAAGCGAATGGGTTTACATTTTGCCAACCCACCGCGTCCACTA
>Ga0182009_10000152_pt1 | contig 12873 bp, 8 predicted proteins | sample Sormic07211187_1_FD_161052 | JGI IMG/M metagenome (GOLD analysis project Ga0182009, IMG submission 161052) | Bulk soil microbial communities from the field in Mead, Nebraska, USA - 072115-187_1 MetaG | ecosystem: Environmental > Terrestrial > Soil > Agricultural land > Bulk soil | place: USA... | reverse complement strand
CCCGCCTGTTGAAAAAAGCCTGTTGTGATACCTCCTCCTATTAGAAAAGACACCGTGGCCAAAAAACCAACGCGCAAGCCCGGTGAATATTATTTCGATTCAACGACTAAACATTACACGGCAATTATTCTTGATAAGGTTGATCCATTATTTGTAACTGAGGTAAAAAATGCCTATTTCCGTTTTAACCGGGAACACTACCGCAGCCAAACCTTTACAATAAATGTTGTTGACCTTGATGCTACAAGAAAAATTGTTTTAATAGGAGATTTTCCTACAGCACGCGAAGCGGTGAATTATATGCAATTTGCAAAGCAATCAGCTTCATCTGAAGTAATGCCCTGGCTAAAACCGGATAAATATGTTTTTTCTATCATCACTGACGATAATCTTCCTCTTTTACTGGAAAAGAAAGACCTTGAGCAATACAAGAAATTTTTGGTTCAAAACTTGCCGGGTAAATTATAGGCAGGGTCCGAGATTTACAGATTAGTGAACACCCGAAAAGAACCGTCGTAGATTTTCTATTACAAACTCTTTCTCTGGCCTTTTATTTTAACCCTTCTGTTGCACCGTATTTTATAGTTTTGATATGTTGAGAGATAAACAATTAGCAGATAAACTTATCAATTTTATTTGCACCTTAAATATATCTCACAGCACAAACCAAATCACATGAAAAAGAGCATTCGCATCTTTTGGCAAATTGTACTCGGTGCCGTTGGCGCATTCCTTTTATTCGTTCTGTTGATCATGTTCGGCCTTTTTGGACGGTTGCCCAGCCTAAAAGAATTGGAAAATCCAACCATTCTGCAAGCATCTGAAGTTATTGCGTCGGATGGAACACTGATGGGTAGATTCTACAGCGAGAAAGGCAATCGTAGCGTAGTCAGTTACAAGGATATTTCTCCTTATGTAGTGAACGCGTTGGTGGCAACGGAAGATTTCAGGTTTTATAGTCATTCAGGCATTGATTTTTACAGGACGCTTAGTGCAATTGCGCATCTTGGTACAAACGGAGGCGGATCTACCATTACACAACAACTGGCATTGAATCTTTTTAGCGAAAGAGCGAGTAATCCTATTACTCGTATGATTCAAAAATTAAAGGAGTATATTATTTCAATTCGCTTAGAAAGAAATTTTACCAAACAGGAAATTCTTGCTCTTTATTTAAATGCAGTGCCATTCGGTGACAATGTGTATGGTATTCGAAATGCATCAAAGACTTTTTTTCAGAAAGAACCAGACCGGTTAAATGTAGTTGAGTCAGCAACCCTGGTTGGCATGCTTAGGGGAAACAGTGTTTACAACCCAAGAACGCATCCTGTCCAGGCATTCAATAGAAAAAACGTTGTTATTGGGCAGATGGAGAAAAATGATTATCTCAGTTCTGCTGATGCTGCAAAGTACAAGGCAATGCCCATTCCGCTCAATTATAAAAAAGCAGATGAAAATAGTGGTTATGCACCCTATTTCCGCGAAGCTGTTTTAAAGGATGAAGTAAGAGCAGCATTGAAAGACCTTTCTAAATCGGACGGCGACCCTTATGACATATATAAAGATGGTTTGAAAATTTATACAACCATTAATCCTAAAATGCAGCAATATGCCGAGGAAGCTATGGGACAACAAATGCCCATGCTGCAAAAGGCACTGAATGCGCAGTCCAACATAAAAAAAGGAACTATCTGGAAGGAACATCCTGAGGTTTTAAGATCGGCCATGAAGAATAGTGATCGCTGGAAAAATTTAAAGGAAGATGGATTGAGCGACGAGGACATCAGGAAGAGTTTCAATAAAAAAGTTCCAATGAAGGTATTTGCCTGGAACGCAAAACGCTCCACTGACACCGTAATGACGCCACTGGATTCTATAAAGTATCATCGGCAAATGATGCAGAGCGGGTTTATGGTAACGGACCCTTTAACAGGCGAAGTAAAAGCATGGGTTGGTGGTATTGACTTCAAAACGTATAAACTCGATCACGTTAATATAAAAACGCAACGGCAGGTGGGTTCTTCTATTAAACCGCTGCTTTATTGCCAGGCCATTGAAGAACGGGGAATGAATCCAAACTCAATGGTGGAAGATGTACAACAGGATTTTGGGCATAAGCAGCTGGTGCCTGCAACAAGCAAATCATGTACGGGAAGAACAGTTACTATGGCCAATGCACTTACGTGGTCTCGTAACTGTGCAAGTGCTTACGTAATGAAACAAGTAGGACCTGCACAATTTGCTAACTTTTTAAATGAAAAACTGAATATCCCAACCAAGATTGAAGCATATCCTTCGATAGCACTGGGCGCATGTGATCTTTCCTTGTACGAAATGATGTGGGCCTATAGCATTTTTGCGGGCGGCGGTTTTGAAACAAAACCGTCTTTTATTTCGCGCATTGAGGATCGCAACGGCAACGTGATTAAGCGTTATGATTTCGGTGCAAACAGGAAAGAAACTGTTAGTGAAGCCACTGCCTACCAAATGGTGCAGATGATGGAAGGGCCGGTAACAATAGGTACTGCAGTAGGATTAAAAGATCGGTTGGGTGCAAAAGAAATGGCAGGAAAAACAGGCACAACGAACGACAATGCTGACTTCTGGTTCATGGGCTACACTCCCCAATTGCTGGCGGGGGTTTGGGTAGGCTGCGATGACCGGTTTATTCAAATTCAGAGCGGTGCTTATATGGGAGGAACTGCAGCACGCCCTGTTTGGGAAGCATTTTTCAAAAAAGTATATGCTGATCAATCATTGGGAATAAGGCGCGATGCTGAGTTTTCCAAACCTGCAGATTTAAATAACGAAATGAACGATGCGAACTCCATCAATTACGGCGATAGTGTTGACGAACAAATGGGTGACGGCACGAATGAGAATGATTATCTGGATACGATCACCAATATTCCACCAGAGTCGCAACCGCCTACAGACTATGATGGGAATCCTCCAGCCAGAAAGGATAATTCTAAAAAAGACAGCAGCACAAAACCTCCAAAGATTGGTGACATGGGATTACCGCAAGATTCGAAAAAAGATAAGAAAGGAGGCTTTTTGCAAAGAGTGTTTGGCAAAAAAGATAAGAATAAAGATGGCGGCGGTAACGATTATTAAGGAACTAATAAACGAAACTAAAAGCCTTCTGCATTTGTAGAAGGCTTTTTTAATCTTTTCATTGAACAATCCATCATCCATATGCAATCATAAATAATTTGTTCATTTGCATTTGCGATTAAATTCAATAAGTTTTATGGATAACAATGATATAGCAGAACAATTGTCACTTCTATCAAAGCTGATGGATATCCATGGAGAGAATTCTTTCAAATCCAAGAGTTACTCATCTGCTTCATTTACGATAGAAAAGTTACCACAACAACTTGCTTCATTGCCGCACGAGAAAATTTTCCAGATCAAAGGCATTGGCGAAAGCGTAGGTAAAAAAGTAATAGGCATGTTAGATACCGGCGAACTTGATGTATTGCGGGAATATCTCGCTAATACTCCATCCGGTGTTCTGGAAATGATGAATATAAAAGGCCTTGGTCCAAAGAAGATCAATATTCTTTGGAAAGAAATGAAGATTAACAGCATTGAAGAATTGCAAAGGGCTTGTGAAGAAAACAGGATTGCCGATAAAAAAGGTTTTGGAGACAAGACACAACAAAATATCTTACTATCGATTCAGTTTCAACAACAAAGTGCAGGAAAGTATTTATACAAAAAAGTGGAAGCCTTTGCAGAGGCCATCACCACTAAGCTTAAGGAAAAATTCAGTGATAAAAAAGTAGAAATCACCGGTGAATTCAGAAGACAATTAGAAATTATTGAATCGCTCGAATGGGTGACTACTGCTTCTTCTGATGATCTTAAGAACTATTTATTGAATGACCAGGTGCAATTGGTAACGGACAGAGACGGCATGTTAGTATTAAGTGCCGAAGAAACGATATTTCTGCGATTCCATATTGTTAATGAAAAAGATTATCATCAAAAACTTTTTGAAACAAGTTGCAGCGAGGAATTTTTGAACGAATGGAATAAGAATGGAAATACAGCAGATGCCAGTTCAGAAGAAACAATATTCTCGTCCCTGAAAGCGAATTATATTCCTCCTTATTTACGAGAATCAAAAACAATACTTTCAAAAGCAAAAAATGGATTCGCGGATATTATTCAAACAAGTGATATTAAAGGCCTGATTCATTCACATAGCAACTGGAGCGATGGAAGTTATACAATTGAAGAAATGGCAAAGGAATTAATTAATCTTGGATTTGAATACCTTGTTATTTCTGATCATTCCAAAGCTGCTTATTATGCAAATGGCTTAACAGAACAACGCATTCGGGAACAACATCGGTATATTGATGATCTGAATAAAAAATTAGCCCCTTTTAAAATTTTTAAGAGCATCGAATGTGATATTCTCACTGATGGTTCGCTGGACTATGAAAATAAAATCCTGTCAACTTTCGACCTGGTCATTACCTCCATCCACAGTAATCTGGATATGGATGAAGAAAAAGCAATGAAGCGGCTAATCGGAGCTATTACAAATCCCTACACGACAATTTTGGGACATATGACAGGAAGGTTGTTGTTAAGAAGAAAAGGTTACCCGGTAGATCATAAAACAATCATTGATGCATGTGCAGACCATCATGTTGTAATTGAAATTAATGCAAGCCCAAGCCGCTTGGATATGGATTGGCGATGGATTGATTATGCTATGGAAAAGGGATTAACCCTTTCTATCAATCCTGATGCACATACTACAGAAGAGTTTTACAATATAAAATATGGTGTGCTGGTAGCCCAAAAAGGTGGTTTACCTAAAAACAAAAATTTAAGCAGTTATTCCTTAAAAGATTTTGAAGAATATTTAGCACGTACCAGGAAACTAAAAGGCATTAGCTGATAACGGGCAATTGAACAAAAAATGTTGTGCCTTTGCCTTCTTCTGTTTCAAACCAAATATGTCCTTTGGCCTGTTCAATAATGCTTTTCGTCATGGCGAGACCTAAACCGGTGCCCGAGGTCTTTGTAGTGAAATTAGGCGTAAAAATTTTTGAATGCATATCCGAGGGGATGCCTTCGCCATTATCTTTCACACTGATAGTAATCACGCCGTCATTCTGAACTTCGACAATATTAATATTACAAATCGGCTTGTCCTGGCATGCATCAACGGCATTTGCAAACAAATTGGTAAATACCCGGTTCATGTGTGTCTTGTCTGCCTTTAATACAACACTTCCAAATATTTTTTTCCATTGAATATTCACTTTTGGATTAGAGCTGTAGAGGTCAACCAGAATTCCGATTACCTGGTGCAAATCCACCAGCTCAATTTTCTTATTCCCGATATTGGCAAATTGCGAAAAGTCGGCAGCAATCTTTGACAGGTGATCAATCTGCTCTATTAAGGTATTGGCAACACCTGCGGTAAGCTCTTTTACGTTTGGTTTATTGGAGTCGATGGCTTTTTGCAAATACTGAATACTCAATTTCATGGGTGTAAGTGGATTCTTGATTTCATGTGCCACCTGCCTGGCCATCTCGCGCCATGCTCCTTCTCTTTCACTTTTGGCTAATGCTTCTGCACTTTCTTCCAGTTGATGAACCATTTTATTATAGTGCTTCACCAGCTCACCTATTTCATCGTTGCGATTCCAAACAATTTCTTCATTAGTTTTCCCCAGTGTTATTTCCCGCATTTTATCACCAATAACCGAAAATGATTGCGTGATTTTATTTGTGATGAATAGAGCAATAACTCCAGCGATCAAAAATATAAATGCATTGAGATTAATTATAGTAACCAAAAAATTAGAGATCTCCTGTTTTAAGTCAATCTGGGAGGAGAAATAAGGAATGTTCAGATACTGAACAACCTGCCTTTTTGAATCTCTTACGCTTGCATAAATACTCCAGTAATCCAATGAACTCAACCTTTCTTTTTGTACGTGTTGTACCTGGCGCATTCGACTGAGATGATAAAATGCCAAAGGATGCATTTGTTTGCTTAAAATTCCCTTTTCATATACTTCATCCTCCGATGATACCAGTAGTCTTCCATCAAGGTCGTATACATTTACATCTGCATTATGAATGTCGGCAACGTCGTTCACTAGTGTTTTTAGATCTGAAAATGATGAATCAGAAAGATCCCGCCTAAAAGGCCCCGCATCATTTAATCGTTTTTCTAATTCCTTTACCATAATACCCGCGGTGCGACTCAACCGGTCAATATTATTTCTATCATATCTTCTAATAAAAAAGGAAATGGTAGCCACACCAATAATGAGGAAGGACAAAATGCTTATAAAGATCACCGTGCCTTGTATTTGCGACCTAATACTAAAATGTGAAAATAAATTAAATGACGATCTATCCCTGAAAAAACGAAGAACAATAGCCATTAACTGCAATAGTCCCACCATAATGAGAAAGGAACAAAATAACCACGAAAACAAGGTAATACTTTCGAATACCGAATCCTTATTTCTTGCAATGATCACTACTTTGTCTTTGCTTGCCCGGTACCATAATTCATCATGATCATCATTGGTCCTTTGTTCGGCTTCGGACTTAGGAATTTGCTCATCTGAAATACTAATCTGGAAGGGATATTTATTTGAAGCGGTAGTCAACTGCCTGTTTTCATAAATAGCGTACGAATAAATGGGCGAGTTTTCATCATCTCTTTTATTGACCTGCCGGAATAATTCCGGGTACAATGCATCGCTTCCGTATTGCCGGGGATTAAAAACTATAAAAAATGTACCTGTTGTTTTTGTACTATCTCTGATAATCCTTCTTGTTATATACGTAAGCTTATCAAAAGATGTCTCAAGATAATTAAGATCGGGAATGCCACTCTGTTTACTTTGTACCGTAAAAATTGTATTTAATTCGGCATAACTTTTAGGATCTTCATTATTGATTGCTTTACCTGAAGAGTCGAAAACATAAATTTTAGTGTCGTATTTAATGTTGTACTCTGTAAAATTTTCCTTCAAAATGCTATCTCTCAAAAACTGGTTTTGCTGAGAATCCCTAAAACGCTGGAAATTATTTAAAAGAAATCTATTATCGAGATAAGTGATGGCGATGCTTAACTGGTAATTATTCGTTGGATCGCTGATACGGTCATACTTTTCTGCAATGGCCTTTCTGACTCTTATTTCATTTTCACGGTTTGCCTGTAAAATGATAGCAGCCAAAGAAACGGAAAACACAAATATCCAGAACAATGCTCCTGCAACTGTTATCCTAAACCGGTTAATAATAAATTTTTCCTGGCTTACCAGCAAAGTATATAACACCAGCCACAATAGCACCGGTAAATGAAATAGAACAATTGAGTTGCCAGTACGTAATGTGAGAAATAATAACCCAATAAAAGCAAGACAGAAATAAATATAATTGTAGTTATCCCGGAACGCAGAAAAAATAAAACGAAACAGGATCCGGGTAAAATAATAAAATGTGAGTGATATTAAAGCCAGAACGATAAATCCAATTACAGTATAAGAATCAAGTGCAAAAATATCCGTGACATTGAACGAGACTTTTGAATCAGCAACCAGGCTTCGAATGGTATTTGCAAACTGAAAAGTTGAAAAGATCAAAATAAAAATAGCCAAAAAACCTACGGCATATAGCATCGCACCCTTTAAAAATCGCGGAGTTTTTTGTTCAGCAGGGATGCTATACCATGTAAACAAAACAATCCAGCATAATAAAATGGCATTAATCAAAAGATCGCCTAATGATGAATTAAAATTATTAACCGCATAAATAGCAGGATCAAATAAATCGAACTGTCGCAGGGAAAAGAAATCCTGTGAGGTATACATAAATAAACGAAAAACAATGAACATCGATACTAAAAAAGCAATACCATAAATGGGCTTTGTCCTGATCCCGATTGATTCTGCAAGTAGACTCGTGTAAACAAATAGAAAAATAAGTCCTGTAATTCTTAATACTATGGTCAATAAGTCCGTCGTAGTAACATATGGGTGTGACACTTCCTTGATATAAAAAAGCTTCTCCCCCTGTAATGATTTGATGGAATGCGCGGACGGTGTATTAGTGACTGAAATTTTATTAATTGCATCTTCATCGTGTACAAAGGATGTCACCAGGTAATCGGTTTCCACATAATACTGGCTCAACACCGGAACTAAAACATACGCAATTACATTATTAGTCATTCCGGAAAAACGGAGCGTGGTTTTATTAACTACATAATACCCGTTTTCAAGACGCTGAAAATAATAACCATCCTTCAAATTAAAATCAGCAACGGGCGGCAATATCTTTTGATTGTTCCAAAAAAGCAGATCCTGGTTGTCCGATATTGTCTCCGCAAAAAGAAATATGCCAAATCCCTCTTCAGCTATCTTTTCAATTTCGTTCAACGATTCGGTCTTTAATACAAGCTTGCGCATTAAGGCGCTGTCCTTTAATAGAGAATTTGCATCCTTCAACTGTTTGTTGACATATTCCTGCAAAAGCTTTTGTTGGTGCTTAATTGAAGGCTGTACCTTAAAATACCAGGCTGAAATAAAAGATAATAGAAATAACCCTACAGCAATAAAGAGCAAGCTGCGTTTAGGCAGGCGGCTATGTAATACCGAAAGCTTCAAGCTTTATTTCGTTTGATTTGATTCCAAATGGAATCCATTTCCTGTAAGCTCATATCTTTCAGATTCTTTCCTGATCCTATTGCTTTTTCTTCCATTTGGGTGAAACGGTTAATGAATTTTTTATTTGTAATTTCTAAAGCGTTCTCGGCGTCGATACTCAAAAACCGTGCAAAGTTCACTAATGAAAACACGAGATCTCCGAACTCCTCCTCGATCATTTGCTGGTTATTTTCCGAAATTGCCTGCATCAACTCATTTTCTTCTTCTTTTACTTTTTCCCAAACCTGCTCTTTATTTTCCCATTCAAAACCAACTTGTTTTGCCTTTTCCTGCAGCCTCATGGCTTTAATCAGAGCCGGCAGTGTTTTGGGAACTCCCGACAAAATTGACCGTTTCCCTTCTTTGATCTTTAGTTTCTCCCAATTACGCTTTACGTCTTCATCATTTTTCACTTCAACATTACCATAAATATGCGGATGACGATCAATTAACTTTTGGGATATGCCGTTTACTACATCTTCAATGGTAAATTGGTTTTGTTCCTCGGCTATTTTTGAATAAAAGACAATATGTAGCAAAAGATCACCTAATTCTTCCCTGATGGACTTCCAGTCATTTTCAGTAATGGCGTCTACTAACTCATATGATTCTTCTATTGTCATTTGACGTAGCGACTGGATTGTTTGTTTCCGATCCCATGGACATTTTTCTCTCAGTTCGTCCATAATCTGAACCAACTTTTCAAATGACTCGGCCCTCTTATTCATAGCAGCGAATTTAACTGATTTAGTGAAGTCGTATTCGGAAACTAATTGTAGGTTTTGTAAAGAGTAAAGAACAGGTAACGGCGTTAAATATAATGGACTAAATGAAGGCTATTTTTACAGATATGAAATATTGCTTTAGTCCAATACAAAAATAGTAAACAGCAAAAAAGCTATAAACAGGATGAGTAATACAAAAAAGCCAAGTAAATCCACAAGTAAAAATTTGATTGCTGTTTTTGCCCAACCTTGTTTATAAAAATTTTTCATTTCAATTAATAGGTATCCCAACCATACGAAAAATAATATGACAACAGCCCAGGCCAAACCAGAAAAATGTGTCCAGTTTTCTAATTGGCCAATAAAAAGCATCATCATTAAAAGAATGAAACTAACTATGTAGTGATACAGTGTGAATACCGCATGATCGCTGTAAAAAAAATTCTTTCTTCTTAAATAAAGCAACTTTAAAATCAACGCAAAAAAAGGAAGAGACAAAAAAAGCATGTAAGGAAGCTTATGAAGAAAATCGGTCCAAATCAGGTTTATACCTTGCCTCATATTATTACCATACTTGGCTCTTAGTTCAAGTCCTCTCTTTGTAAACATCCTGTTAATCCATCCATCCCTATCATTTTTTGGAAGGGTATTTTGTACAGAATCATAATCGGCCACAGACCGGTATTTTCCACTGTTTGCAATAGATATCCTGAACTGCCTTGTCGAGTCCAGCTGTTCTATATTCACGTCCTTTGTTGTATCGCTTAACAAAGCCAATTGCCGAAGCAGTGAAGTATCACCAGGTTTTTTTGCCAGTTCTTCTTGTAAGCTTTGTGCCAGTTCATGCCGGTCTTTTTTGCTTAAAGCATTTTGTTTAATCTGAAGAACATCTCCTTTTAAAGTAAAAAACAAAAGAAAAAATATGGCTGATGTGAAGAGATACATCCGAATCGGGTGCAGATAGGTATTTCGTTTCCCCTCGCAATATTGCCGGGCAACATAGCCGGGACGAATGAAAAGATATTTAAGAGTATGCCAGAATTTACCATCAAAATGCAGGATATCGAAAGCGAAGTGTTTGGTAAGTGACCAAAAGCTTTCTTTGGTAACAACATTCTCCTGTCCGCAAACATGACAATAACGGCCAATAACCGTAGCTCCGCAGTTTAAGCAGTTCTTTTCAGTACGTTCTGGTTGGTGCGACACGCCAAATTTTTCTTAAAAATAGGTACAAAAATGCCAGTTATTATTTTGTTTGAAACAATGACCAAACCATTTTTTACATTTGAGAAAACAATATCTTGATGAAATCACTGTTTCTTGCAGCTGTTCTATTTATAGCAGTTTCCTCGCCAGCCCAATATTATTACAAGGATATTATAGGTACCAAAGAATCTTCGGATCTTATTAAATCCTACATGAAAAATAATGTGGGACGTGTGTTGCTTACCAGTTATGATGCCGACAATACGAAGAGTGATAACCTATTTGTTCAACAGGAATTTTCTTCAGTAAAAAAAGTTTTGAAAACCGTTACCGGAACCGGCGCTGACAATGCCAATACTTCTACAGTATTTACTTATGCAGATGAAAATGGAAACATTGCAAAAACAGTTGACAGTTCGGGTTTTGTTATACATACAACAACCTACAGCTACGATGGTTCAGGAAACTTAAATATGGTGACTATTAATTCGTCAGATACAACCATCAGTGAATTGGAGCAGCACTTTTGGCAATGGCAAAATGGCAAGCCATTCAAAATGCTCCGGGTTAAAAATAACCGGGATACCACTTATGTAGATTTTAAACTGGATGAAAAAGGCAATGTTGTTGAGGAAACACAAATACATAAAAAGATGTCGTCTAAACCCTATTATTATTACTACAATGAAAACAATCAACTGACAGATATTGTAAGGTATAATGAAAGAGCCAAACAATTGTTGCCTGAATATATGTTCGAATATTCTTCTTCAAACCAGGTGATTCAAAAAATTACTGTGCCAACAAACACGTCTGATTACCTGATATGGCGCTACCAGTACAATCCACAAGGTTTAAAAGTAAAGGAGGTGGTTTACAGCAAAAATGACAAGAAAAACCCAATGGGTAAGATTGAATATCAATACTCATTTCTGCCATAAGTAAGAATAGCAAGTAGTTAATAACTTTTGATTTTAACCTGGGAATATTCCAGCGTAAAGTGATATATCAGTAATTTTTACCGGGAGAGGAAGTTATCGGGTTGTTTTCTATAACCTCTGGCAATAAGTTCAATAAATTCTTTCAAGTCATCAATCTGCACGGTCATTTTTAAGAAGTCAAAACCTAAACAAGGTCTTCCTTTCGTTTTTTTCGCTTGTCCAGTTGGTATCCTACTATGCCTGTTGCAATTCCCAGCAAATACATTGCGGCACCTAATATTGTTAGCACATCAAACCTTTTTTGCATCAAAAAATTGCTTGCACAAAAAACTAATAGTCCGGCAAAAAACAGAATAATGACAAATCGATGCGTTTTCATAAGAACAAGTATAATCAATACACCGCACCAAAGCAATCATATGCAGATGTATTACCATGTACAGAACAGGTCAAAAAAAGCTTGGCTACTAAAAAGGTACAATGAAGAATCATGGAAATAAAAAGCCACCAGACTACTGGTGGCGATTTTCCGCTTTTACGGAACCAGATATTTTGATGGAGCAACCCGGTTAGGCGATACTAACCGAAGGTTTCCATGAATATTCTGTAGATGTCATGAATACCTCCTTTTCTTTGGTGAAAATGAAAGATACGACGAAATAAAATCACGTAAAAACACGTTTTTATAAAAATATTCTAAGGTTTTTTTTCACCGTTTATTATGAAAATCCAACAAAGGAATAAATCTTGCACTCTCGTTTTGGAATTAACCCCGCCCATATGAATGAACAACAGTTTTATAGCGCCATTACAGAGCGATCGCAGGAACTTAATGTAAATCCACTGCTCCTGCTTTCGGGAATAGAAGGATTATACACTTTCAGGGATGTGAGGTTAAACACCATTAATTATGATCTTCTGGATAGCCTCATCCTTACCATATTTGCCCTTCGAATTGGCGACCAGTTTCACAATATTGCCGAGGATAATATGAAAAGTGAAAGTAAAACGGTTCGAATGGCAGCCGGCGAGGAATTAAAGGAATTAACCAGTAAAGATATTGAACGTTCAAAGAACCAGTACTTACAGTCTTTTGCTTCAGTACTTGGTGGTAAAAGCACCATCCGGAAATACCATGAAAAGGCACTGGAAATAGCTGCCTATGAAATCAAAAAAGCACAAATGATTTTTGGCAACGAAAGCATTGGAATCATTATTCTGGCTATTTGTAAAGATGACCCCGGAAACAGGCTTGGCATGGCTTCTTTCTTCAGGGCATAGCTGGTAAAACATGAGATA
>Ga0182009_10000150_pt1 | contig 12889 bp, 10 predicted proteins | sample Sormic07211187_1_FD_161052 | JGI IMG/M metagenome (GOLD analysis project Ga0182009, IMG submission 161052) | Bulk soil microbial communities from the field in Mead, Nebraska, USA - 072115-187_1 MetaG | ecosystem: Environmental > Terrestrial > Soil > Agricultural land > Bulk soil | place: USA... | reverse complement strand
TGAAGTAGAGAGCCCGCCTACGGGTGCGTCAAGCCTGAACGCTGTCAATTTCTCGGGTAAGGTGGTTCGCATGAACGTTGACGTAGGAGTGATCTAACGCGTTGACGGAAGAGCACCCCAGCAATTTGAGCGTTCGCTCCATCTCAGTTCGTAGCATTTCGATGGCGCGGGTGACTCCTGCTGGACCTCCAGCAGCTAAGCCGTACGCGTATGCCCTGCCAACCAGAACGGCGCGCGCTCCCAGGCAGAGTGCCTTGATCACATCACTGCCGCGGCGCACACCACCGTCCATCAATACTTCAATCTGGCCATTCACGGCCGCGACCACTTCGGGCAAAACTTGGATCGAGGCAGGCACAGAGTCCAGTTGACGCCCGCCATGGTTGGAGACGACGACGGCGGAAGCACCTTCGTCGATAGCACGTCGCGCATCCTCGCCCATCATGACGCCCTTAATGATGAGCGGGCCAGACCACAATTCGCGAATCCAGCGCAGATCGTTCCACGTCACCGTTGAACTGGCGAGCGCAGCGCCCACATCCGTCATGGGCATGGGGCCCTGGCCGGGGAGTACAACGTTGGGAAGATGCGGGACGCCTCCGTCGAGCAGAAAACGGACGAGCCATGCGGGACGGGAGAGAAACTGGCCCAGGAATGGTATCTTGCTGAGGATTCGGCCGCCCATGAGTTCCTTCATGCCGTTGCGTGAATCGCGTTCGCGCATGCCCGCGACCGCAGTGTCGATGGTGACGACCAAGGCGGAGAACCCGGCTTGCTTGGCGCGCGCAATCGATCCCTCGGCCGCTGCCCTTCCGCCCATCAAATAGAGTTGAAACCATACCGGCCCGGCGGATGCCGCCTTCACGTCTTCCAGGCGATGCCCGGAGATGGTGGAAAGGATATATGCGGTGCCTGCTTGGCCGGCGCATCGTGCGGCCGCGACCTCCCCTTCGGGATACATCAAACGGCTGTAGCCAACGGGCGCGAGCAACACGGGAATTGCGAGGTCAAAATTCAGAACGCGGGTGCGTAGATCGCAAGCTGGAACCGATACCGCGCCTCGCGGACGGAAGGTAATGTCGTCGAAGGCACGGCAGTTCTCGCGGAGCGTGACCTCGCCATCGGCGCCGCCATCCAGGTAATCGAACACGACCTTGGGCAAGCGGCGGCGAGCTAACGGGCGCAGATCCGGCACGCTCACGATTTGGGATGAGTTCACTCCGCGGGGCAAGAATTCCTCCTCGGCTGACAAGTTCGTGCGGCGTCATTATAGCCTTGCGGCGCGCGGGAAGGTCAGCTCGGAGCCGCTCGCTTCGCTTCGCGGGACAGCTAGTGTTGTTCAAAAGCCAGCCTGGACGCTATTCCCTGGATTCGAAGCGGGAGAGATCTAGCACTTCTCCCCACCAGATGTCTGGATTTTGCCGCGCGCGCTTTTCCTGATGCCAGTAGCCGAGACGGTCGAGTTCCTGAAGAATCTGCTCGATGACTGGTTCGACCGCCTGCTCCACGGCAGGAGTGAGCGGTTGCCAGGGCTCGTAGCTTTCTCCCACGACGCCTACTAGAACCACGAACTCCGGGCTTGCGCCCAGCAGATCTGCAGTCATCAGGCATTCCGACAATGCAGGCGACTGCGGATCGAGCCCCTGCGTGGGAACGATGCTGAGGATGTCCTTCTTGCGGTAGGTCACGACCGTCCCCGGAGTGTCATTGCTGCGGACGCAATCAATCAGGATCAGCGCGCGCAGGCCGACAATCTGATGCGTCAAATCGGCGGCCGGAGTGCCCAGGTCGGCCAGTGCAACTTCGTCGCTGAAATCGTATTGCGATTCGAGTTGATGAAGAATGTAGGGACCGATGCCATCGTCGCCCAGCAGCACGTTACCGATTCCGCCAATGAGTACTGATTTCATAATTTTTTTACTCTTCCGCCCGGTAGGTCGAACGCATGACATGCACGCGCCGTGCAGGATGGAACGAGCGCACGCGCGCCGTGATGGTAAGTCCAGCCGAATGAGCCTACTATTTATCTCTTATCTGAGAGATCCTGCTCAGTGATGCAGATCACAGTGCCTGGTGAGGTAAATCAACACAAAGGAGAGCTACTGACATGGGGTACCACGGTTCATACTGATGAGAAAGTGATCAGGAGTGTAGAAGAAATTTACAGTGGAGCCCGACACTCAGCACTTGGGGCTAGGCTACTGCTGAACGATCTGGCCCGGCTGCGGGTGAACCTGCTCGTTCTGAATCTGACTGGCATCCCAGCCGCCGCCTAGAGCCTTGACCAGATATACGGAACTGACCATCTGCTGTCCCAGTAATTGGGTCTCCAGGCGCTCACTGTTGAGCAGGGTTGTCTCCGCGGTGATTACGTCGAGGTAGGTGGTCACACCGCCCGTGTAACGGTTGTTGGCGATGTCTAGAGCCCGGCGAGCATCGGACACGGCTTGACCTTGGGTGGCCAGCGCTTGGGAAAGGGTGCTCAGATTGCTGATGCCATCTTCTACTTCCTGAAAAGCCGTTAGCACGGATTGCCGGTAATTGGCGACGGCCTGTTCGTAGGCGGCGCGGGTGGCAGCCAGATTGGCGCGGTTCCGTCCGCCTTGGATAATGGGCTCCAGAGCATCGGCTCCAAGGGACCAGAACAGACTCGGAGCGCTGAATAGAGAAGTGATGTCGGTACTCTGGAAGCCACCTGCCGCACTCAAAGTGAGGTGGGGATAGAAAGCTGCTCGCGCGAGTCCGATTTGTGCATTTGCGTAGGCGACTTCGCGTTCCAACGTGGATATGTCGGGACGACGCTCGAGCACGTCCGACGGCACACCCAGCGGCACGGGAGGTGGTGTGGCTTTCAGAGGCGCTGGTGGGATGCTGAAACTCGAAGCCGGTTGGCCGACGAGGACGGCGATCGCGTGTTCATATTGCGTACGCGATTGCTGCACCAGGGAAGCTTGCGAGAGTGTTGAGTCGAGCACCGTGGCCTGTTGCGCAACTTCCAGACCGCTGGCAACACCGCCTTCATGCCTTCGTTGCACCAGGTCAAGAGCTTTGCGCTGGTAGTCGACCGATTCCTGCACGACCTGATATTCGGCATCGAGTTCGCGAAGAGTGAAATAGTCGGCGGCGAGCTCAGCGGTCAGCACCAGTTGCACATTGCCCAGATCGGCGGCCGTGGATTGCAGTGACGCATTTGCCGTCTCTACATTCTTCCTCACGCGGCCAAACAGATCGACTTCGTAACTAAGCGAAAAAGGGATTGAGTAGACATTTTGCGTATACGGGCGAGGCTGAATGACAGCCGCGGACGCTCCATTGAGCGGCCGGTTGCCAGATCCGCGCTGTCGCGCTGCGTTGGGGTCAGTCGAAACCTGCGGAAAGTACGTAGCAGTCGCGATGCGGGCCAGCGAGCGCGCCTGATTCAGGCGATCGCGCGCCGCGACCAGCGCCTGGTTTGCCTGCAGCACTTGCTGTTCGTAGCCATTCAGGGTCTCGTCGTGGAATACCTGCCACCACTCTCCCTTAGGCAGCGTGTCCTTAGGGGCAGCCGGCTGCCACGGAGGCTGGGTCTTCCACGCATCGGGCGCCGTTGCGGGGGGTGAAGGCCTGACGTAGCGCGGGCCCACCGTGCACGCAGCCGTAAGCAGGAGCGCGCTCAGGCCCACAAAGAAGAGTGCTCGCTTCACCGGCGGCTCCCCTTTTGCTGCGTGTCCTGGCGCTGTTCCGGCGCGTTCTCTTTTTGCCGTATGCTTTGGGGCTGTTGACCCTGCTCTCCCGGGGAAGCCGCCGCAACATTAACCTGCTGTCCCTCTTCCAATGAATCGGGGGGATTAATTACGACTCGATCCTCTGTCGAGACGCCACCCAAGATCTCCAGGCTGGTTCCGTAATCGCGTCCGATGTTGATTGTTCGTAACTGGATTTTTCCATTTCCATCCACCACCGCGAGCCTCGGCCCTTCGGATCGGAACAGCATCGCATTTACCGGAACCGTGACTTTATTCACGTTCGAACCCACGGCGAAATGAACTTCCCCAAAAGATCCAGGCAAGAGGCGTCCGTCCTTGTTCGGGACATCCACCTCGGTCAGCAACGTGCGCGTGGTTGGGTCGATCGACTCCGCCGTTCGCGCGACTCTGGCGGCAAATTTCTGCCCCGGAAATTCCTGCAGCGTGACAGTGGTCTGCCCGCCCACTTTGATGAAAGCCGCATAGGCCTGGGGAACGCTGGTGAATACGCGCAGTGGATCGACACGCGCGATATCGAACAATTCGCGCCCGGCGGCGCCGGCTCCCGCATTGATCAGAGCTCCAGGATCTACATTTCTCTTTGTGATTACGCCAGAAAACGGAGCATAGACCCGCTTGAAGCTCTCCAACTGCTCCAGGCGGCGCACATTGGCATCGGCGGAAGCCAGGTTGGCTTGCGCCTGCTTGTACCCGCTGGTCTGCTGGTCGGCTTCCTGGGCGGAAACCGAATCACTCTTGCGCAGATTCTCCCAGCGTTCCGCGCTGATCCTGGCCAAGTCCAACTGAGCCACGATCTGCTGGCGCGCGGCGCGGGTCTGGTTCAGTTCCTGATCCACCTCCGGAGTGTCAATGGTGGCAAGCAAGTCGCCTTCCTTCACCCGGCTGCCAATATCCTTGTACCAGCGCACGAGGTATCCGCTGGTTCGCGCATAAATCGGGGAATCTTCGAATGCCTGCAGCGAGCCAGGCAGCACCAGTTCCTCGTCCGGCGTTTCTGCCAAGGGATGAACGACGGCAACGGTGGGAATGGTCGAGCGCTCAGTTTCTTTGGCGAGAGCGCGTTCGTGGGTCTCGCGGCCAATCAAAGTTACCGCTCCGGCCAGCAGCAGGATCAGCAACGCAACGCCAATGATCAGCAGGGCTTTTCGAGGGGGAGCGGGAGGAAGTTCCGGGGGCGGCGTCAGGGTTTGCGTCTGATGACGAGACCGCTCCTCCATGGCCGCGATTTCTTCATCGATCTGCGATCGCGTCAAGTGCTCGGCGCGTTCGCCGTCGTGCGCACCGTTGCCGCTTTCGGCCCGGCGTTGCCGTTCACCCACTGCCATCTGCCTCGGTTTATCCTCTCCGCTCATCCTTTATCCAACTTTCTTTGCTCTCCAGCCCTCAGTGCCTTATGCTTCCAACTCCTGCGCCCGTTTGCGCTCGAGGCGGCCATGAAAAATCGCGAAGACGCTGGGCACGAAGAACAATGTTGCCACCGTAGCAAACAGCAAGCCGCCGATGACCGCTCTGCCGAGAGGCGCGTTCTGCTCGCCGCCTTCGCCAAAGCCGAGCGCCATGGGCACCATTCCGATAATCATCGCCAGCGCCGTCATGAGCACCGGACGAATTCGAGTGTACCCCGCGGCCACAGCCGCTTTGAATGCAGGCATACCCTCATCCATCTGCTCGCGCGCGAAGCTGACCATCAGAATCGAATTCGCTGTGGCTACGCCCATGCACATGACGGCCCCGGTCAGCGATGGAACACTCAGCCGCGTATGCGTGAGCAGCAGGAACCAGCAGATTCCCGCCAGCGCCCCGGGTAAAGCCGTGATGATGATGAAGGGATCCAGCCAGGACTGGAAATTCACCACGATCAGCAGGTACACGAGAACGATAGCGCCTAGCAACCCCGCACCCAGTCCAAAGAAGGAAGATCGCATGGTGGAAACCTGCCCGCGCATGACTAGATGAGTTCCGCGAGGCAGCTGGTTATCGAACTCTTTGAGGATCTTGTCTGTAGCTGCTGCAACGGCTCCCAGATCGCGGTCCTGGGTGCTGGCGTAGACATCCAGGACCGGCTGCACGTTGTAATGGTTGACGGTGGCGGCCCGAACCGAGGGCGCGACCTGCACCAGATTGCCCATCAATTGCGGGCCTTGCTGCGAGACGACCGGGATATTCATTAGATCGTGCAAATCAGTCATACGGTACTGCGGCGCCTGCACTGCGATTTGATAGGTGACCAGATTCTTGGGGTTGAGCCAGAAATTTGGGGAAGTCTGGAAACTGCCGCTCAGCGAAACCAATGCGCTCTGCGCCACTTCTCGCGCCGTCAAGCCGACCTGGGTTACGCGCGTGCGGTCGATGTCCATGTGCAACGTGGGCAACGAAAGCATCTGCTGCACATGAACGTCGGCAGCGCCGGGAACGTGCCGCATCCGGTTCGCGATTCCTTGTGCAATCTCGTAGTTTTGCAGCATGTTGGTTCCAACCACCTGCACATCGATGGGCGCCGGCAATCCAAAATTCAGAATCTGCGTGACGATGTCCGCGGGCTGAAAAAAGAATTCGGTGCTGGGGAACTGCCGCGGCAAAACTTCGCGCAAGTGGCGCATGAGTTCCGCAGTTGGCGGATGATGCTCCGGGTTCAATCCAATGAGGATCTCGGCATCGCTGGTCCCAATCGTCCCATTGGAACTGTAGGACTGGTTAATGCCGGAGTTGGGCAGTCCGATATTGTCGAGAATGGTTTGCAGCTGTCCGGGAGGAATTTGCTCGCGCAGAAACGCTTCAATCTGATCGCACAGACGCGCCGTTTCTTCCACGCGTAATCCGGCGCGTGCGCGCACGTGCAAGCGCAGCAATCCGGCATCGACTTGCGGGAAGAAGTCCTCACCTAAAAACAGGGCCAAACCAAGCGAGAGGACACAAAATAATAGGAAGCAGGTGGCGAACACTCCGCGATGCTCCAGAGTGGTTTCGAGCAAGGCCTCGTAACCGCGGCGAAAATCCTCGAATTTTCGCTCGAATCCGCGTTGGAACCTCCCGATGAACGATTTGGGCGCTTCCGCTCGATGCTCGTGGCCCCGCATGATGTACATCACCAGCGTAGGAATCAGCGTTCGAGACAACAGGTAGCTGGCCAACATGGCGAAGCTGACCGCCTCGGCCAAAGGCACGAATAGGAACTTGGCGACGCCGGTCAGGAAGAACATCGGCACAAACACGATGCAGATGCTGAGAGTGGATACGAGCGCCGGGACTGCAATCTGTTGCGCGCCATCGAGGATGGCCTGGCGCATTTCCTTGCCCAGGGCGAGATTGCGCTCAATGTTTTCGATCTCCACCGTGGCGTCGTCTACCAGAATTCCAACGGCCAGCGCCAGACCGCCAAGGGTCATGATGTTGATGGTTTCGCCGATAGCGCCCAGCAGAATGATGGAGACGAAGATGGACAGCGGAATCGAGAGGGAAATGACAATCGTTGGGCGCCAATCCCCGAGAAAAATCAGGATCATGCAAGCCGTCAACGCCGCTGCGATCAGGCCTTCGCGTAGCACTCCGTAAATCGACCCCCGCACGAATAAAGACTGATCAAATAGCGCGGAAATTTTGAGTTCGGGCGGCAGCGATTGCGATGCTTGCTGCACAATGCCTTTGACCCCGGCCACAATCTCCAAGGTCGACGCTTTGCCGTTTTTGTAAATCGACATAAGCGCGCCGCGATTGCCGTCCTGGCGCACGATGTTCGTCTGCGGAGCAAATCCATCGCGGATATGCGCCACATCGCGCATGTAGAGAGTCGAACCGTTTGTAGTCTTTACGGGAAGATCATTTAGCTCCGCAATCGTCTCTGGCGTTCCATTCATTTCAACGCTGTACTCAATGGGACCGAGCTTCATGGTTCCGGAGGGGAGAATGATGTTCTGAGCATTGACCGCACCCACAATATCGTTGGGTGAGAGCCCGTATTGCTGCAGCTTCGCCAAGTCCAGATCCACCTGGATCTGGCGCAGTTTTCCCCCGTAAGGATACGGCGTTGCGGCGCCGGGCACGGTCGCGAGATAGGTGCGCAGGAAGTTCTGGCCGAGATCGAACAATTCCTGCTCAGGCAGTGTCTTGCTGCTCAAGCCCAGCTGAATAATGGGAGTGGTCGATGCGCTATACGAAATAATCAGTGGTGGAGTTGTGCCGGGCGGCATGCTGCGGACCGAGGTCTGGCAGATGGCTGTAATCTGTGCGATTGCGCCTTGGACATTGGTTCCGGGGCGAAAGAAAACTTTGATAATGCCCAGTCCGTAGACCGACTGGGATTCCATGTGCTCAATGTCATTGACGGTCGTGGTGATGCCGCGCTCGGAGTTGGCCACGATCCGGTTCGCCATGTCCTCGGGCGACAATCCGGTGTAGAACCAGACCACCGAAACGACAGGAATATCGATGTCCGGGAAAATATCAGTCGGCGTGCGCAGGATGGTAATTGGCGTCAGGATCAGGATGACCAGCGCCATCACTACAAACGTATACGGACGCCTTAGGGCTAGAGCTACAATCCACATGAATTACGATCACTCCCAACTCGAACCGAAACACCATCCCAAGCCTGCCCCAAGAAAACTTAGATTCGATACTCCGCGTATCGGATTCTAAATGACTGCGCTTGATTATATGGTAGCGTAGCAGCATGCGCAAAAAGCCGTCCATCCACCGGAATGGCGTGAATGGGAACGGCAAGCGCCCGCCGGGACGCCCCCGCAGCGAGGAAGCGCGGCTGGCCATTCTGAGCGCCAGTCTCAAAGTTTTGGCCAAAACTGGATTCTCCGATTTCACAATCGAAGAGGTGGCGGAGCGGGCGGCAGTGGGCAAAGCCACTGTCTACCGCTGGTGGCCTGATAAGGCCGCCCTGGTCGCGGACGCGTTTGCGAACAGCACGGTCAGCAAGCTTCACTTTCCCGACACGGGCTCCATCTATACCGACCTGAGCCAGCAGATGCGGCAATTGATCAGGGTCTTCCGCAGCCGAAGAGGGCGCATCGTGGCGGCGATCCTGGCTGCCGGGCAGAGCGAGCGAGAGGTGCTGACCGCTTTTCGAGACCGCTTCATGATGCCCCGCCGGCAAGAGGCCTACGTTACAGTGGACCGCGCCATCGCGCGCGGGGAGTTACGCCGGAATATTGACCGGGACCTCTTGCTGGATTCTCTCTACGGGCCGGTCTACATGAGATTCCTCATCCAGCATGATCCATTGACACCGGAGTTCGTCGATCATCTCTGCGAAATGGTTTTGCGGGGCGCGCGTCCCCAGGCTCATGAAACCCAGCAGTAAGAAACTGCGTGGCGGAGGGATGGGTGTCGTCTACAAAGCTGAGGACACCGACCTAGGCCGCTTTGTCGCCCTGAGGTCCCTCCGGACGATCTTGCCGCACGCAAGATCAAGAAGTGAACTGGCACGATGTAGTGAACGTGCTGGTCCAATAGGTGTCCAGCCAAGTTGAACGCAACAGACGGCGGCCCGGCTGCATCCATTGTTCGTGTCCAACTCTGACCTGACGGCCATTCTTCTTCTCCTGTTGCTCCTCGTTGCTCTCGCTCAGTTGCTGGGGCATCTGTTCGTGAAAATTCGCCAGCCCAAGGTTGTTGGAGAGATTCTTGCTGGAGTTGTTTTGGGGCCAGCCCTGTTGGGCAAGTTGCACATTGCATCAATGTCTTTACCTGAGTTGGCGAAGCACCATGCGCCCCTTCTCGATTTCGTCTATTGGATGGGATTGCTCTTATTGATGTTCCTGTCCGGGGCGGAGACAAAACAGTTGTTTACTCGTGAGGAGAGGCGAGAGGTCGGTTGGCTGGCGATTGTGGGAACCGGTATTCCGTTCGCGATTGGCCTGGCATGCGGGCCGCTCCTGGTGGGTGCCGCTATCGCGGGGCCGAAGGGGAACAAAGTTTCATTAATCATAATTTTGGCGGTTGCGGTGGCGGTCACATCTGTTCCGGTTATCTCCAAGATTTTTGCAGACCTCAAGATTCTCCACACTCGCTTTGCCCGCCTGGTATTGGGGGTCGCTGTACTGGAAGACATCGTTCTTTGGGCCGCGCTGGCCGTCGCTACTGCCTTGGCCGGGACCGCAATCTTAGTGCCTCGCCAGATCGCATACCATCTGATCTCCACCGTTGCGTTCTTTGCGGTGGGTCTCACGCTTTTGCCGAGAGCGGTTAAGCGAATCAACAAATCGAAGTTCAACGTGCTGGCCCGCCAGGCTCCCGTGTCATACACTCTGGCTGTCCTATTGGCGTACTGCGTTCTCGCTGGCCTGTTGCAGGTGAATCTTGTTTTTGCAGCATTCCTGGCAGGCTTTGCCGTTGTTCATAAGAAGCGCCGCCTGTTCGCTGACGCACTGGATGCTATCGGGAAGGTCTCATTCGCTTTCTTCATACCAATCTACTTCGCCATCGTTGGACTCAAACTTGACCTGGTGCGCGCGTTCTCCTGGCGGATGCTGATTCTATTTCTGGTTGGCACATGCGTGGTTAAGTTGCTGTCGGTCGCTTTTGCTGGCCGGCTGGCGGGCTTTCGTGGACTTGACCTCATTAATCTGGCGCTAACGACGAATGCGCGTGGAGGGCCCGGCATCGTGTTGGCCAGTGTTGCTTTCGACGCCGGCATTATCAATGCTGAGTTTTACACCACCCTTGTTCTCGCTGCTGTAATCACTTCCCAGTTCGCTGGGGCCTGGCTTGAATACGTGCTGCGGCGGGGCTGGCCTTTGCTGAGTTCGGATATCCGAGAGCCACAGGTTGCCGCGGGAGATGCAACTGTGACGGCTTAGGCTGAACGCTCGGGATCGGCACCTGCTCCTCGCGCCGAATTCAAAGGGCAGAGCGGAAGTGCCCCAACACACATTGGATTGGAAACAAGAATTGGTCGGGGCGATAGGATTTGAATATACCCGATCTCAACCTTTTCAATCACTTGCGGGACTCGGGTGGCAACCAAAAGACCACAACGGAAGCCAACGGAACAATTATTGGACATGGATTGGACATTTAAAAGTGTCGCCCCTGCGCTGTTCAGTGCGCGTCGTGATTACATCAGCACCGACCTATGGATTATGAGTTCTGAACCGCCAAATGCAGACAAAGAAGATAAAGGGTTTAGCTCGGCAGAATCCGGCAAAGTCCTGCAAAATCCGCAACCCCCGCGCAACCAAGAACACGTAATTCCTTCTACGAAACCAGCGGAACAGGAAGGGAGGACAGCCGAGTCTACACCGCCCCTGCCAGATAGTGGAGTCCGGCCACGTGAAGAATGAGGTCAAAGAAGCGACCAAGGATCGCATTCATAGAGAGGACCAACAGTGAAAAAGGATCGAGGAATCAGATCGAGAAACAAAAAGCTCGCCGCGGGTAAACCCCAGCCCGATGTCGTCGGAGCCTTGGAGAAATCAATCAGCGCGATTCCAACCAGTTCACAGGCCATCGAGACCGCTGCTAGCCCGATCGCAATCTCCGACGCTGTGAAGCTTGCAGTGGAAGACTTTCTGATAAGGACATTCGGAACGCAAGACGACGAGCTTCAAGATCAAAAGCCCAAATGAGCAACGCGGTATCAGGTGTTCGCATCGAATCTCCCACAACTCGATAGTTCTCACAACTTAAAAGCAACAGGAGGCGTGACCCCGACAGGTTGCGCCTTTTGTTTTGCGAGAACGTCAGCAACGCACTCTCAGGACCTATTAGCAGCGTCGTCCTGCCTAACCGCCACTTTCCGGAACTGGATGGCGCTAAAATCCTATGAACTCATCAGCGAAAGATTCGATCGAGTCAGACGTGAAACGATGGAGTCGCTCCAGAAATGGGATAATCGGCTCAAATTCCCCTTTGACAGCTTTTCCGAACGCTACATAAGCGCAAATCTTTGTATTCACCTTCAGGTCACGTGTTCCAAGCAAGGGGATGTTCGCGATGGGAATGCCTGCGTTTTTTATAATCAACCATTGCCGAGCACCGGTCGCTTCAGAACGAAAGCCGGCGGCCAAAATAACCAGTGTCAATTCCCGGTGTTTGTCAGTTCTATCCATGTCGTGAATACGCCAAAGAAAAGTATTGAGCGGGTCAGAACTTTTGTACGGCTGCAAACACTCAATGCGTGCCAGTGCAGAGGGTCTATTGATGATGCACTTTACTTTTCCTCTATAACGTCGCGCTTTGTCTGGGTCGGTAGCGGGATCGACATCGAAGATCGGGAATTCTATCTTAAATCTGTTGTTTCGGGTCTGCCTGCAGATCTCGTCGGACAACTGCCAAGCAAGATGGTCGAAACACGAGCGAAGATGATGGATAGTCTCTCCCGCGAGCACGGCGAATCTGAGCGGGATCTTCTCCTCCGCCTCTCTCCGGGCGAACTCCATTCCGAATTTCTTCCACGCCTCCCGTTGTTCATCTGTGAAGACTGGGTCTATGCCCAGAGCCATGGGCGAAAAGTCGAAAGTGGGGAACCTGGCAATAAAGGGAGCGATCTCGGACTCAAGATTGCGGATATTCTGGTCGGCCCTTTTTAGCCTCTCGCGAATGCCATCCAGGGGCTGCATGCTCTCCGCAGATCATATCAGGTGAGTTCAAGTAGAGTTCTGTCGGGAAAAAGAAAAGCGGCGCCTCAAAGACGCCGCCCGGGTCCATACCGCTGCTGCTGCTAGTTTGCCGTCCCTCCGTTTGTGCTCCGAGTGCTCCAATGCCGCGGCGTAAATGGGGCGCAGCCTAGCCCAGGTCGCATCTTCGACATTTGCCTAAAGTTATTTGGATCAACAACTGCCGCCAACCGCAACCTCAAGCTGTAGCAAAAATTTGAGCGCTATGCTGGTTACAACATTTACGGAGCGTAGGGGTTAACAACTACTTCGCCACGGTCTTTGCAAGGGCGGGAACCTCGGTTCTTGGAATCGAGGTCCGTGCTGCTCCCTTCGCACAAAACGAAAATGCGAAAGGATAGGCACCCGCGCGGCGGAAATGGTGTCAGCTTAAATCAAGGGTCGCCACCCGCCGTTCATGAGACTCAACGAATTGGCAGAGCGTCTTACGGGTGGACCACCCGCTTAATTTACTACTTGTGCGACCGTGCCAAAACTTGCCTTGAAGTACGCGCTGCTCGGATAGCTCGCCTTGAT
>Ga0182009_10000149_pt1 | contig 12902 bp, 9 predicted proteins | sample Sormic07211187_1_FD_161052 | JGI IMG/M metagenome (GOLD analysis project Ga0182009, IMG submission 161052) | Bulk soil microbial communities from the field in Mead, Nebraska, USA - 072115-187_1 MetaG | ecosystem: Environmental > Terrestrial > Soil > Agricultural land > Bulk soil | place: USA... | reverse complement strand
ACCAGTCACTCAGCCTTCATTGAACTCTGCAAGCAGTTGAGAATGAGTGACTTGGAATTGCAAACTGGCACGACCTATGGCCGAGACCCAGATCACTGATCCACCCCCGTCCGAGCCCGACTCCTCACAGGATTGCAAAGTCTGCGAGACCTGGCAGCAAGTCATCCAGGGCGTGCTGGGCGGCGTGCTCCTTCTGGGTGCCGTGATCATGGTTCGTCACTACGGCGCCAGTGCAGTTCCATCCGCTCCGCCGGAGGACCTGCAAAAAGAGGTTCACGAGCTGACCGCGCAAGTCGAGCAGTTGAAGCAAGATCAGGCCATGCCCGCGGTTGTGCTGAACCGTTACCGCGATTCCATAGGCTACATCTACGGCATCTACCAGGTCGGATTTCCCAATCATCGTCCGGAAATCCGCGCTCGGGTCTCCGGTACCGGATTCCTGGTCGGCAACGGCCTTTTGGCTACGAACCGGCATGTTGCCGAGCCCTGGTACGGGGATTCCGAGGCGCAGAAGCTGATCGATGAAGGCGCCAGCGCCATGCTGGAGAACCTGGTCGTATTTTTTCCCGGATCTCCTACTCCGGTGCAATTGTCGCCGGCAGCCGTCTCCCGAACGTCCGATCTCGCCGTGCTGCGCGTGGACGATTCCAACTTTGTTCGGAGCCTGCTCGTGTTGCCTCTGGCCAAGTCCGCCGGAGCCCCAGGCCAACTGGTTACGGTCATCGGTTACCCCATGGGGATTGCGGGTATGGTGGCAAAATCCCCCACAGGAATTTACGAACGCCTGGCGTACCGGCACAATGACATTAGTGCCGCCAGCGAACTCGCGGCTCTTTCGCTGATTCGCCCTTCCACCACCTGCGGACACCTGGGAGACGTGGTCGGCGACAAGCTGATTTACGATGCGCCTACAGCCCACGGTGGCAGTGGCGGCCCGGTCTTCAACACCAAAGGCGAAGTGATCGGCGTGAACTCTGCCTATATGGATGGCTTCACCGGTGGCACCTTGGGCGTGTCTGTGGATTCGTTGCGTCCCCTACTGCAGCAGGCTCAACAGCGCTAATCCGTTCTCAACCCGCATCCGCTTTCTACTCTAAACAGCCATTTTCCCCTTGGCTCAACGTTTACGGGATCAACCCGCGCGCCGACGCCTTGGTGAATGCCGGGAAGCGCCCCATCGGCTCGCCTGCCAGACGGCCCTTCATCGTCAGCGATTCGTCTTTCGTGAACAGCAGGCTCCCCATTTCCATTCGCTGCAGCACTGCCTTCTTCCATACCGGGCACATGATCCCTTCATAACTGTGAGCATGCGTCCCCAGCAGCAGGTGTCCCAGTTCATGCGCTGCCACCGCTCCGAGAAGCCGCTGTACACTGAACCCGCTTTCCTTAGCAGCGATTTCGACTCGCCGCAAGAAGATATCAGCGTACTTGCCTTCCCCCCCTGGCCCGAGGAACGCAACTCCATACACGAGTTCGGACGAGGTATGTCCGTCGGCAACGATGCTCAATACAAATTCATTCGCTCCGGGAACGTGATGACATACCGGCGTCTGGGAACAGTCCACCCAGCGCAGGTGAATTCCAGATGCGGAGAATATCCGCGTAGCCTCTGCCTCCGACTGGCTTATGACATCACGGGAAACTCTGGCGTGATTTAGCAGCAGGACAGTAATTTCAGCAGCCCCGCCTGTCTCGGCCGATGACCAACCGACTGCCGCCCATAACAAGACAAGTAGCAGCCGTGCGCCTGATTCAGTGAACCCCATTGCGTTCCACCCCGTATCTCTGGCAACGGTGGTTGAACCGGCCGCGTGCCTCAAGGCCCGACGGGTAATTCAGCGATGAAATCTGGGTAACGAGCTAAGCTGCCGAGCGTCAAATGCTTACAAGGCTGGGTAACATGGGGAACAATCGGCTAAGAGTGCTACCATCGGACGCAATGCCACCTCTGAACGAGTCCGCGCAGCAGGTGATTCGCCGTTTCGGTGTCTTCGAACTCGATCTGAGGGCGGGTGAGTTGCGCCGGCACGGGCACAAGATCAAGCTGCAGGAACAGCCCTTCCAGGTGCTTTCACAACTTCTCGAAAAGCCCGGCGAGGTCATCACCCGGGAAGAATTGCGCAACCGCCTCTGGCCCGCCGACACATTCGTCGATTTTGACCACAGCCTCAACGCCGCCATTCGCCGCCTGCGCGATGCCTTGGGTGACTCCGCGGACAATCCGACTTTCGTCGAAACTGTCGCTCGGCGCGGTTATCGATTTCTTGCTCCGGTCAGCTTGGGTGCTGTGAATGGCAATGGCATTCAAGCCGCAGTCGCTGCTCCCGCAGCATTGCCCGTGTCCCGCCGTTCTCGGCGCTGGTGGATTCTCGCTTCCCTCCCCGTTGTTATCCTGATCAGCCTGAGTATCATTAGCGCCCTCTTCTTCTTCATGCCTCACTCTGCCGCGCCGCCCAGAATTTCCCGCCTCACGGCCAATCCCGTGGACGACCCGGTGCGCGCCGCTGCCATCTCCCGAGACGGCCGTTATCTCGCCTTCTCCGATGAAACCGGCTTCTTCCTGCGCCAGATTGAGACAGGGGAAACGCATTCTGTCCCCTTGCCTGACGGCCTCGGGGCCACGTCCATTTCCTGGGTTCCAGACAGCGTCCACATGATTGTCGGCTTGAGCGGAGAACATGCCGAGTGCAGTCTCTGGCAGGTATCCACCTTGGGCGGCGAACCGCGCAAATTGGTGGATGACGGTCGTTTCCCCGCAGTCTCCCCCGATGGACAGCGATTAGCTTTTGTCGCCGGAAAAGCTTTGCGCCAGCGCATCTGGCTGGCCGACGTCGATGGAACGGACGCTCGCCAATTGGTCGGAGATGATGGCGACATGTTCGGAGGCGTGGTTTGGTCTCCCAACGGGCAACAACTCGCCTATACCACCGCCAAGTTCGCTTATGGACGCGGCGTCAGAGCCGTTGTCGATGTAATCGATGTCCACGACCGCACCTCGCCGGGTTTGACCGTTCGACCCAGCACTGTGCTTTCCTTGATTGGTTTGGAAGGGCCAATTTCCTGGGCGCCGGATGGCCGCCTGATCTACTCAGTCGCTGAAGGGCGTCCGCGCCAGATGGACTCCAACCTCTTCTTCAGCCGCATCGACCGCAAAAATCGAGTGGAAGGCCCGCCGGTCCGCCTGACCAACGACCAGGGCTCGGTTTTCTCCGTCAGTGTTTCCGGAGACAACAAGAGGATCATTTATACAAAGGGCATTCCCGAGCCCGATGTTTATATAGGTACTCTTGATGACTCGGGGGCGCTAAGCGAACCTCAACGTCTCACGCTCGACGATCGCGAAGATCTACCCTTCGACTGGACTCCCGATAACAAGCAGGTCATCTTCATCTCCGACCGAACCGGCACCTTCAGTATCTACAAGCAGGCGCTCGGGCAAGTCGTTCCCGATATGCTCGTGGGCGGATCTCAGTCTTTCTCCGAGCCCAGGTTGAGTCCCGATGGAACTCAGCTTTTATATGTTGTTTATCCCAATGGCGAAGATCCCAATTATGAAGTTCCACTGATGAGGGTTCCTCTCGCTGGTGGCCCACCGCATGAAGTTGCCAGGGCAAACTGGATCAACAATCATCAATGCGCCCGCGCTCCCGCGACCGTGTGCGTCTACAGCGTCGCAGGTGACAAGCAAGTTACGTTCTACACCTTCGACCCATTCAAAGGAACCGGCGCAAAAATATTTGAACTGAAAGACGAACTCTCCTCGCTCTATAACTGGGCTCTTTCCCCCGATGGCTCAATGTTGGCGCTGGCGCGCGGAAAATTCGGCGAGGAATCGCGTGGGCAGATTCGGATAGTTTTTCTGAATGGCGCTCCAGAAAAACAGATCAACCTGAACGGGTCCGTGAATCTGGCATCCGTTGATTGGGCCGCCGACAGCAAGAGTTTGTGGGCCCCTACCACCGACGAGAAAGAAAATGAGTTACTGCGAATTGACCTGCATGGCAACGCCCGCTCCGTTTGGCATCCCAAGAAGATCAAAGTCGCTTGGGCCATTCCCTCGCGCGACGGCAAGAAACTGGCCCTTCACGTAAACAGCACCAGCGCCAATATCTGGATGTTAGAGCGACAGTAATTGCTCACGCAATTACGGAATGCAGCTTTCGGCGGACCACACCCGCCAGGCCGACCAGACCTGTTGCCAGAAGAGTCAAACTACTGGGCTCAGGAACAACACTGGCGGTTATGTTAGTGTCGCCTTTCAGACCCCTGAGGCAGGCACGGCCGTCATCGAAAGATACTCTGAACATCTGGTTCGTGCTGCCGGTATAGCGGATGCCCTCAAATACGGTCGAGAACGTGCCGGCCAGGTCATAAAGACCTCTCCCGACCTTATCCCAGGTGCCTGAAAATGACGTGGTAAACAGCACCGCGCTGCCGTTGTCCAGCTCAAATGTTCCGCCAGTAAACGTGCCTCCATTTTTCAGGCTGCCGGTCAAAGAGCCGAGATTCAAGCTGAGCGTGGCGAACGGCCCCGCTTCAATCACCGTGCCATCAAAAGCCAGATCGCTGGCGACTGACGTAACTCCGGAGTTCAAACTTCCAGATAGAACGCCCTGGTTGGTAAACGAGATCGAGACCGAGTCCGCGAAAACGGGTGCTGCGAAAAGGGCTATGAGCGCGGCGCACAGTAACAGACGTGACTTCATCTTTACCCACTCCTGCGTGAGATTGTTTTCTGAGTTAAAGCACTTAGGCGTGCGCGGTAAGATCGTCCGACTAACGCCCGGGGGGACTGCTTTCTCGTAAGCACGTGCAGAACCAAAGCCGAGCAGATCGTGCTTTATTGTCCCAGAGCCATTTATGCCTCGATGACGGTGCTACACATCGGGTGTTGCTGCAGAAGTTTGCACTTCAGTGATTCGCAGACCCGGATTTTTTCTCTAAGTCCCAGGCTTCAAACTATCTGGCAAAAAAAAACCGGGAGGCTCTCGCCCCCCGGTCCCAAATTTGCCGACCTTAAAAAGCCCAGCGCAACGAGAACTGCACCAACCGCGGGTTCCCGTTCGTCCCTACGATCTTGCCGAAAGGGCTGCTGGTCGGATTCGCCAGGTACTGCTCGATATCCGTCACCGACGGATTGGAGAAATTGGTATGGTTCCAAAGGTTGAAGAAGTCAGCCGCAAACCGAATATCCTGCCGCTCTCCGATTCTGAAGTGCTTCAGGAACGACACATCCCAGTTCTGCTGGAATGGCCCGTGATAGATGTTGCGCCCCAGATCGCCGAATCCCGTCGTGCAGAAATTGCCGGTCGAATCTGCTGCGCAAGCCGCCGGATCCACCAGTGGTGCCGGCACGAAATTCGTCGGAACCAGGTACCCGTTGGCTACCCGGTCTCGCAGGTTCCCGCCAGATAGACCGCTCGAGATCCTTGCTCCCGGTGCGAGACTTGCCCCCAACAGAGGCGTGCTTCCTTGTCCAAGGAAAGCCGTACCCGCGCTCGAGTCGTAAATTGAGAACGGCAACCCATTCTGGAAGATCGACACGCCGCTAATCTGCCATCCCCCAAACGCCGTCTTCCTGAACCCCGTGGCGTGCTGGAAGAACGGCAGTTCGTACGCGTAGCTCACGGATAGGCGATGCGGCCGGTTGAAGTCCGAGATCCCCCGCGATGCATTGATGTTGCTCTGATCGTTGTATGCGGTATTGAACGCAGTGTTTCCAGTCGAAGTAGCGTCAATGTTTTTCGAGAACGTGTACGCGGCCTGGAAGTAACTCTGGTTCCAGCGCCGCGTCAGGCTCGCCTGCAACGCGTGGTAGATCGAGTACGCGTCGTTCGCGAACAGTTGGTACCCGCTATAGCCATTCAATCCGGGCGCCGGGGTTCTGGCGATCGCATTGGCAAACGTGTCGGTCGTAATCGTTTGGGTATTGCCCGCGCTGTCGGTCACCGTGAACGGATGCTTCATCGCATCCACGGACTGGATTGCATCGCGAGTCTCACGCAGGTGAATACCTCGTGTGCCCACATAGCCCACATCCACTACCCAGCTCTTTCCGATCTCCCGCTGGATGGTGAAGTTCCACTGTTGCGTATTGGGCACCACGAAGTGCCGCGGAACTTCCAGCACAAACAGGTTCTGGGTCGAATTCACCCCCGGCCCCGTGCACCCGCCATACGTAGCCGCGCCATTGGGATCCGGAAAGCTGGTCAGTTGCGCCAGGCACGGCAGCCATGCCCCTGAAAGCTGTCCCGCCGGAGGCACCGCATTCGCATTCACAGATGGCGTCCCCGTAAAGAAATTCGTCAGGTTGAAACCTGGTGTAGTTCCGAAGAAAACGATCGGGATGAATGGAGACTGGAAGCTCAATTGGTCCACCGCTCCCACGTCCTCGCGAACATAGTAGATTCCGTAACCCCCACGCACCGTAGTCGTATGTCGGCCCATCACATCCCAGGCAAAGCCCACGCGCGGACCCCATCCCGTCGACACATTGTTCTTAAACGTCGAACCCTTTGCGTTTCCCGTCAGTCCTGGAACACCCAGCTTGTCCACGCACTTGGGATAAACGAACGGATACGTGCCCGAGTTCGTCAGGTCCGACTCAATGTTGCCGATGTGGCAGTTCCCGTCAGTCCATGCGCCCAGAAACTCCGTCCGCAAGCCCATGTTGATGGTGAGATTCGAGGTCGCCTTCCAGTCATCCTGCAGAAATACCGCGGAATTGCTTTGCCGGTAAGCGTGGTTGTAGACACCGCCGCCGCCAAAGCTGAACTCCGGCACTCCCTGCACAAAATTCGCAAAGTCCGAAATGGTGTTATTGGAGGCATCCGTCGTGTTCGTAAAGAACAACTGCCCGTTGAACACCTGCGGGAAGAGCTTATTCAGCCGTACGCGCGTGTATTGTCCGCCCACGGTGAAATTGTGTTTGCCCGAAACCCAGCTCAGGTTGTCCACCAGGTTGTAGTTATTCTGTGTCTGCGCCTGGTTGGCCTGCGGCGTCGGACCAAACTGGAATCCCGAAGTCAGCAATGTGAACTTGTAAATGCTGTTCGTCAGATTGTTGGTGGGCCGGTCGATTCCCGCATCCGCCGCGGTAACCGGATTGATGTTATTCGCAGTGTTGTTGATGTGCACCAGCCCGAACCGGATGTCGTTCACCAGGTGCGGATTGAATACGTGCGTTTCCGACACGATGAAAACTCTGTCGTGAATCGGAAGTTGATATGGAAAGTTCAAGTCTGTCCCGCTCGCCGGCGCGCCCAACGACGCCTGTAGTCCGCCCGCGCCAAACGGAATATCCTGCTCTGAATTGGAGAAGAAGAACCGCGCCGCCACCGAATCCCGCGAATTCCGGAATTCATGATCCCAATTCGCCGTCAATTGATCATCCGTAAACTTCCCCGGCTTGCTCACCGTGAACTGCACCAGGTCGCCCGGATTTGTTCCGGCCGGAACCTTGCTCGGCAGCGGGAATAGATATCCATTCGCCGCCCCTCCAAACTGGTTGCTTTGGAATGCCAGCAAGTTCACCGCTACCGGATCAGCGCTCGGAACGCCAAAAGCCGCGGCCAGTGCACCTGCATTCGCGCTGCCCCGCAGCGAAGCCGGCACATACGGAATGAACGTACTGATCAGCGTCCCCGGAGAATCTCCGCTCCGCTGCCGCGTTCCCTGGTAATTCACAAAGAAGAAGCCCAGCTTTCCCCCCGGACTCACCGGTCCGCCCAGGCTTCCCCCGAAAATATTCTGCTGAATGACCGGACGCGGTGACCCCGTCTGCTTCAGGAAATACTCATTCGCATCCAGCACCGTATTGCGGAAGAACTCGTACACATCGCCGTGGAACGTCTGCGTGCCCGTCTTCAGGATCGCATTGATATTTCCGCCGCCGTTGCGCCCCTGGCTCGCGTCATACAGCGAGGTTTGTACTTTGAACTCCTGAACCACATCCGGATTCGGCAGCGGCGTGTTAGTCAGTTCCGCCACGTTGTAATCCGTAACGCTGATGCCCTCGAGCAAGTAGTTGTTGTTATCTTCGCGTTGCCCGTTCACCTCGATGCGGACGTCGCCGCGCCCCAGCTGCGTAGCCTTATTCAGTTCCGCCTGCGCTCCGCTCGATAGTGTCAGCAGCTGCTGAAAATTCTGCGTTGCCAGCGGCAGCGCCCGGATCGTGTTGCTCTCGATGGCCTGTCCCGTCGTGGCGTCGGTTGTATTCACCGTCTGGACCTCGGCCTGCACTTCGATCTTCTGCTGCACCGCCTCCGTCGACAGCTTCGCTGTCATGCGCGTCGTTTCTGTGACGCGCACCGCGATGTCCGCGAACTTCGCCGCGCCAAATCCCGGAGCGTGCACGCTCACGGTGTAAGTGCCAACCGGCAACAGTTGCGCGTTAAAAGATCCATCGGGCCCGGTCTTGACCGACCGCTCCAGCACACCTGTGTCCTGGTTTGTCAGCTGGACATCTGCGTTAGCTACAACTGCCCCGCTGGGATCCTGCACCGTTCCCGTGATCGCTCCGGTGGCTCCGCCCTGGGAGAATCCTTGAGCCGCAAGTCCCACCACCATGAGACTAAGTACAACCACTCTCATTGAAGTACTAGACATGTCATTTTCCCCGTGTACTGTTCTGGAAGCTGAATTCGCACTCACTGTGCTTTGCGAAAGGAAGACGTCGGAGTCTCCCGGCAGTCCTGGTTTGGTGTGTACCCGGACGGGTCTTCCCATCGTTCAACTACACTCGTCCCCCACCTTTGGGATGCAACTCTGCCTGACACTTTCGTTGGGAATTTTTCGCAAGCTTACAGAAACAGGCTGGAATCTTTCAAGCGCAATCGCGTAACCACCGTAACCTCCGGATTACGCCCCGCTGTGACATGTAGCCCCGGACGCCCTCGTCCGGGGTGGCGCGCGCAGCGCGCCATGAGAACTACCCCTCCCCAAACTCCCGGTACCGGTCCAGCACGCTGCGCTGCGAAACCACGCCCTCAAGTTGCTGGAAATTCGCCCGGCTCACTACCGGAACCAGCGGCCATCGCTCGATATAGCGCAGTGCAGTTTCCAGAGGAAGGTCGGGATGCAGATAAGGAATCCGCGCCACCAGCAACAGCGGTCCGAGTTTCGCGGTCCCTTTCCCGTCTGACGCCAGCGCTCGCAGCTGATCCCTCGTCACCGTACTCCACCCGCTCGGGCTCAGACGTACCAGCAAATCCTCGCCCCGTGAACCATCAAAATGCTGTAACGCTTTCTCCACCGTTTCCTCTGCATCCAGCACCGGCCCTTCCACTGGCTGCATCGCGTCCTCCACTTGCAGGATGTCCTCTTCCCGCAATTCCTCCATCGACGGCAGTTCCAATCCGTCCTGCCGCGTGAGCATGTCAAAGATCGGAATCGGCTGCAGTCCGCGCGAGATCACATACGAAAATGTATTGGCCACGATCACCGGCACAATGATGGAATAATTCCCGCTGACTTCCAGCACCATGAAGACTGAGGTCATCGGAACCCGCAGGAATCCTGCAAACAGCACTCCCATTCCCACCAGCGCATACGTTCCAGGCGAGATCGTTAGGTAGGGAAACATGTAGCGCTCCGCTCCGCCCACTGCCGCGCCCAGCATCGCCCCTATAAATAATGTTGGCGCGAACATTCCTCCCGGGGTTCCACTTACAAACGACAGCAACGTGGCCACGATCTTCAGCCCTGCGAGGATGGCTAGAAATTGCCAGGTAAACTGCCCGTGCATCGCCTGGTCGATGTATTCATACCCCGCTCCCATCACTTGGGGAGCACCGAGTACAGCGATGATTCCGATCAACAGCCCCGCAATCGCCGGCTGGAAATACTGAGTCCACCGTGGCAGCCCTTTGAACGCCGGACGCAAAATGCCGATCCCGCTCGCGAACACCACCGACGCGATCCCCCCCACCACGCCCAGCACCGCATAAGCGATGAGTTCGGAAGGCTGGGTCATCTCGACCGCCGGAATCCGAAACATCGATTCCGACCCCAGGAACCAGCGCATGACCACGACGCTGGAAATCGCTGACAGCACCACCGATCCCAGAATCCCTGCGGTCCAGCGGCCGATCACCTCCTCAATCACAAACAGCACTGCCGAGATCGGGGCATTGAACGCCGCCGCCAAGCCCGCGGCCGCTCCCACTGGAGCAATCAGCCGCATGCGGTCCCGCGATAGCCGCATCTTCCGCCCCAGTACAGATGCGAGCGATGCGCCAATCTGCAAGGAGGGATCTTCCGGCCCCAGCGAATGCCCCGACCCGATGGCCAATGCCGCCGTGATGAACTTCCCGATGGCTGTCCGAAACGGAATCTGCCCGTTGTAGATGTAGAGCGCCGCCTTGGTCTGATTCACCCCGCTGCCGCGCGTCCGGGGAAAAAAGTGAATCACCAGTACTGCGATCACCAGTCCCGCCAGCGTCGGCGCTAGCAACAGCCGCAAAGGAGTGAGCACGACTCCGGTCCCCAGCAGGTAAAGCCGGGCCCAGTCAATGGCATACCGGAAGCACACCACGGCCAGGCCGGAGAGCACTCCAATGAAGACTGAAAGCACCAGGAAGAAGTTGTCTTCCCGAAATACCGCCCGCCATACATTGCGCGGAGAATGTTCGTAGATCCACGCCGTCGCGCGCGGCGGTTCCCCATGATCGGCCAGCACTTTGCTTTCGGAGTCGGCCTGCAGGCTCAAAACCTGTTTCCTTCGCGCAATTTTGAAATCAGCAGCAGCGCCAGATCCGGCCCGGTGGGTGCCCCACAACTCAGGCTCGCTTGCCGCTCGATTCGGAACACCAGATCCATGGCCTGATCCGCCAGGCCGGAACTTCTTTGCAAATCTCGTTTCGTGATCTGCGGTTTCAACGCCGACCACTGATCGTCGAGGCTTTCTCCTTGCCCAGCCTCCCCACCCGCGACATCACCGCTAGGTAGCGCGCAATGCTGCAATCTTTCTCCCGCCGTGTTAAAGGCTCCGATGACCAACCGGACCCGCTCGGTCTCCGAAATCTGTCGCTGGTACGGATCCATACGCAGCACCATCTCAGCTGTCTTCAACCGCTCGGCACTGTCCTTGTCACCGGGATCCCGTTTGATCGCATCCTGAAGATAATGCTCAGCCAGCGAATACTGCTGCAATTCATACGCCGCGTATCCTGCGCCAGCCAGCGTTTTCGCATTGTGCGGATCTACTTTCAGGCTCGAGCGGTATTCCGCCAGCGCATGTGCATAATCATCGGCGCGCATAAAAAGATCTCCGAGAAGGTTCAGTTGCCCTGGATCTTCGTCAGCATTCTCGGAGAGTCCAATCAATTCCGCTTGCGCCTGCGCTTTGGCATTGCTCCGCAGAAGAAGTTCGATTAGCTCTAGGCGCGCTTCCCACCTCTGGATTTCCTTTTGGCTTGGCCACACTGCGTAAACCGCGTCGTGGTAATACCGGACCGCCTGCTGCATCTGCCCCTTCTGCGCTGCGATGCGCGCCAGTTCGAGGTTGACCAGGCCGTCTTCCGGTTGTCGGTCCCACAAATTAAGCAGATAGGCGGATGCCTCCGCCCGACGGTTCATTCCCAGAAGCGCCTCGGCAAGATTCAGTTGATATGTGTAGTTGTCGCGCGAGTACAGCAGCGCCGCCCGGAAATCGGTCACCGCTGCCTGGTAGCGCTTCCCGCTCAGATCGGCGACCCCGCGTTCGAACCATCGATTCCCCAGAGCCGTTTGTTGGTCTTTATACGCGCGCGACAATGCCGCCACAAACACGAAGAACACCACGGTGAGGGCGGTCAGGAGCACCAGCATCACCGGTCTTCGCCGCAAGTACAACCGCACGCGGCTCAGCCTTTCGCCGGACGCCTTTTGCTCCTGGACTTCAGGCACTCACAATCCTCCATCCATACTATGGGAGAAGGCAACGGGGAAATGCAATCGGCGGGATGGGATAAAAATGGGCGGCCAGCGGCGGGCCGCCCTCCAGATCCTAGCGAGCCATGGCCACATGATCAACGCGGTTTTGCTGCCAGCATGCATCGTTGTCTTCGCTGCAGAATGGCTTTTCTTTTCCGTAGCTGATCGTCTTCACTCGATCTTCCGGCACTCCGTGCTGCAGCAGCGCCTTCTTTAGTGATTCCGCGCGGCTGGTTCCCAGCGCAAGGTTGTATTCTTCCGATCCCCGATTGTCACAATGTCCTTCCAGCACCACTTTGATGGACGGATGTTGCATCAGGAACGCGGCATCCTGCTGCGCCGTGTTTGCCTGGTCGTTTCGAATCTCCGCCTTGTCGTAATCGAATAAAATATCTTTCACATTGCGCGCGAACAACTCTTCTTCCGACGGTGAGGGTGGTGCCACCTCTGCCGTTTTTTCATTCACGGTCACACGCGCAGAAGCGTTCTGCGTTCCTCCCGGTCCTTTTGCCACCAACGTGTAAGTCATGGAGCCGTTTGGCGTCACCGACTTCGTGCCCGAGGCCGGCAATTCCCCTAGCCCCTCGATGGTGATGTTCGATGCATTTTCCGTATTCCAGGTCAGCACCGTGCTTTGGCCCTGCTCAATCATCTCGGGGCTCGCCGCCAGCGTAGCCGTTGGAGTCGGGGGTGCCGGAGGCGCCGGCGGCGTAGCTTTTGCCGTTTTCTTCCCGCAACCGGCAGATAACAACACGAGCCCAAGAATCGTAACCACGAAAGACAATCGAACTGTGTGCTTCATTACTCGACCCTCCTCAAGAATTTAGAATTAGAGTTCATCAGCAACGCCCCCTTCCGGGTGCTGCTTTCGAGAGACCAGGGCGGGGATTGTTTAGAAAATAAACGAGCAAACGTGTCAGATCAGCATCGAAGAATGCAGCCAGGGAAAAAGAAAACAACCAGCACACAGAACGTCGCCAGCACCGCCA
>Ga0182009_10000148_pt1 | contig 12906 bp, 3 predicted proteins | sample Sormic07211187_1_FD_161052 | JGI IMG/M metagenome (GOLD analysis project Ga0182009, IMG submission 161052) | Bulk soil microbial communities from the field in Mead, Nebraska, USA - 072115-187_1 MetaG | ecosystem: Environmental > Terrestrial > Soil > Agricultural land > Bulk soil | place: USA... | reverse complement strand
CGCTCCGGTCGTTCACGATCGTGTTGCCGACCACGTACAGGTCCTGCGTGTTCAGGGAGCTCTCGGCGCCGTAGGCGATGATCGTGCTGTTGTCGGTGTTGGGCCCCTGCTCGATGACGTTGCCGATGATGTACGTCCGGCCGCAGTCGGGCACGTCGATGGAGTAGCTGGCCGTGCCGTCCGACTCGTCCATGATGCGGTTGTAGAGGATGTAGTTGTTCTGGCCCCGGGTCTTGATGTTGTGCCCGATCTTGGCGCGGTGGGTATAGGTGTAGCGGACGGTCACCGACCGTCCCCAGATGTACATGTTGTGCGTGCGGCCGTCGCCGAGGCCGTTGTGGTCGAAGACGCTGTTCTCGATGAGCATCGAGTCGGCGCCGCCGAGGATGCCGTTCTCGTTGTCGTGGAAGTAGCAGTTGCGGACGACCAGGTATCCCGACGTGTCGTTCCGGATGCCGGCTCCATTGCCGTCGGGAACCGACGCGCCGGTGAACTCGATGTTCTCCGCCGTGAAGTTGCTGCCGTAGACGACCCAGATCCCCTTGCCGCCTTCCTGCGCGCCGTTGGCCTGGAGCACGGCCCGGCCCCCGACCGCGCTCACGAAGACGTTGCTGGCGTTCCACGAGGTCACGTCGCCGGCGTACGTCCCCGCGTCGATGAGGACCGAATCCCCGGCGACGGTGGCCGCGGCCGCGGCGCGGATGGTGGTGTAGGTCCGGGTCGGGCCCACGCGAAGAATGCGCGCGTCGGCCGAGCCGAAGAGCAGCGAGGCCGCGGCAAGGATCGACGCGGCGGGAAGGATGCGGAAGAAGGGGGTCGCGCGAGATGTCATGAACGAAGCGTTCCTCCAGAAAACGAAAATGACCCCGCCGGCCCTTGGGCCGGGCGGAATGCAATGCGCGGCTTGATCCTGGCCGCTACTTGAACGCCGCCGTTCGCTCCCTCGGCCCGATCGCGTACAGCGCGGACCCTTCCGTAGGGCGTGGCGCGGCGGCGTCCCATCCGCGGCGCGGCGTTCGTAACTCGTTATGGTTGCTTCTCGGAATGGCGGTGGTGGGGCTGGTCAGGCCGAACCGGGCCAACGGCGTCCCGATTCAGGAATCACCGACCGTACCGCCGCGATGAAAAAGAAGCATATCCCGTGCTCACATGCGCTCCACCTAGCGGCTCGCGGCATAAATGATGCGGGACGTCTGGCGTCTGGCCGACATCCTTCGGCCATTGCTTCGGATACACCGGAAGGAGGTGCTTTCCCGTGAAGCGATGGACCAAGATTCTTGTAGCTTTGGGTATTGCCCTGTCATTCCAGACCGCCGCCGCTGCTCACGCGCAGTTCAGCGCCACCCTTAGTGTCGGGGATCCCTACCCCGGAACGCTGACGTTCCGGACCGCCCCGGACATGATGCTGATCCCCAACACCGACGTGTATACCGTCCGCGGCGCTACGGACTACGACCTCTACCGCTACGACGGGGCGTTCTATCTCGTCGACGACGGGAACTGGTATCGAGCCGATTCGTGGCGCGGACCGTTCACCTACGTTCGGATGGAGAGCGTCCCACGCTCGGTCGTGACCATTCCGGCGGGATACCGCCGGACCTGGTCGAGGACCACGACGAACGACACCTGGCGCGACAACGATAACGACAACGATTGGAACAGCGCGGACCGGAGCGGCGACGTGAGCACGACGCGACGCTACGTCGTCCGCGAGAGCCGCTCGTTCCGCCCGGGGACGCGCTACGGCGGAACCTATCTCTCGTTCCGGAGGCCTCCGCGGATGGCGCTGGTGCCGGGCACGCGCGTCTTCTACGTCCGCGACAACACGTTCGACCGCGACCTCTACCGCTACGCCGGCGACTGGTACTACGTCGAGAACGGCGTCTGGTACGCGGCCGATTCCTGGCGCGGTCCCTACTTCACCGTGCGCTGGCGGGACGTGCCGGCGTCCGTGCGGCGGCTCCCTTCGGAGTACCGGCGGACGTGGACGTTCGCGGGCTCGAGCGACTACGACCGGGATCGGGTGTATCGGAGCGATGACAACTACTCCCGGGGCCGGGACTACAGCGGTCGGAGCACGCGCATCGTCCGCTACGGCGAGCGCACCGACTTCGTCCTGGACAGCCCGCCGAGCATGTCGATCATCCCGGGGACCAGCGTTTACTTCATGCGGGACGATGCGGACTACGACCTCTACCGCTACGGGAACTCCTGGTTCCTGGTGGACAGCGGCAACTGGTACCGCGCGCCCTCCTGGCGGGGGCCGTTCGTCCGGATCCGCACGAACGCCGTTCCGCGGACCGTGTTCACGATTCCTTCGGGATACCGGAAGACCTGGGTTCCGACCATGGATTGACGGCGCGACCCGATCGCACGCCGTTCGCAACGAGAAGGGGCTCCCGTCCGGGAGCCCCTTCGTGATTTCGGTTCGTAGCGCGCTCCGCGCGCCGGGCGCTCAGTGCCAGGGCGGCTCCAGACCCAGGTCCCCGAGCTTCCGCTCCAGCTCGTGCCGCTCCCGGCTCCGCTTCAACCCCTCCGGCCCGCGAGCGAGAAGTCCCGCCGCTTCCGCCACCCTCTCGGCTTCCTTCCGGTCGCCGCGGCAGAGCGCGGCCACCACCTCCCGCTCGATCCGCGAGAGGACCAGCGAATGGAGCCGGTAGTCCTCGAAGGCTTCCCACGCGATGGGACACCACCGCTTCACGATCTCGCGTCCGATCGTCTCGGAATAGGCGCGGATCTCCGCCTGCGCGTGGGGGTCCATACGGAGGGCCAGGAAGTGGAGCAGGTTGTGGAGGTCAACCTTCCAGTAGGCCTCGGTATACGTGGAGAGCGGCAGATCCTTGCGCGCCTGCTCCCGCGCGACCCCCTCCGCCAGCCGGTGCTCGTAGACCTCGCGCGCTTTCTCTTGGAGCGCGCGCTCCTCCGCCGAGAGCGCGGCGCCCTGCTCCGGGGCGAGGAACCGGTCGCTCCCCTGGCGGTTCTCGGAGGACTGGGTCCGCCACTCCTCCGGAGCCGTGGTCTGCGCCGAATCGATCGCCACCGAGTACCGTGTCGAGTACTCGTTGACGTTGGCGGTGCGATGCCGGATCCATTGCCGCCAGCAATCCATCGGGACCCGCACGTGCAGCTTGATCTCGCACATCTCGAACGGCGTCGTGTGCCGATGGCGCATCAGGTAGCGGATCAGGCCGCGGTCCTCGTGCACCATCTTCGTCCCCTCGCCGTAGGAAACGCGCGCGGCCTGGACGATCGACTCGTCGGATCCCATGTAGTCCACGACGCGCACGAATCCGTCGTCGAGCACGCGGAAGCGCGTCCCGAGGACGAGATCGAGCTCGGGAGCGACGCCGCGAGCCAGCGCCTGGGAGCGCGCGGGAGTGTCGGCAAGGGCCATGGGCCCATTTTCCACCCGACCGAAGGGTCTGTCCACAGCGGCGGAAGGGCTGGCCTCAGGTCCCATGCTCCTGTATCGTGAGACGGGCTCGGAGAGGTCTTGGGGGTCATCTTTGCGTCGCAGCGCCTCACCTCGGTCCCGATTCCGCACATCCTTCGCCGCGCTCCTCACGATCCTCCTCGGCGCCGCGCCGCTTTCGCATGCCCGCCCGGCGCCTCCCGCGCCCGCCTCGGCGCCGTCGGCGACGCCGAAGGGCCCGCGTTACGTCGAGGGCGAAGTTCTTCTCGTCTTTCAGCCGGACGCCCGGCCCGAGCGGGTCCGCGCGATCCTCCGGGACCTCGGCGCCACGAAGATCCACACCTCGCGCCGGAGCCACGTGGAGCGTCATCGGATCCGGAAGCGGGTCGAGGACGCCGTCGCGCAATATCGGAACGACCCGGCCGTCCGGCTCATCGAGCCGAACTATCTCGTCCACGCAGATGCCGTCCCGAACGATCCCTCCTTTGCGATCCAGTGGGCGCTCCAGAACACGGGGCAGCAGGGCGGCACGCCGGGCGCGGACATCCACGCGGTCGCCGCGTGGGACCAGACCACCGGATCGAACCAGGTCGTGGTCGCGATCGTGGATACCGGGATGGACCTGACGCACCCCGACCTCGTCTCCAACCTCTACACCAATCCCGCCGAGGTCCCGGGCAACGGTCTGGACGACGACGGCAACGGGCTGGTGGACGACGTGCACGGCTTCGACTTCGCCAACTTCGATGCCGACCCCAGCGACGACAACGGCCACGGGACCCACGTCGCGGGCACGATCGGCGCGCACGGCGACAACGGTATCGGGGTGGCGGGCGTCGTCTGGCACCTGCGGCTCCTGCCGCTCAAGTTCCTCGACGCGGGCGGGACCGGCACGACGGCCGACGCGGTGGACTGCGTGGACTACGCGGTGCTCGCGGGCGCCTCGGTCATCAATGCCTCCTGGGGCAGTCCCGAGCGCTCCCAGGCGCTGGAGCTGGCCATCCAGGGAGCCAACGACGAAGGGGTGCTCTTCGTCGCCGCCGCGGGGAACACGGGCTCGAGCAACGACACGTTCGGGAGCTACCCCGCGAGTTTTCCCGAGCCCAACGTGATCGCGGTGGGCGCCTCCTCCCGCACGGACGACCGCGCCTCCTTCTCGAACTTCGGCGTGAACGGCGTGGATCTCTTCGCCCCCGGCGTCCAGATCCTGAGCACGCTGCCGCACGGGCTGTACGGGCTGAACAGCGGGACCTCGATGGCCGCGCCGCACGTGACCGGCGCGCTCGCGCTCCTCAAGTCGCGTTTCCCCGGGATGGGAGCGCCGACCATGAAGAGCGTGCTGCTCGCGGCCACCGACCGCATCCCGGCGCTCTCGGGGCTTTGCGTGAGCGGAGGGCGGCTGAACGCGGCCCGCATGCTGGAGGGGGTGGATTCGACCTCGCCGGGACCGATCGACAACCTGGCCGCGAGCTTCGTCTCGTCCGACCGCGTGACCCTGGCCTGGACCGCGACGGGGGACGACGGCGGGGGCGGCACGGCCACCGATTATGAGATCCGCTATTCCCTGTCGCCCATCGACGCGGCCACGTTCGCCTCGGCGACGCGGGTCGCCGGCACGCCGGCACCCCGGATCGCGGGAACGCGCGAGCAAGCCTCGATCGGCGGGCTGGCGCCGCTCACCGATTACTACGTGGCGATGGTGGCCCACGACGAGTTCGGGAATCCCTCGCCGCTCTCCAACGTGATCACGGCCCGCACGACGGCGCCGCCGGTGGCCGCCGTGGATCCGCCGTCCCTGGACGCGACGCTCGTCACCGGCCAGCGCCGGACGTTCCCCGTGGACGTGCGCAACGACGGCGCGGGCGCGCTCGACTTCACGGCTCTGGCCCTGGGCGCCGCGGGCGTGCCCGCCCCCCGCTGGCTCTCCCTGCTTCCCGGCGGCGGCAGCGCTCTCGGAGGGCAGCAGGTCCCGATCACCGTCACGCTGAACGCCGACGGGCTGCCGGGGGGCGACAACGACGGGCTGGTGCGGCTCTCCACGAACGATCCCGCGCACCGGACGATCGACGTTCCGGTCCACATGCACGTGATCTCCGCCCCCGATCTCGACGTGGATCCCGCGATGATCGCGTTCGGCCCGATCCCCGTCGGCAACTCGGATACCGAGGAGCTCTTCGTCACCAACTCCGGCTTCGCCGACCTTCACGTGGACTCGGTCCGGGTCGAGGGCGCCGATTTCGCGGCGGATCCGGGCGGATTCGATCTTCCGCCGGGACAATCGTGGGACCTCTTCGTCACCGCCACCCCCTCGCGCACCGGCACGGTCTCCGGCGCGGTGGTCATCAACAGCAACGATCCCGACCAGCCGGTCACGCGCGTCCCGCTGGCCGCGGCGGGGATCATTCCGCCGGTCGCCTCCTTCGCGCCGGTGCGCCAGGACGCGGCACTCCACACGGGCCAGACCGCGACGCGCACGTTCACGATCTCGAACGGGGGCGGGAGCGCTCTCTCCTGGTCGCTCCGGCCCCGGTCGGCCGCGTCGCTGGCCTTCGATTCGACCGGCACCCTCGCGCCGGCCCTCGACCCGGCGCCCGCATCCGATCCCGCGCCGCCCCGCCCTGCCGCGTTCGCCACGTCCGGGGCGTCGGGAGCCGTCGCGGAGATCTCCGACGTCCGCGTCGTCTTCGACGCGCGCCACGGCGCCTCCTCCGGCGCGTGGTCGGACATGGTCAGCTCGCTCACGTCGCGTGGCGCGGTCTTCACGCTGAACACGCGGCACCTCACGGCGGGCGTGCTCGCGGGGGTGGACGTCTACTGGATCTCGGACGACGCGGGGGCGTTCGCAGCCGACGAGCGCGCCGCGCTTGCCGCCTGGGTGCGCTCGGGCGGTTCGCTCCTGCTCGAGGGCGCGGCGGCGGCGGCGCTGCCGGAGTTCGACGCGCTGCTCGATTCGACGGGAGTCCCGCTGCGCTACGAGGCGGGCCAGGGGATCACCGGTCCGACCGCGAGGATCTACCCCTTCGAGATCACGCGCGACGTCGCCGCGGCGGACATGCCCAGCTCCACGGCCCGCCTCCACCCCGAGGGGCCCGGAGCGACGGTGCTGATCGAGGACGCGCAGGGGTTCCCGACGCTCGCCGCGGCGTTCGTCGGGCGCGGCCGCGTCCTAGCCGCGGCGGGCCGGCTCTTCGCCGACGTCTCCTCGATCTTCGCCGACAACCGGAAGATCGCCTCGCAGGCCTTCGGCTGGCTGGGGGGCGCGGCCTGGCTCTCCGTCGAGCCGGGATCGGGATCCACGGCCGCGGGGCAGTCCACCACGGTGACGGTCGCGTTCGACGCCGCGCGGCTGGCCGGCGCCGACTATCGCGGCGCCCTCGCCGTCCGCACCAACGACCCCGACCGGAGCGACTTCCTGGTTCCCGTGGACCTGTCGGTGACCCCGGCCCCGGACGCGAAGGTGACGCCCGCCTCGCTCGATCTCGGCACGGTCTTCGTGGGCGCCTCGCGCCGCGATTCGGTCCGCGTGCAGAACGTCGGCGTTCTCCCGCTCCGCCTCTCCTCGGCCGCGACGGACCATCCCGATTTCACCGCCGCCTTCGACTCCCTCACGCTGACGCCGGGCGCCGCGGTCACGATCCCCGTGCGCTACCAGCCCGCCTCGGTCGGTCCGGCCTCGGCCACCCTCACCGTGACCACCGACGATCCCGATCAGCCCGAGATCCGGATCGGGGTCACGGCGGCGGGCGCCCCGCCGCCTGACGTGGATCTCGTGGCGGGCCCGGTGGGCGCATCGCTCCCGACCGGCGGCACGGCGACGCGCACGATCACCGTCGCCAACCGCTCCGGGAGCGATCTCCAGTACGCCATTCACTTCGAGGAGGAGGCGCCCGCGAGCGCCATCGCACCGCCCGGGACCGACGCCATGGCCGCGCTTCCGAGGACCTGGGCCGAGGCGCGCGAGAGCGCCCGTTCGTTCCAGGGGCGTGTCACGCCGCCCGCGGGCGGCGCGGCGGCGGTCGCCGCCGGGGACGATTCGCTTCCGCTCGTCATCCTCGATCCCCACGGCGACGGATCGGTCGAGGACCTGATCGCGGTCCGGGCCTGGGCGCGCGGCGGCGTCCTGAGCGTCCGGATCGAGACCGCGACCGACATCGCGCCGCTCAATCTCGGCGGATACCTCTCCCTGGACCTGGACCAGAACCGGAACACCGGACGGGAGCCCAGCTTCGGCACGCCGCGGCAGGACATCGGGGCCGAGTTCGAGGTGAGCCTCTTTTCGGTCGGCTACGGGATGGTCGACCTTCTCGACGCCTTGACCGGCAACTACGTCCAGAGCTTCCCGGTCCAGGTGGGTCCCCGCTCGATCTCGTTCGCGATCCCGCTCTCGTGGCTGCACGGAGACGACGGGCGCATCAACGCCACCGGCGTCATCGGGAACTTCGTCGGCGCCACCGACTGGTTCCCCGACCGCGGCCATGGGACCGTCGGCGGACTCTGGCTCGCCGCCTCGCCGCACGAGGGAACGCTCGCGGCGGGCAGCGAGGCGCCGATCGAGCTGACTCTGGACGCGCTCGCGCTTCCCGGCGGCGCCTACCACGGCTCGATCGTCGTCGAGAGCAACGATCCCGACGAGCCGGCGCTGGAAGTGCCCGCCTCGCTCGACGTGACCGACGCCCCGGTGGCCGTGGCCACGGCGACCGCGATCCATTTCGGGACCGTCTATCTCGGGCGCACCTCGGCGGGAGAGGTCGCGGTGGGCAACGAGGGCAGGGCGCCGCTCCACGTCTCCTCGGTGGTGAGCGATCTCCCCGATTTCACCGCGTCTCCCACGTCGTTCACCATCCTGCCCGGCGCTGCGCAGACCATCCGGCTCACGTTCACCCCTTCGGCCGACGGGCCGCGCGAGGGGACCCTCACGATCGCGCACGACGCGGCCGGCGGGCCGATCGCGGTCGCCGTGACGGGTGCCGGGCGCGTTCCGCCGGTGGCCCAGTTCGCGCCAGCGTCCCTGCAGGGGGCGATCGGGCTGGGGGAACGAGGGGGGACGTCGTTCGAGATTCGAAACGCCGGCGGCTCCGCGCTGGACTATGGCGTCGAGCCCCTGAACGGCGCGCCGGCGGTCGAGGTCCACGCCGGACTCCCGCTGGCCCGCGACGAGGAGGACCCGCGGGCGGGGATCGCCCCTCCGGCGGCCCTCGGACTCGGCGGCCCGGACGGCTTCGGCTACCGGTGGGTGGACAGCAACCAACCGGGCGGGCCGGTCTTCGACTGGCAGGACATCGCGGCGATCGGAACGCCGGTCCCGATCCAGAACCTGGATCAGAACTCGGGGCCGCTCCCGATCGGGTTTTCGTTCCCGTTCTATGGACGCGAGTTCACGACCTTCAACGTCTGCACGCACGGCTGGATCTCGTTCACCGATACGACCGTTCAGTTCGCCAACCAGCCGCTTCCGACCACCGCCGCGCCGAACAACCTGCTGGCGGTCTACTGGGACGACCTGAACTTCGGCGGCGTGCAGCGCGCCGTCTACTACAACGACGGCACGCGTCTCATCGTGCAGTTCACGAACGCGCCCCGCCGCCAGCGGGGCGGGCCGTTCACCTTCCAGGCGATCCTCTATCCCACGGGCGCGATCGTGTACCAGTACCGGCTCATGGGCCCGCCGCTCGACAGCGGCACCATCGGCATCCAGAACCGGACCAAGACCGACGGCCTCACCGTCGTGTTCAACGCCGCCTACCTGCACGACGGCATGGCGGTGCGCTTCTCCGCGGCGCCCACCTGGCTGGGCGTGCCGCAGCGCTTCGGCAGCGTGGACGCCGGCGACAGCGCGAGCGTCGCGGTCGCGTTCGACTCGCGCGGGCTCTTTGCGGGCGACTATCACGGCACGCTGCGCGTCCAGACGAACGACCCGGCCCGCCCCGAGACGATTCTCCCCGTGCTCCTGCACGCCACCGGGGTCCCGCGGCTGGCCTTCAGCCCCGCGTCCTTCCGCTTCGATACGCTGGACGTCGGCCAGTCCGCGGCCGACACCCTGCGCCTGACGAACACGGGCACCGACCGGCTCGACGTGGCCCTCGCGTTCGACAGGCCGGACTACGCGGCGGATCCCGCGTCGCTGGCGCTCGCTCCGCTCCAGAGCGCGCCGGTGCTCGTGCGCTTCGCCCCGGCCGAGGCGGGAGACCGAAGCGGCTCGCTCACGCTGACCACCAACGACCCGGAGACGCCGACGGCGGCGATCCCGCTGGCCGGAGCCGGGCGGCGTTCCGTCCGCGAGCTTGCGGCGGAGATCGTCCCCGCGGTGATCCGGCGCGGCAGTCACGGCCGGGAGGTCCGCGCGCGGATCGTGTTCCCGGCGGACCTCGAGGCCCGGGCGGTGGACCTCCCCGGGGTGCGCCTGCAGGGCTCCATCGCGCCGTTGCCGGGCTCCACGCGCCTGCGCGACCTGGACGGGGACGGGCGCCTCGATCTCGACCTCGCGTTCGACCGGGGCGCGGTCGAGCGGGCGCTTCCGAACGGCGACGCTGTTCCGGTCTCGATCACCGGGCAGAGCGGCGGGACCCGCTTCGAGGCGCGCGGAACGGTCCGGGTGCAGGGGTCGGCGGTCGCCGCGGCCGGCGTCGAGTTCGACGAGGATCTGATCCCGGCGGCGAACGCGCTTCGCGCGAGCGCCCCCAACCCCTTCTCGGCCGCCACGGCGCTCCGCTTCGATCTGGCCGAGGGGGGAGTCGCCGCGCTCCGCGTCTACACCGCCGCCGGCCGGCTCGTCCGGACGGTCTTCCAGGCGCCCCTGCCGGCGGGGCGTTTCCGGGCCCTCTGGGACGGCCGCGACGATCGCGGCGCGCCGGCGCCCTCCGGCGTCTACTTCACGCGGCTCGAGGTATCGGGCCCCGCTCCCTTCCGCGGGGTCGGGCGGATCGTCCGGATCCGATAGGGCGCGGCCGGCCGATAGCGGCGCCCTCCTGCAACAATCTGCTGGCGCACCCCCGCAGACCCCGGGGTAGACTTTAGTCCCATGGCCGGGCGAGGCAACCCGGCCGTGCCGCACGTCGCTTCTTGCGAATAGATGGCCGTCCAGGAGTCCGCACATGAACCCACCGCGCAGTGAGTCCCCCGTGGCGGCACCGGTCAACGGCGACGCCCAGGCCGAATCCGCAGCACCGCCTCTCGATGCGGTCCTCCAGGCGCTCCAGGCCATGCGGGGCGGTGACTTCTCCGTCCGCCTGCCCGGGAACTGGACGGGCCTCGAAGGAAAGATCGCCGACACGTTCAACGACATCGCCGCCTCGAACCAGCGCATGGCCGAGGAGCTGGAGCGCGTCGGGCAGGTCGTCGGGAAGAAGGGGCGCACGCGCGAGCGGATGCGCTTCGCCCGTGGCGACGGCGCCTGGGGCGAGATGCAGGTCTCGGTCAACACCCTGATCGACGATCTGGTCTGGCCGACGCGGGAGGTGACCCGCGCGATCGCCGCCGTGGCCCGCGGCGACCTGCTGCAGACCGTCGGCACCGAGGTGGACGGGCGCCCCCTGGAAGGGGAGTTCCTCCGCTCGGCCAACATCGTGAACACGATGATCAAGCAGCTCGCCGTCTTCACCTCCGAGGTGACCCGCGTGGCGCGCGAGGTCGGCTCCGAAGGGAAGCTGGGCGGGCAGGCGCAGGTGCGCGAGGTGAGCGGCGTCTGGAAGGACCTCACCGAGAGCGTGAATTCGATGGCGTCGAACCTGACGGCGCAGGTGCGGAACATCGCGGAGGTCACGATCGCGGTGGCCGACGGCGACCTGTCGCGCAAGATCACGGTCGACGTGCGGGGCGAGATCCTCCAGCTGAAGGAGGCCATCAACACGATGGTGGACCAGCTCCGCTCCTTCGCCTCGGAAGTGACGCGCGTGGCGCGCGAGGTGGGGACCGACGGCAAGCTGGGCGGCCAGGCGGTCGTCCCCGGCGTGGCCGGCACCTGGAAGGACCTCACCGACTCGGTGAACGCCATGGCGTCGAACCTCACGGCGCAGGTCCGGAACATCGCCGAGGTGACCACGGCCGTGGCGCGCGGGGACCTCTCGCGCAAGATCACGGTGGACGTGAAGGGGGAGATCCTCGAGCTCAAGAACACGATCAACACGATGGTGGACCAGCTGAACGCGTTCGCGGCGGAGGTGACGCGCGTGGCGCGCGAGGTCGGGACCGAGGGAAAGCTGGGCGGCCAGGCGCAGGTGCCGGGCGTCGGCGGCACCTGGAAGGACCTCACCGACAACGTGAACTTCATGGCGTCGAACCTGACGGCGCAGGTGCGGAACATCGCCGAGGTGGCGACGGCCGTGGCGCGCGGGGACCTCTCGCGCAAGATCACGGTGGATGTGAAGGGGGAGATCCTCGAGCTCAAGGACACCCTGAACACCATGGTGGACCAGCTGAACGCGTTCGCGGCGGAGGTGACCCGCGTGGCGCGCGAGGTGGGGACCGACGGCAAGCTGGGCGGCCAGGCGGTGGTGCCCGGCGTGGCCGGCACCTGGAAGGACCTCACCGACTCGGTCAACTCGATGGCCGACAACCTGACGACCCAGGTGCGCAACATCGCCGACGTGGCGACCGCCATCGCCGGCGGCGACCTCTCGCGCAAGATCACCGTGGACGTGCGCGGCGAGATCCTTCGCTTGAAGGAAACCCTGAATACGATGGTGGACCAGCTCAACGCCTTCGCCTCGGAAGTGACGCGCGTGGCGCGCGAGGTGGGGACCGAAGGGAAGCTGGGCGGGCAGGCGCAGGTGCCGGGCGTCGCGGGCACCTGGAAGGACCTGACCGACAACGTGAACTCGATGGCGTCGAACCTCACCGGGCAGGTGCGGAACATCGCCGAGGTCACGACGGCGGTCGCGCGCGGAGACCTCTCGCGCAAGATCACCGTGAACGTGAGCGGCGAGATCCTGGAGCTCAAGAACACGATCAACACGATGGTGGACACGCTGAACGCGTTCGCCGGCGAGGTGACCCGCGTGGCGCGCGAGGTGGGGACCGAAGGGAAGCTGGGCGGCCAGGCGCAGGTGCCGGGCGTCGGCGGCACCTGGAAGGACCTCACGGACAACGTGAACTTCATGGCGTCGAACCTGACGGCGCAGGTTCGGAACATCGCCGAGGTCGCCACCGCCATCGCGAGCGGCGACCTCTCCAAGAAGATCACCGTCGACGTCCGCGGCGAGATCCTCCTCCTCAAGGAAACGCTCAACACGATGGTCGAGCAGCTCCGCTCCTTCGCGGCCGAGGTGACCCGCGTGGCGCGCGAGGTCGGCTCGGAAGGGAAGCTGGGCGGGCAGGCGGTGGTGCCCGGCGTGGCCGGCACCTGGAAGGACCTCACCGACTCGGTGAACTCGATGGCCGACAACCTGACGACCCAGGTGCGGAACATCGCCGAGGTGACCACGGCCGTGGCGCGCGGGGACCTCTCGCGCAAGATCACGGTGGACGTGAAGGGGGAGATCCTCGAGCTCAAGAACACG
>Ga0182009_10000147_pt1 | contig 12929 bp, 13 predicted proteins | sample Sormic07211187_1_FD_161052 | JGI IMG/M metagenome (GOLD analysis project Ga0182009, IMG submission 161052) | Bulk soil microbial communities from the field in Mead, Nebraska, USA - 072115-187_1 MetaG | ecosystem: Environmental > Terrestrial > Soil > Agricultural land > Bulk soil | place: USA... | reverse complement strand
AATCCAAACAATCCATTAAGAAGTAAAATTGCAAGAATAAATACACCATCAAGCGTGTTGTTGAGGAAGAAAGAAAAAAGAGCAGCAGCAAATAAAAGCGCATTAATACTTGTTGGAAATTGAGAGATAAGAAGGTGAATGGGGGAAATACTTGCCTTGCCTGGTATCTCATTTTTTCCATAACGTTGTTGTGCATTTCGTGCCTCTGCTGTTGTTAACCCACTCTCCATAATTTTATTATACGTATTATTCTTCTCAACGTACATTGCCCCAGCAGAGAGCAAGGATATGTGCTATAGTGTCTATAGATGCTTAAAGGTTACTACGTAAACGGATTTCTTTACCACGAGCCCACCAATCAAATTCTCTTGCAACAATTGCAATCGACAAGTCCTTCATGGTCTCTTTTTGAGTCAGAAGAGGTAGAAGAAAATACCAGTCCCGTAGCAACATTTGCAGAGCTTATTCACAACACACTCCAACTAAAACTTGTTATCAAAACAATTCAGGAAGTATATAGCTATCTTAATGAAGAAGTGAATAAAAATTATTCTATTACCTATGCACCAGTCACTAGTCTTAAAACAGCTCTTGCAACACCTCGTGATGGGAAAATTTATAAATGGTTTGGTCCACGAGAAATTCTTAAATTAAATTTATCTGCGCAGACAAGACACGATGTAACAGTAGGTCAGCGAGTTATTGATGCAAAAATGAGAAAGCTTTTAGGTCTTCACACCTTCGAATAATTAAAACACGCTATTAGACCGAGGTCTATACTGTAATGCCTCCGCAATATGTTGACTCTGAATTACATCAATATCCTCTAAATCTGCAATGGTCCTAGCTAATTTAATGATTCGGTAATAGCTCCTGGCAGACAACTGAAACATATCAACTGCTTTTTTAAGAATATCCAGACAATCCTCGGTGAGCGAGCAAAACAGCTTTATATGCTTACTATCCATATCTGCATTAGATGAAAGATTGGTGCCTGTAAATCTTGTTGTCTGTCTATCCCTGGCTTTTTGTACACGGTTGCGTACAGTGTCTGAATCTTCCGATGCTGCGTGATTGGTAAGCTTTTTTGTTTCCACCTTTGGTACGTCGATATGTAAGTCTATTCTGTCTAGTAGAGGACCAGATATTTTTTTCTGGTAGCGAATAATCTGTGCAGGATTACAGGTGCATACATGCGAGTTATCCCCAAGATATCCACATGGGCAGGGGTTTTGTGCTGCAATCATCATGGTTTTGGCAGGAAAAGTAACTCGTCCTTGGGCACGAGCTATGGTAACAAACCCATCTTCCATAGGCTGTCTGAGAGATTCAAGGACTGTTCGAGGGAATTCAGGGAGCTCGTCTAAGAAAAGAATGCCTCTGTGAGAAAGAGAAATTTCTCCAGGCCTGGGATAACTTCCGCCACCAATAATACCAACTGGGGAAGTGGTATGGTGTGGACTTCGAAAGGGTCTGGAAGTAATAAATCCATCATGATTTAAGCCTGTTACGCTATAAATTTTAGTCAATTCTAAGACTTCTGGAAAAGTAAGGTAGGGAAGAATAGAGGGAAGTGTGCGGGCTAGAAGTGTCTTTCCAGAGCCTGGTGGGCCTTTCATGAGCATGTTATGTCCACCAGCAGCAGCTATTTCTAAGGCACGTTTTGCCTTTTCCTGTCCTTGAATATCTTTTAAGTCATATTCGAATGTTTTGGGAAAAGTTGATGCATCGATTGGCTTGTATGGGTAAGCTGTTATACGCTTTTGACCAGACATATGGCGGAGCAATATCCCCAAATTATCCACAGGAAAAAGAGTAATTCCTGCAATGCAAGATGCTTCTTCTGCATTTGGGGTGGGGATAAAAAGACTATCTATATGTTTTTCTCTTGCCAAAAGGGCATGAGACAGTACTCCTGCAATGTGTCGCACAGACCCATCCAAGGCCAATTCTCCCAAAACCATTGCAGAGCCTTCTCCTTTGGACAGTTGTCCGCTTGCGAGTAAAATGCCTAAGGCAATAGGAAGGTCGTAGCTTGGTCCTTCTTTGGGTAAGTCTGCAGGAGCGAGATTAACCGTAATTCTTTTAGCAGGGAAGTCTGCTCCAGAATTTTTTAAAGCAGAACGTACCCTTTCGCGTGCTTCTCGCACTGCCTCGTCCGGAAGTCCAACAATAGTAAAAGAGGGAAGACCTTGAGATGCAATATCTACCTCCACTTCAACTGGAACACTATCCAATCCAACCAATGCAGCCGATATAACTTTTGCAAGCATATATCGAGAATAGCAAATAATTTAATAGAAAACAGGAAGAGAATTAAGAAGTTTTTCCTAAATATACATCAGATACAGGAGGTGTGTCTGTCGGAGGAGTAGTAGAATATCCAGGTGGTTGCGTAAACAATGCCTGCCTGAGTAATCTAGTTGCATCTGGACGAGAAAAAGCACTTCGATTATGTGACAGAGCATGTACTGTGGTGTCAAAATTACCTACTACTGCTGCTGCTTCTGCAACATCTCTAGCGCTTGATCTTAATGATAATACTTCTCCTCGTTGTGCTCCCATATATGTGGAGATATTATATGGTTTACCTTGACCTGTCAAGCAAGGATTTTTGTCAGGTTTTTCAGAAATAGGGTTGTTCTCTTCTTGGCAAGACCAATATGGGAAGCAGGGGATGCAAATTGCTGTAATTCCTTTGTAGAAATATAGCGAAGAATTTTTTTCTCTTTTGCCAATAGGTCAAAAAGGGCAATATCTTTTCCAACCTCTCTCCCCTGCCACACAACCATACTACAGGACTTAATCAATTCATGCATATCTTGTCGGTTAGCACCTCTTGTTGCGAGCTCCATTAGTAATGGTTCGGTTGCAGAAAATTGACCAAACATATGGAGGTTTTTTTCTACAATTGCTGTATTTACCTCGAGGTTTTGCAATAAAATCTTTGTATTCTTAAGACAATCATCAATTGCTAAGAATGCTTCCGGCAAGAAGAGGCGTTGAGAAGCAGAATCATCTAACGTGCGCTCAAGAAGACTATGTGCAGGGTTGCTCCACGCAGTAGAAAAAAATCCACTCACGTACCGGCAAAGACTACATACTTTTTCTGCTCTATCAGGATTTCTTTTAAATGGCATGGCGCTAGATCCAACACGCTCAGAATTTCTTTTTTCCATCCATTCTCCATACAGTGGGCTTTGAAGAATTCTATAATCAAAACAAAATTTATTCAAAGAGCTGGCAATATTTGCCAAAAGCTCTACAACAAGTAGGTCTAATTTTCGTGGATAGGTTTGATTTGCAATGTCTGCTGCTTCAATGCCAAGCTCGGAGAGAAAATCTTTTTCCAATGTTTCTGGAGAGGTTTTTGAATTTTTTAAAAGTGCTTCAAAGCTTACAGATGTACCAACAGCACCTTTTAGTCCTTTACCTTTCATAAAAGGTTCAATTTTTTCAAGCAGCTGTATATCTAATAGTATGTCCTGTGCGTAAAATGCAAATCGATATCCTAATGTAGTTGGCTCAGCAGGTTGTAAATGGGTATAGCCAATACAGACAAGATTTTCGTATTGTTTTATTTTTTCTGCAAAAAGAGACAAGAGGTCTTTAAGATTTTTCTTTGTAAGCGTGAGAGACTCACGTACTTGAAGACTTGTTGCATTGTCTAAAATATCTGTCGATGTTGCGCCAAGATGAATTTTTCCTCCTCCTATTGTGCATTGCTCAGAAAAAATTTGAATTTCAGACATCAATTCGTGATATACCTTTTCTTCCCGTTTTCTGGACTTTGCAATATCGATAGTATCTTGATGCGCAACAATATCTGCTAATTCTCTACTACTTACTAGTCCAGCTTTACTTTCTGCTTTCGCGAGTGCAACCCATATTTTTCTCCATAATTTTCTTCTATTCTCCTCAGACCAAATACGTCGCATATCATTTGTTCCATACCGAATCGTAAAAGGAGAAAGATATGTTGAGTAATCAAATGAATCTTTCATTAACGTTGAATAATTGCTTCTCGTTCCGGACCCGTGGATATATGTGATATTTTTACACCGATTTGTTTTTCCAGCTCTGCTAAGTATTTCTTTGCCAAAACAGGAAGCTTTTTGTAGTCTGTGACTCCTCTTGTTGATGTATCCCATCCTTTAAGTGTCTTATAGATTGGTTTTACACTAAAAAGTGCATGAGCATCAATATCGTAATAGTGAATTCGTTTTCCTTTATACATGTATCCGGTACAAATTTTAATTTTCTTAAATGTGTCCAACACATCCAACTTCGTAATGGCAACTGCAGTAAATCCATTTAATTGTGCAGCAAATCGAATAAGCTCTGCGTCAAACCACCCGCATCTTCTTGCTCTTCCAGTTGTCGTACCAAATTCAGCACCCTCTTTTCGAAGTTTCTCTCCCTCCGCATCAAGTAATTCTGTTGGAAATGGTCCACTACCAACGCGTGTTGTGTATGCCTTAACAACTCCCAATACGTTATGTATTTTTTGTGGAGGAATACCTGCCCCACTATTTATTCCACCGGTAAGGACAGTTGAGGCAGTTACAAAAGGATAGGTGCCCCAATCGTTATCCAAGAATACTCCTTGTGAACCTTCAAAAAGAAAAGATTTATTTTCCTGTAATCCTTTATGAAGTATTCCATACGGTTCGTGAATATATGGTTTTATTTTTTTATATACAGACAGCAGCTGTTTTTCTACTTTTGCTAAAGAAAGTGTCTCTCCTCCCAATGTTTTTATTATTTTATTTTTTACTTGTAATTGGATAGATAATTTTTCTACAAATTGTTTTCTATTTGCCAAATCAGCCAATCGTATTCCGTTATAGCTCACCTTATCTGCATAGACTGGTCCAATACCTCTCCCTGTTGTCCCTGTTTTGGCTTTTCCTTTTGCTTGCTCATACAAAGTATCAAGAATTTTGTGGTAAGGCATAATTATATGACACCGTGGAGAGATGGATAATTTATTTTTTAGTGTAATACCTGCTTTGGTAAGCATGGCAATTTCTTGCGTGAGTACTTCCAAGTCCAATACGGTGCCGCTGCTTATGCATCCATGTGCTTTCTTTGCAAATATACCAGAAGGGACCAAGTGAAGTGGGAATGTACCGAATTCATTAATAACAGTATGTCCTGCGTTGTTGCCTCCGTGAAATCGAATAATAAAGTCTGTGTTTTGGGAGAGGAAATCAATTATTTTTCCTTTGCCTTCATCGCCCCACTGGGCGCCAATAACAAGTGTAGTGTTCAACTATGCTATTAAAAAGAATTACGGAGTTTTTGTCAAGCTGTGTTACAATAGGCACACTATGGATCAGGTTGCGCAAATTAGAGAAAAAATTGATGTCGTTGCATTAATTCAAGAATACATCTCATTAAAAAAGGCAGGGCGGAATTTTAAAGCAATGTGTCCTTTTCATTCTGACAAGACGCCAAGCCTTGTGGTATCCCCCGAGCGGCAAATATGGCATTGTTTTGGGTGTGGCAAAGGAGGAGACTGCTTTTCCTTTCTCATGGAATACGAGCGCATAGAATTCCCTGAAGCACTTCGTATATTAGCAGATAAAGCAGGAGTAACATTGCAAAATCAACGAGTTGATGCAGGCCTTTCTTCCAAAAAAGAAAAATTATATGCACTCAATCATTTAGCTGCAGAATTTTACCATTACTTGCTTACCAAGCACACATTAGGGAAAAGTGCACTGTCGTACGTTTTGGATAGAGGAATAAAGCCTGCAACAATTAGTACCTACATGCTTGGCTTTTCTCCACGAGGTGCATCCCTTGTTACCTACTTACATAAGAAAAAAGGATACAGTATGGATGACATTTTCGATGCGGGTCTTGCAACAAGACATGGAAGAGACGTTATTGATTTTTTCCAGGGAAGGCTTATGTTTCCTTTATATGACCATCGCAACAATATTATTGGGTTTTCTGGACGAGTGTTGGACCCAAATGAAAAAATGTCCAAATACATAAATACTCGCGAGACCCTTATTTATCACAAAGGACTTACCTTTTTTGGATTAAATAGCGCAAAAGAAAGTATAAAAAAAGAAGAGACGGCTCTTCTTATGGAAGGAGAATTCGATGTTATCTCTTCTTTTCAGGAAGGCATTACCAATACTGTCGCAGTAAAGGGCACAGCGGTTACTCCCGAGCAGGTTAATTTACTTGCCAGGTTTTGCAAGAAAGTACAATTATGCTTTGATGCAGATAATGCAGGACAAGAAGCGCTCAAAAGATCTTTGCCGCTTTTAGAAAAAAAAGGTCTTACAACAACAGTTATTGTTGTGCCAAATGGGAAAGACGCAGACGAAAGTATTAAAGCAAATCCAGTGGCATTTAAAATAGCAATTAAAAATGACATTGGCGCATACGATTATGTATTGGACAAAGCAAAGGAGGAACATGGCACGACTACATCGGAAGGCAAAAAACAAATTGGCGACGAATTACTCCCACTCTTGGCTCAGATAGATAATGAAATTGTTAAAGAGCATTATCTACAGCTTTTAGGTAAAACAATTAATACGTCTGTAGAAAGCTTAAGCAAGACAATGGACAAGCTGCAGAAAGAGAAAGTTGTTAGGCGAGAAGCACCACAAACACTTCCCACATCATCTCGAGAAGAAAAGCTCGAACAATATCTCGTTGCTCTTTTAGTACAAAGTCCTTACATTGCAATCCTTCTGGGAGAATTGCAGAATTTTTTCGCAGAATATGTATGGCATATCCCATCTCTGGGTAAGGTAGTTTCTCATGTGGAAGCATACATTAAATCTCATCCGCAAGATTTGGCAAAAGACTCTTTGAGCGGTATGCCACAGGAGTTGCTGCAAAGTTTTGACACATGCTTTCTTCTTCCCTTGCCCACACTTGGTGCAGAAGGAGAATGGCAAGAAGAAGTACAAAAAACAACCGCAGAGCTGACAAAGCTGTTTCTTAAAGAAAAAATGAAAAAAATTACGCAGGAAATAGCAGAAAAAGAGAAAAATGGGACACAAGAGGAATTGGCAGCATTGCAGGAAGAATTTACAAGGCTTACCTCCCAACTGACAAAATAGCGATTCTTGGCTAAATCTGCTATAATAGGTCGACGATGAAAGCACAAAAAGCCCTCACGCTTCTAGGAGACATTACTACATCAGCAAAAAAAAGAGGATACATCACTCAAGATGAGATTTTAGCTATTTTTAGCAAGCCAGAAGAGCATGTAGAAGAGTTGGACGAGCTCTATGACAAGCTCATGCGCATGGACATCGATGTCTTTGAGAATGTAGATGAAGAAAAAGACAATACAAAGCCAATAGAAGACTTAGAAAAAGAGCTGGAAGCACTCACTGTCCTTACCGAAGGCACAGTCTCAGATCCAGTACGCATGTATCTTAAAGAAATTGGAAGAATTCCCCTTCTCACCTTTGACCAAGAAATTGATTTAGCAAAAAAAGTAGAAAAAGGCAGTAAAGAAGCAAAACAAAAACTTATTACCTCCAACCTTCGATTGGTAGTCTCAATCGCTAAGAAATATGTTGGAAGGGGTTTAACACTTTTGGACCTTATCCAAGAAGGAAATCAGGGTCTTATTAGAGCAGTAGAAAAATATGACTGGAGAAGAGGCTATAAATTTAGTACCTATGCTACCTGGTGGATTCGACAAAGTATAACCCGTGCTATTGCAGACCAGGCACGTACCATTCGTATTCCTGTGCATATGGTGGAAAATATTAATAGATTTTTACGGGCCTCTAGAAAATTAATGCAGGAATTGGGACGAGAGCCTACACCAGAAGAAGTTGCAAAGAATTTGGGTATAGACCCAGAAAAAGCTTTGGAAATAATTAAAATTTCTCAAGAGCCAGCATCGTTGGAATCTCCAGTTGGAGACGAAGAAGATAGTCGACTTGGAGACTTTATTCACGACACCACAACTCCAACTCTTTTTGACGCAGCATCTCGTGAACTCTTAAAAGAGCAAGTTGCCCAAGTTTTGGAAAGTCTTTCAGAAAGAGAAAGAGAAGTACTCAAACAACGCTTTGGCCTCGAAGATGGACGACCAAAAACATTAGAAGAAGTTGGAAAAATGTTTCGAGTTACCAGAGAGCGTATTAGACAAATAGAGGCAAAAGCATTACGAAAATTAAGACACCCTTCACGTGGTAACAAGCTCCGAGATTACCTGGCCTAAATAATTCCCCCCTTTTTCTATAAATATCCGTGGAATGTAGGTTAGAAAAACGTGAAAAATTTACTGTGCTATATCGATGGTATATGCATATGTCTGATTGATTGACAGCAATTTACCTACTCCCATACAGTCAATGTAATGCCAAAAATTTCATTATTCTTTAAGCAAGATTTCAGGTGATGAAAGGAGGTGGTTTACATGAAATTTAAAATTATTCTAAGTCTAGTCTTGATAAGTGTTTTGAGTGCAACTGCCTTTGCTGCGTCCAGAGCTGCATTTTCATCACAAGTTACTCTCGCAGCAAACACATTTAGTACTGGCACTGTTGATTTACAAATTTCAAAAAGCACATCAAGTGCTCCAACAGCATTTACCGATGTATCAATAGCTGGATTTACAGGAAATATTCTTCCTGGTGCAACGGTTAGTCAGACTGTGTGGTTAAAAAATACCAGCGACGCTGTTGATTTCTTAATTGCTGCACAAGCAGCAAGCGTAAGCGGAGCGATTGCGCCTGCAGATGTAACAGTAACACTAACACCAGTATCCAATGATGGGCTAACAAATACCGGGTCCCCTGTAATAGGGACACTCAGCGATTGGGAGTCTGTCTTAAGTCTTGGTAGTACAATTGCACACGGTGCAAAACAACGGTACAAAATGGATGTTAGTCTTTCGGGGAGTGTCACAACAACAGGATCTATTAGTTTTGATTTTGTCTTCACTGGGACACAAACGCCATAGTCCTTATATAATTTGCAGGGCTGATACATCTTTCAGCCCTGCAGTATGTCCATGAAAAAATTTATCACTTTTTTTACAACAACATGTCTTATTATTGTTGTCGCAGTCTTGATTTTGTTGTCATATAAAATTGGTGGCATGCAAGCATTTATCATTACCTCTGGGTCAATGGAGCCAACAATAAGTACGGGATCTCTTGCTGTTGTCCATACAATGTACCCAAGTCTTCTAAAACAAAATGACATTATTACTTTTATTCGTCCAGATAATGTCCATGAATCAATTACCCATCGAATATATCGCATTCTCAAAAAAGGAAGTTTAACAACATTTCAGACAAAAGGCGATGCGAATAAAAATGTAGACCCGTGGATTGTTGCCGGAGGAGGAGTGATTGGAAAAGAATTTTTCACTATCCCATGTCTTGGATATATTTTTGCTTTTGCCAAAACAAGCATAGGTCTTATGCTTCTTGTTGCCTTGCCAGCATTACTGCTTATCTATAACGAAATACTGACAATTTTTGGATTACTTAAAAATAATCAAAAAACAGCAAATCCTACCCAGACACTTCTTTTTTTGGTACTGATAGGAAGCAGTTTTTTATTTTTCCCCTCATCTTTTGCATTAGTGTCAGATGCTGCAACATTAACCCACAATCAATTCACTGTAGATATTCCAAGCTCACACATCGTCATTAGTAATATCTCTTATGTAGGAGATGAATGGGTAGAGTTATATAATCCAACAGACAACGATGTTGATTTAAAGGACTGGACTCTTACAAATAATTCAGGAAATGTTGTTATTATTCATGCAAATAAATTTATAGCTGCAAAAGGATTTGTGGTGGTTACAAAAGATCACAGCTTTTTCCATAAACCCGAAGTAGATATTATTGAAACAGGCCATACCTTTGGTAATGGATTAGATGATTTTAAAGACAGTGTCATTCTTAAAGATGCTGCAGGGGTAGAGATTGATAGAATGAGTTGGGGACAGTAAAGAGCTTTTACCAAACCCCAGACTCCATCAGCTCCAGGAAAATAATAGTATAATCTAATTATATGAAGGACGGAGAAGAATCGTCATCATCTATACCACCACATGAAGATCCAGAGACTCTATATCATTGGAAGGATGATGCCGAAGGTCAGAGACGAATTAGGAGAGCATTTAAACATGCAGGACTAGGAAAACCAAAACATAGAATACGGAATATGGTACGGGCAACTTTTAACAAAGTACTTGATGCAATTGACAAATCTGGATGGGCCTAAATTTCTTCTCCAATTGCGAGGATATTTCCATCTGGGTCTTTAAGCCATGCACCTTTTTCTCCTTCTTCTGCAAGTACTGCAATTCCTTTTTCATTGGTCTTAAGTCCTGGAAAATCGTATTGCTCAAAGACAACGCCCTTTTTTGTTAGTGCATCTACTTCTGCTTCTACATCTTTTACTACAAAGCTTGCAAGCGTGTGGTCTGCTTTGGATGGACCTCTTTTGTAAATATATAATTTAGTATCCCCTCCTGTATTAAAAGAAATACCTCCTGGATTTTCTTTATCTACTGTGAGACCAAGTACTTCAGTATAGAATTTCTTCGCTCTTTCTAAATCGGTTACAGGAATTGTTGGGGCAATAGGAAAGTCAGATAACATACTAGTAGTATACACCTTTTGTCAAAGGAAAGGATGAAACTTTTGTTTTAGAAGGTTTTGAAAAGGAATAAATAAAGGAGAAGGTAGTGTCTCCCAAGAAAACCATTCCCATTTTTCACATTTATGTGGTTCCATGGTTTTGACCTTTCCATTTGCATAATCACAAACCATAAAAATCGTAATATAATGCTTTTTCTCTTTCTTAAAAATGTCGTTAGTTACTGCTCCAAAATGAATATTCTTAACATGAAGAGAAGTCTCTTCTGCTACTTCTCTTTTTACACAATCTTCTATTGTCTCCCCAAACTCTAAGTGCCCTCCTGGAAATGCCCAATCTCCTTCTCCATGAGAGCCCTTCCGCTTACCTAGAAGAACTTTTCCTTTATGTCGTATGATTACGCCTATGCCAACACGAGGAACTTGACCTGTCATAAAAGAGATTATATCAGAAGGGTGGCCTGTCTAGATTTTGAAGTCCTGAAATGATAAAATGGTCTGATATTCCGCGATAGTCCGCCAGCTGGCGAAGCTAGAAGGAATAAATGATCCGCGATAGCTCAATGGTAGAGCAGGAAGCTGTGTTAGCAGCCTTTCGGGGAAACCCGGGAGTGAGAAGTGGGTGAATTCAGGGAACGTATCAACAACCCTGAGCCAAGCTTCGCTACGGCGAGGAAGGTGCAGAGACTAGGTGAGTACACCAATTAGCGCCCACCACCTAAACCAAATTGGTATGGTGATGAGATAGTCCAAAGAGTAACTTCAAGGTTCTAGGTTCGAATCCTAGTCGCGGAGCAAGATAGAATTTTTAGTCAAAGAGTCTTCTAATTGGAGCGCGTTGCGAAAAGAAAATTGACATATACTGCATACGAACAATATGAATTTTCAACAAATCCCTGAAATTTTTGAATTGTTAAAAGCAGAAAACCTTACAGCATTGGAGGTAAATGGAGAAAATCTGGTTTGTGCCAATAGTTCAGGTGAGAAGTTTCTAATGAAAGAGTCCCGAGGTACCGAAGAACAAGTATATGTTGACGTTTTCCCTGTAATTGAGAGGATGAACTTACAGTTTGGGCGATTGGAGTTACCAAAACACAGCAAGGTTGTTACGAAAACGCTTAATGGGAAAAGAAGAAAAATAATTTTTCTTAACTACTATGAAGGCGTACGATTTAACGATACGTGGAATGAAGGAACACCAGAGGGTTATGGTGGAAGGGCAATTGATATATCGTTGGCAGATAAAGTCGTAGAAATACTAGAAGATTTTGCAAAAATAGACACAACTCAATTAATCTCTTTTAGTCTTCCCACTTTCAATTTCACCAATTGGAAGAGTCTGAATTTTCCTCACAAGGCACAAAGCCTTACTCAACATGGTATTCTTACTCAATCACAAGTTCAAAAGCTTCAATCAGTTATTGATAATACAATAGCCTTCCAAAACTCACTAACAATATTTACAAATGGAGATTTTTATCCAAGAAACTTTATCGATTTACCCACAGGAAAACTTCTTGTCATTGATTGGGAAGGCAGATTAGATTATGAGTTGCAAGTTAATAACAACGGCGTAGTTCAAAATTTCCCTGGACAAAGAAATGCATTAATAAATTATCTTGAAAATCATCTCGCTTTCTTTTTTGTTCATATGTGGGGGAATTATCCAATACAACGGAAGGTCATGAAATCTGCTTTTCAAAAGTTCAACCTTAACAAGGAGAGTTTGCAAATTGGAATAATAATAAAGTCATTAGAACAATCACATGCTTTTATTGGAAGCTATTTGGCAGTGAGATTGGCAGAGATGGCAATAAACGCAATGGATATGAATTACATTGAGGACTTAGTACGATAGAATTTGGTTTGTATAATAAGTTCTCGTATTTTCCATTAAGCGGAGCTTAGTTCCCTCAAAGAGTAGTATATGGGACAGAAGAATAACATCTTGCTATAATAGCCGCATGAAAAGTCTCTTCAAGATTCATCCAATTCAGGTTAATATCATCACCTATCTAACCTGGCATCCCCATGCACGATATACAGATTTAAATACAACAAAGATAACTACAGACCATTTCAATTTCCACCTTACTCGATTGTTAGAGTATGGTTTGATAGAAAAAAATGGGGATGGGAAATATAGTCTTACGCAAGATGGAAAGAAAATGATTAATACATTAGCGACTGGATCACAACTTCTTTTTGACCAATATAAAATAGTAGTATTAGTTGTTTGTAAAGCAAAAATAGAGGGTGTTACAAAATTTCTATTGCAAAAGAGGCAAAAAGAACCTTTCTTTGGGATATATG
>Ga0182009_10000144_pt1 | contig 12968 bp, 9 predicted proteins | sample Sormic07211187_1_FD_161052 | JGI IMG/M metagenome (GOLD analysis project Ga0182009, IMG submission 161052) | Bulk soil microbial communities from the field in Mead, Nebraska, USA - 072115-187_1 MetaG | ecosystem: Environmental > Terrestrial > Soil > Agricultural land > Bulk soil | place: USA... | reverse complement strand
CACGTCCGGAGTCAAGGAGTAGTCCGCGAGAGTCACCTTGCGTCCACGATCCTTATCCGTCAGCACCGCGAAGGGAGTCACCTCGCTGCCGGTGCCGCTCGTGGTAGGAATCGCGACCAGGCGTGCCCGCTGAGCTTTTCCTTTGGGATATTCAATGACCCGCTTCCGCAAATCCAGAAACGGCGCGGCAAGTTCTTCCAGGTCCGCTTCCGGAGACTCGTACTTCAGCTTCATGATCTTCGCGGCGTCAATCATCGATCCGCCGCCTAGCGCGATGATCTGGTCCGCCTGGTAAAAATTCAGAGCCTCAACCCCCTGCTCGATCACTTTCACCTCAGGCTCCGCATCCGGGATGATGCACACGTGAACATGAGTCTTGGGACACATGTGCCGCCGCACAATGTCCACATGGCCAATCTGCTCTAGCGCCGGGTTCGTGACAATGATCGTTGTTTCGGAAGGGAACTGGGCCAGGTTTTCCACCGCGTTCATGTTGAAGAAAATCTGATTGGGAACTCGAAACCACATATGATTTTGTGTCCTGCGAGCTACGCGCTTGATGTTGAGATAGTGCTGGACATTCACGTTATCGGTCGTGCTGTTGCCTCCACCCGTCCCGCAGCCAAACGAGAAGGTGGGCACAAGATCGTTGTAAACCGCTCCCAAAGCGCCAATCGCTCCGGGGGAGTTCACAATGATCCGGCCGGCGTTGATCAAGTTCCCAAACTCGCGGATCACTTCCTCGTTGCGCGAGAAGATGACAGCGGTGTGCCCCAGACCACCGGCATGATTCACATCGATGCAGGTCTTCAGCGCTTCTGAAACCGACTTTGCCCGGTATACCGCAAGCACGGGGAACAGCTTTTCGACCGATAAAGGATGCTCGCGTCCTACACCGTGAATTTCGGCAATCAGCAGCTTGGTGTTCGGCTTGACCGAGAGACCAACAAACCGGGCAATATCGGTTGCCTTTTGTCCCACAGCCATGGGCTGCATGAATCCGGTCTGGGGATCGATCACCGTTCGTTCCAGCAGCTTCGTTTCTTTCTCGTTACAGATGTGTGCGCCCAGTTCCGCGAACTTCTGCAAAGCCGCATCGTAGATCTCGTCGTCAATCACCACGGTCTGCTCGGAGGCGCAGATCGTCCCATTGTCGAAGGTCTTGGAAATGATGATGTCCACAATCGCCGTATTCAGGTCGCCGCTCTTCTCCAGATAAACGGGAGTATTTCCCGGGCCTACGCCTAACGCGGGTTTGCCGGAACTGTAAGCAGCAGTCACTACTCCCGGGCCTCCGGTTGCATCGATCAATCCCACATCCTTGTGGTGCATGAGGTAGGCGTTGTCGGGCAGCGTCGGAGATTCCACGCAGGTAAACACGCCCTCAGGTGCGCCGTGTTTTACCGCGGTTTCGCGCATGATCCTTACGGCTTCAGAGCAGCAGCGCCACGCCTTGGGATGGGGGCTGAAGATGACAGCGTTTCGGGTCTTGATTGCCACGATGCATTTGAACAGTACCGTCGATGTCGGATTCGTGATCGGGGTCAGAGAGAAGAGAACACCGATCGGTTCGGCCATCTCCAAGATGTTGCGCTCCGGAATGTCACGAATCACCCCCACTGTGCGCTTGTCTTTAATGTGGTTGTAAACGAATTCGCTGGCCACCATGTTCTTGATGACCTTATCTTCCATTACTCCAAGCCGGGTCTCTTCCACGGCGAGACGCGCCAGGTACTGCGCTTGCTCGAGCCCGGCCAGGACCATGGCTTTCACGATGCGGTCGACATCTTCCTGCGTGAATTGAGTGAACACGGCGGCAGCAATCCGGGCTTGGGCGACCAGGGATTCCAGATAGGCGATTCGTTCTGCGCTGGGTCCTTCGGCAGGCAGCGGAAGCTGAGTGCGCTCCTTACGTTCGGTGGCAATCATCACTACCTCCCTCGCATGCTGCGGGGATTAATCACAGGCGGGTGTGTGCTGGAAGAAGGCATCCCGGCGAAAGAGCTGGAACGTCCCGTGCCGCCCGTCCGACTCCGGCGACACTCTATCTCACCCTCGATTCTCACAGTAAAGCCCCAGACCGGGCGTCGGTCAGCAACGCCTGTCACGCTTCGTTGTGATGGATGTCACACAAGGCAGTTGGATCGGCAGAATGGCAAGCTGAAGATTAAGCAGCGCGGATGGCCGCTGCAGATTGCGCCGCGTCGTCCCAGGCTGTGCGAGTGGCGGGTGCGATAAAACTCATCGCGCGCTCTGAGAGCGCAGTGATGGTCAGGCTGGGATTCACACCTAGGTTTGCTCCTATCACCGAGCCATCGCAAATGTACATGTTGCGATACCCGAAGACGCGATGCCTGCTATCAATGACCCCGCGGTCTGGCGAATCTGCCATGACGCATCCCCCAATGCAGTGCGCCGTCCCCGGCACGTCGAAGAGGATTTCGGGCAGCATGCTCATGGCTGCGCCGCCCGCGATCTGGGCGAACTTGGATGCAAACTGGTTCGCTTTTGGAATATAGGTCGCAACCCGCTCGCCATGACTGGAGAGCATCTTCCGAAACGGCCAGAACCAGTGCCGCTTCCAGCGCATTTCTATCTCTCCTTCCACCGCCTGCATGCACAGAAGAATCGTGGATTCCCGCGCCCATCCCCACAGCCGGAAAAGGCGCAGCGTTCGAACCGGATGGAGAATCAGCGAGCTTAGGACATTCCATGCCCATAGCGCGATGCGCTGCGGCCCAGGCTTGCCATCCGTCAGCATGGTTGTCAGAAGGCCCATGACGTCGGCGCCATTTGGATAACGCACTGCTTCAATGTGCGTATGCTCGTCGATGTAAATCCCTGATCCGATCGCAATACCCTGCGACAGATCGTCCACGGAATTCGGCACTCGCGCTCCAATAATGGACTCCGAGTTGGTGCGCACATGCTTCCCGATGGTGCCGCTAAGGGCGGGTAACGATCCGTTCTGCTTCAGCCCAAAAAGCAATTCCATGGTGCCCAGCGCCGACGCGGCGAAGACTACGCCTCGGCAGGAGAATTTCTGGGGGTTTCGCCGAATCCAACTGGTCGACTTGATGGTCGTGACCTCGTACCCGCTGGCGCCATCCTCCGCGCCTGAAAGTGGCCTTACATCGACAACTTTGGTTTCGGGAAGGATTCGTGCTCCATTCTTCTCGGCCAGGTAGAGGTAGTTCAAATCCAGCGTGTTCTTCGCTCCGTAACGGCAGCCCATCATGCAACCCCCGCAACCACTGCAGGTGCCGCGAGCCGGGCCTTCGCCGCCGAAGAATGGGTCTGCAATCGGATGGTTCACTGCCTCGCCGTTGGGTGCTTGCAGGATGCCCACCCGGGTGGGGTAGAACGTGTGTCCGCAGCCGGTCGCATCTGCCGTGTACTTCAACAGGTGATCGGCTGTGCCCAGGATCTTGTTTTCAATAACGCCCAACATGCGTGACGCAGCCTGATAATGCCTCGGCATTTCAGCCGTCCAGTCCGCCAGGCCGCGCCAGGTTCCCGACTGCCAGACGCGGTCGAGGGCGGGGAGCAGGGTAGCAGCGTAAGTTATGGAGCCGCCTCCCACCGCGCATCCGTGGAAGATGGTCGCGTGGCGAAAGAACCGCATGGTGAAGAAGCCGCGCAGGCCCAGGCTGGGCCGCCAGAACCAGCGATGCAGGGACCAACTGGTGCGGGGAAAAGATTGGGGCGCCCAGCGGCGCCCCATCTCAATGACAGCAACCCGATAGCCTCTTTCAGTAAGCCGTAACGCCGAAACGCTGCCGCCGAACCCGGATCCGATCACGATAAAATCGAAATCGAACCGATCGCCGCCGCTTCCCATAACTGCTACGCTCTGCTTCCGCGCTGGCGGATGCAGCCTTATGCGACCAGATACTTGCCGCTCTCAAGCACCTTCTGCGCAATCGCTTGCCGAAGGGCCACTATATTGAACGGCTCATACTTGCTCAGTCTCCGCAGAATGGCGAGTTGCGACCGCAGCATGTCTCCCTCGGCGCAGGCAGCAATCACCATCTTAGCCGCGCTTTCGATCCTGTCCATGGCGCCCGAGATGTAAACCCGCGTCATATTCAGGGCATGCTTTGAAGTCTCTTCGCTCTGCATGGCTAATTTGTGTGCACGCAGAACGGCAGATTCCATCGCATACGTCTCAATGGTCATGTTCGCAATTGCACCCATGATCTCCTGCTGGTCTTGGATCGCCTGCATGTATTTCTGCGTCGCAATGCCAGCGGCGAAAAGCCCATCTTCTTGGCCGTGGTCACCAGCTTTCGCTCCTGCGCGAGTGGTGCATCGCTAATCTCGTCGGAGGCTCCCGACAACACTTCGTCCATCAGCTTCTTGATTGCCGGCATGAGCGGCAGTTGGCCGCTCAGGGCACGTTTGAGCAGGAACCCTGTGATGAGCAGCCGGTTGATCTCATTCGTGCCCTCAAAAATGCGATTGACACGCACGTCGCGGTAGTTGCGCTCGGCCGGATATTCTTCGACAAACCCGTATCCGCCGTAGATTTGCACGGATTCGTCCACCACATAGTCGATAAACTCCGATCCCCAGACCTTCAGGATCGAGCACTCGACCGCATACTCGTCGATGATCTTGCGCACTTGCGCCATGTCCTCATGCTCTGCGCCGAGTTGCGCGATGGCATTGTCCATCATGCCAACAGTTCGGTAGGCCATGGCCTCGCCGGTAAAGATTCCCGCTGCCATGTTGGCAATTTTTTCGCGAATCAATCCAAAATCGGCAATGACTTTTCCAAACGCTTTGCGCTGCTTCGCATATGCGATAGCGCTCTCGATGCAGTTGCGGGCCGAGCCAACGCATCCGGCCCCCAGCTTGAAGCGGCCCACGTTGAGCACGTTGAACGCAATATGATGCCCTTTCCCAATTTCCCCGAGAACGTTCTCCACCGGAACTCGGCAGTCGCTGAGAATCAATGGACACGTCGAGGATCCCCGGATTCCCATCTTGTGTTCTTCAGCCCCGACCGAGAATCCCGGGAAGCCGCGTTCGATGATGAAGGCGGTGAATTTCTCGCCGTCAATCTTGGCGAACACGATGAACAGATCGGCGAACCCGGCGTTGGTGATCCACATCTTCTCGCCATTCAGGACGTAATGCTTTCCCTCGGCCGAGAGCTTGGCGGAAGTGCGGCAATTCAAAGCGTCGGAGCCCGAGGATGATTCGGAAAGCGCATAAGCCCCTACCGTCTCCCCGCTTGCCAGACCCGGCAGGTACTTCTTTTTCTGCTCTTCAGTTCCGAAATACACGATGGGCAGTGTGCCAATGCAGGTATGCGCGCCCCACGTCGTGCTGAATCCCCCATACTTCGCGATACGATCGGCGATGATGGACGAGGTCACTTTGTCCATCTGCATTCCGCCGTACTGTTCAGGCACATCCACCCCGCTCAGGCCCAGTTCGCCAGCCTTGCGTACCAGGTCGCGTATCACGGCGAAATCCTTGTGCTCCATCTTTTCGATGTTAGGGACGATCTCCTTATTCGCGAACTCCTCCGCGGTTTGCGCAATGAGTTGATGCTGCTCGCTGAAATCTTCTGGGGTGAACACTTCCTCGGGCGTTCGCTCCTCAATCAGGAAGCTGCCGCCACGAATCTTGCTCGCCGGCATTGCTGTAAGCGTTGCCATATTGCGCGTCTCCTAAGTGTTTTCTCTGTCTCGCGGATTTCCCTGCTGTCACAGTTCGAGTGATCTAATCTCTGCCAACTAGCTGGCGCACTCACGCGAAATCAGAACAAAGCGTCTTCGGGCGAGCCCGCCGGCATCGCTCGAAGACGCAACCATCACATTCAAACGCCTCGCAGCAGCAAAGCACCTCGGCCATTCCGAAGCGAAAAGTAGTTCCCTGGAACTCGCTTCGCTTCGCCGGACAGCCGAAGGGGCTGTCGTTACGCCGGCTGTCGCGGTGAATGGCTAATGCCTCAGGCCACGGCTACCGCTGCTTTGGCTCGCTTCGGTGGCTTCCTGCTAGTCACGTTTTTTGGCGCTCCGTTGGGCGCCTTCACCATCACATCCATGAGCGACTTCTGCGCGTCGACATAGCTCTTCACCACTTCCCGGGTCAGTTCATTCAATGGAATAAACGGGAAGGGCTTAATCATTTCCAGCGCCTTGCCGGCACTCTGCGTCCCGGCATTCATCTGTTTTCCGGCCACATCGACCAGGCGCTTCTGGGCTTCGATCAGCGCCTCAGTCGCCTGTCGCGCCACTTCTGACGGTTCCATCGGTTTCCTCTTGCTGGCGCCATTCGGCTTGCCGCTCGTTGCCTTTGCCGTTTCATCGGCGATAACATCGAGGAACCGCTTCTGTGCCTTGGCGAAGTTCTCCATGGCGTCGCGCGCCAGATCGATCACATGCTGCGGTTGATATGGCTTGCCCGCCTTGGCGGACTCCAGCCAGGTATGCGTCTGCTTACTCGCAATCTTGAGATACTCCTCGTGCATGTTGATGAAAGTGTCGACGCTGCGCTGCAGCAGGTCGACCAGCGCGCGCCGCCGCGGGCAGTCGCCCACCCGGTCTTTCACCCCGTTCAGCAGGATCTCATTCTGTTTCTTTCCCACTTCGAGCAGGATCTTCTGGCCTTCCAGAAAATTTGTCATGCCTTCCTCGGCGATGTCGCTGAGAATGGCGGTCGGGGAATGATGAGGATCTGATAACTGCTCCCGGACAGCGTGCATGACGCTCGCGTTCTGCCGCATGGCCAGATCCAGGAGAATGCGTTGGGTCGCGAAAAGCGTTTGTACTCCTTGTTGTCCCCAGCCCGAAAGCAGGGACAGCACCGACGAATCTTTGTGATGAGTGGATTCGTGCTTTGCTGCTGGCATATGAATGTACCTCCAATGCTGCACTGCAGCATCAGCTAAAATGTACGTCCGCAATGGGATTGTGTCAAGATGTTCTTCTGCCGTGTGCACAGCAACATAGGAGCGCTTATGAAACCTGTCGAGATCGTCATCAAAAAATACGGCAACCGGCGCCTCTACGACACTGCAGGCAGCCGCTATGTGAACCTTGATGATCTGGCGCAACATGTGCGCGCCGGCAGGGAAGTGCGCGTCGTGGACGCCAAAACCGGCCAGGATCTGACCCGCGTGACGCTGACCCAGATCATTACCGAAGACGCAAAGGACAAGCCCACAGGCTTGCCCCTCGAACTCTTGCGACAATTGATTATTGCTTCCGATGAAGTGCGGCAGGAGTTTCTGATGTGGTATCTCAAGTCGGCCTTCGATACGTATCAAAAGCTCCAAGACACGGTTCAGAACAGATTGAGCGAAGTGCAGTCAGCGGTCCTCTCCCCGGTAGACATGATGAAGCGCTTTCTCGGAGCAGCGGCTCCCGGCAAGCCTGGTTCGCAGCCTCCAAACGAAGTGGAGTCCCTGCGCAAACGCGTAGCCGAACTTGAAGCGCAACTCCAAAAACCCGCGGAGCGCAAACGCTCGACCAGGAAAAAACGCCGGTAATGAAGGCGAGCCCCAATCTTGAAACCCGAAACTCGAAACCGCAAAACCTGAAACTCGAAACCTGAAACTCGGAGCTTTGAACGCCTGCTAAATCTCGCTTGGTCAGATCGCGATCGAGCAGTATAATTTGTGCGGTGCAGCATCCGATCCTGGTCCCCCAGAGACGGGATCGGCACACACCAGGACCAACTTGCCGCCTAAATCGAAAAGCACCAAAAAGCGTCCTGCGACAGTGCGACGGCGCGTATCCACCCGGGAGCCCTATCCCAAATCCCATACCTCTTCTTTTTGGACCGAAGCTCTATTTGGCGCCGAGATCCTCATCCTGCACGCCACTCCGGTTTATTACGGATTGGGCGTGCCCCGCGGCGACGGCTCCGCTGTGGTCATCATCCCCGGCTTCCTCGGAACCGATCTTTATCTGACCGAACTCCACGCCTGGCTTGGACGCATTGGGTATCGGCCGTACTTTTCCGGCATCGGCATCAATGCCGAGTGCCCTAACATTCTGATCCAGCGTCGCCTGAATCAGACCATCGACAAAGCCTTGGCCGACACCGGGCGCAAGGTTCACTTGATCGGCCACAGCCTTGGCGGAGTGATTGCCCGCTCCGCGGCAGCCTCGCGTTCGAAAGATGTTGCTTCCGTGATTACTCTGGCAGCACCGGTCCGCGGTACCGTAGCCCATCGCGGGGTGCTCAATGCCGCGGAGGCAGTTCGCTTGCGCATCCTGGAAGAGCATGGCAAGGGCGTTCTTCCCAACTGCTATACCGGTCACTGCACATGCAACTTCGTAGGTTCACTTCGCCGCAAGGTGCCAGACAACTTGCTCGAGACTGCCATCTACACCCGGCAGGACGGCATCGTCGATTGGCGCTATTGCATGACCATGAAGCCCGAAAGCGATGTGGAAGTTCCCGGCACGCACATCGGCATGGCGTTCAATCCCGCTGCCTACGTCGTGGTCGCAGACCGATTGGCGAAGGCTCGAGCTACGCGAATCTAGCCCACCATTTCCAGCACAGCCCCCGTGCTGGTCTCCAATGTCTCCACGGAATGGTTCGCACCCCTGATGAGGATCGCGGCCGAGGCAAGACTGTTGTTTGATACTTCGAATGTGCCCGAGCAGTTGGTTTTCACATATGGAAGGCGATGCAGGCTGGGCCCACGCCCATCGATCGTCGCCTCGAGCTGAAAGCCATTGTCCGAAGTGCACGCAAATTCCCAATTCATCTCCTCGCGCGCCTTTCGCACTTCCCTTAATTTGCCGAAGCGGGAGGCCTTGCCATCATGCCAGAGCACGGCTTTGCGAAAAACCAGTCCCAGGGGCATTTCATACACCAGCGCTTCGAGAATGCTCGCCGGCTGGCCTTCCCTTCGGAAATAGGCGTGCGTCCACCGCCAGAAGTTCCGATGCCTGTATCCGCAGTTATGTCCCTGTACTCCGAATCCTAGGGGATCGCCTGCGAACCTGCGGCCATCCAGCGTGACCTCGCCCGAAAATACCGCATCCGAATGTGGTGTGCGTGAGAATCCGATCCACCCTTTGCTGCTCAATGTGACCCGAAAAGTGGAGTGGTAATGCAGGTTCCATCTGAGTTGGTGTCCCTCAACGCTCAGCGCACCGCGACAGTAATCCTCCCCGATTTCGTTTTCGCCTGCCTCGAAGTGAAGCGGACACTGCCCCTTGCCACTGAGATTCAACTCAGAGAGTGAAAATCCCTGAATAAAACTGCGCGGCGTGGCACCAACTGGAAACCACGTAGCCCAAACCTGAACCGGCTTACCTTGGGGAGAGTTCGCACACCCCCCGCGGCCCGGATTCATCAACAGGTAGCGAAACCACCATGCTCCGCTGCCATCTGCTAAACCGAAACGCAGAAACCAGACTTCATAACGCCGCCGGACCGACAAGGTGGAGAATGCTTCATTCAAAGTGTGCACGTGCCGTCCCCTCGCGTCGCGTAAAACAATTTCAGCAACTATCTCACATGCGTGGCCATTCTCTGGTGATGGCGGTCACTGCGAGCGTCTCTCAACGGGAAGATAGTCTGAGCAGTCACCCGCCATGCTCGATCCTTCCGCCATTGCCGCCGGCTTGAGCCAACTTCCTCCTCAGCAGTTGCGGGCCACGCTGGCCAGCTACTTGCCTCAAGGCGCAACGACGGCGGAGAAGATCCAAGCCATTGAGAATGGATTGCGCAGCCCGCTGGGACAATCGATCCGCGACGCCATGGCGCGCTGGATCGTGGATGAGATCGTTCCCGTTGAGAAGCTGGTGCCCAAACAGTACTTAAATTGGCGTGCCCCGGTGCGGGATTCGATGATGTTCGTGGTCGCCCGGTTATCGCCGGAGCGCCTGGCGCCAAAGTTGCTGGAGCAGATCGAACTTCCTTTCGATACACCTGCGGAAACTCGTTTGCTCCGGCTGATTGCGAAGGTGCCCGGCTTGCAGAAGTTAGGCCAGGTGATCGCCCGCAACCAGCATCTTCATCCAGCTTTGCGCAAGGCGCTTTCGAGGCTGGAAAACGGGATACGAGACGTGCGGCCCGAAGACATTCGGTCCATAGTTCTGAAAGCGCTTGGGACCAAAGCAAAGAGATACCAGGTGGAAGTCTCCACCCACATTCTCAAGGAGGCCAGTGTCAGTGCAGTGATCCGTTTCTCGTGGAAGAATCCTCAAACGGGCCTGCGAGAACGCGGAGTGTTTAAAGTTCTGAAGCCCCACATCCCTGCTTATTTTTCCGAGGACATGGACTATTTGCAGGGACTCGCGGAGCACTTCGGAGACCGGCATCATACGTATGGCTTTCCGGCTCACTTGATTCCGGACACTTTCAAGAAGGTTCGCCGCCTGCTTCGTCATGAAGTGAACTTTCGCCGCGAACAGAAGACGCTTCTTGAGGCGGCCGCTCTTTATAGCTCCTATCCTGCAGTTCGCATCCCGAAAGTGATTCAGCCGCTATGCACGAACACAATTACCGCGCTCACTGAGGAACGTGGAATTAAGATAACGAACGCAGGACTCCGGTTGTCGACGGGAGCGCGCCGGAAAGTCGCTGAGCAACTGGTCGAGGCTTTGATCGCTGTACCGCTCCTCTCCTCGTCGGCCAATGCGGTTTTTCATGGCGATCCCCATGCTGGCAATCTTCTTTACCACAGCCGCTCCGGTGAATTCGTCATCCTTGACTGGGCTTTACGGGAAAGGCTGAGCCGGGAGCAACGCCGTCACCTTGCTCTTCTGTTTCTGATGGTCACCTTGCGCGACCCTCCGGGAGTGTTCCACGAAATCATGGCCCTCGCGCAACATCGTCCTCGAGGCGGCGTGCGCCGATCAGCAACCATCCGTCAGGTAATCACAGAATTTCTCGACCGCATCCCCACCTCCAGCCTGCCCAGTGTGGCCGATGCCATGCGTCTGCTGGAAAGCGTCGCCATGGCCGGAGTAAAGTTCCCAGGCTCACTGATCATGTTATCCAAAGTGATGTTTACGCTGGAGGGGCTATTAGGCGATCTGATCGGCGCGGATTCGGCGGTGGGCATCACCGTGGCTCGCCACATTGCCCTGCACTGGTTGCGCCATCGTTCGGAATTTCGCCTGCCGCTTGTCAAACGCGACTGGATCACGCTCCAGTGCAGCGCCCTGCTGCTGGTGAGCCGCCTGGGAATTCAATGGCAGCAGACGTTGGTGAATCGTTGGCTCAAGCCCAATTCATCTCCGGCTGCTGCCAGTTGAGTGCGGCTGCGATCATTCCCCAAAGCACAAGCGGTCGCGATTACGCTACCACCGGCTTGTGATCTTTGCTGTGGGTCCGGCCTGGTTTGGCGCGGCCCATAGCCTTTGGCTTACGCGGTTTGATCAGCGAGCCGATCAAGTCGGTTTCCGCCTTGAAGAAGTCTTTGACCCCTTCTTCGGTCAGAGTCGCGGTCGGCACCAGTCGCGCCGGCGACATCATGGCGAGCGACTTTGTCGAAAGATCCAGGTTGACGCTCACCTGCTGGCTCATGACATCCAGCAGCTTTTTCTGTGCTTCTATAAACGCGTTAGCTGCCTCACGGGCCAGAGCCGCAATCTGCGTCTTTTTTGCGGTTTCGTCGCCGTGGCTGAGCTTGCCGCGCGTGGCTTTCACCGACTCCTGTTCAACTACTTCGAGGAATTTCTGTTGTGCCCGGGTGAAAGTTTCGACGGCCTCGCGCGCCAGTTCCATGAGCCGAGCCGAACGATGATCTTTGCCGGCCTTCTCGGACTCAACCCATTCCATGGTTTGTCGGGCAGTCGCGGTCAGCAGCTCCTGCTGCATACCGATCAGGGTGTCAACGCTCCGGCGCACCATGTCGGTCATCGCAATGCCGGGCACGAAATTGCCGACACGTTCTTTCACGCCGTTGAAGAGAATATCGTTCTCTTGTTTCGCCAGATCGAGGAGCGTGCGTTGCGCTTCCACCAGGCTCGATGTGCCCTCCACCGCCAGCTCCGTCAGAACATCCAGCGGCGAATACTGCTCGCCCTTCTTATGAGTTCGCATGAACCGCCTCCGATTGCTGCACTGCAGCATCGATCCAAATATAGGCCGGTCCACCGCGGCAGTCAATCGGTTCTTGGGTATTTGTGCGTTACGGCAATAACAGGAGTGATCACGGTCACAGGATCGGCCAGCACACTGGAAGCACTCTAGTTCCTGGATCGACTCTAGTCCGAGGCTCGCATGAAGACACTTCCAGAGGTTGAGACAGCAAAACAACTGATGAATGAAGCCATGAGGTGGTCGGTAATGACCTGGTTGCGCGAAAAGAAGCGCGTGCGTAAGACTGCCGATCAGGCGAATGCCGCCCTGGATCGCTTGAGCGAGGAACTGCGGCGCCGCTGGCCCGACAACATCCGAGCCGCCTACCATGCGCTGGACGCGAACCAGGCAACCTCCAGTCCTCAGGGACATACTGGCCAGAAAACGAGCGCTAAGAATTCCCGGGAGTTCGTCGTTGCACGGCAACTCAAAGATGCAGACGACAAGGCATATCGCGCCAGAATGGCGGCCGAAAAAACGTTCGACGATGCCGAAAAGCGCCTAAGCACGAGTCTTGCCCGCGAAGGATGCCAGAAAGCGATCCTGTCTTGGGAACTACATGAGAGAGCGATCGCTGAGACTGAAAAAGTCTGTTGCTGAAGGTCCCATCGTAAACTGCAAGTTACAACCTCATTGACGCAAGAGTTGGTCACCGTAACCCAGTGATGATACTCACATGCAACCGTGACAGGTGGTACGGACTTCCGTCACGGCAAAATGTTTAAGTTGTTCAGGAATTACGTTCTTTCGGCCGGAGTGGATTATGCATGTTGCCGAGTGGTCCAAGTCAGAAGTTGAGTACGGCCGAAGGGTTCTGAATTCTGGTCTGGAGGGTGGTCGTTCCGGCCAGGAAGCATTCTTGCATGGTAGGCCCGTATCTCCGTTTCTCCGTGAATCAT
>Ga0182009_10000143_pt1 | contig 12997 bp, 21 predicted proteins | sample Sormic07211187_1_FD_161052 | JGI IMG/M metagenome (GOLD analysis project Ga0182009, IMG submission 161052) | Bulk soil microbial communities from the field in Mead, Nebraska, USA - 072115-187_1 MetaG | ecosystem: Environmental > Terrestrial > Soil > Agricultural land > Bulk soil | place: USA... | reverse complement strand
CCCTGAAGATAATTATTAAATTCCAAATCGTCTACATAATCAACAAGAATATTAGGATAGATTCTATGCATAACAACATATTTTCCTCGTACTCGTCGAGGTAAGACAACAGCACTTTTATTTACCATACCTGGGGCCGAGATAAGCTTTGCCTTATCCCATTTTTCCCAGTCTTGTTTGAGAAAGTCATCAATGTGAATACTAGACATGGCTGCTCGAGGTGGGGTTGCGCCGTCAAAAGCAACATATGTGAGATACACTCTGTCCTCAACTCTGGTAATTCGTGGGTCCTCAATGCCTCCATATCCTCCCCCAGACATAAAATGCTGAGCAATGGACGAGAACGCATGATTTCCTGGGGTTTCAAATGGTTCGCGGGGAATGTATGCTGGCACATCAGATCTTTCATCTATAGTTATGCCGTCTTTGCTTGTTGCATAGCCCAAGACAGATAAATCTGTATCCCCAAGTGCTCTGTATAAGAAATGGACTTTTCCATCTTCATATATAGCTGCTGTATTAAATGTTGCACGAGATTCCCAAGGGACATGTGGACGAGGTGTAATAATTGGATTATTTTGAGATTTCTTAACAAGGAAATTAAATACTTTCTTTTTAGCAACCTCGGTAATTACAGGAATAGGACAACTCAGACAAAAAAGTGTATTCTCTTTTACTTTCCAATATAAAATTAATTGTTTTTTAACAATTGCGGAGCCCAGTGGATATGCCGCGTCTTCGTCTAATTCTTTCGAAGATTCATACAAAGGCTCGTCAGATCGCCAAAGGAGTTGAGAGGGATTATTTTTATCAAAATAAGCAGCGCCGACAAGAAAATGTGTTTTTCCTTCTTTTTGTTTTTTAACATAATAAATAAGGAGAATATTATTGTGTATTTCGTATGCATTTGCTACTTCTAGGTCGCTATCGTCAAAGAAATCTTTACGTGGAGCAAGAAGTACATCGTTTTGTAAGTCCCAATGCGTTAAGTCTTCTGAATAAGCAATTCGAATATCTTTTTCTCCGGTGTACATGACATATTTTTCGTTATGTTGATACTCAGGGATAATTGCAGCTGTTTCCGTAATGGTATTAATTTTTCCAATTTCATTCCAGACAACTAAATCATTGGAAAGTGCGCCAAATAATAGACCATTTTTTTCCGATTGACGCTTGTATGTAAGAAGATATTCATATTTTTGCTTTGCTACTCGAAAACTATTCCAATTAAATTTTTGTTCTTCTTTTTGCTTTTCGTCAAATGCAAATACATACGAGCTACCATTTTCTGGAGTAAATTCAAATCCATTTTCGCTCCCAACGGCTTTAAAAAATGTATTGTCTCCTTCTTTTTGAAGGTAGTACAAAATTACCTCGGAATCTTTTTGTGAGATACCAATAAATGTTATCATAGGGCAGTATTCCAATATTAAAAGAGAGGTGCAAATTCCCCCTATCTTAACTCAACTATATTTGCATATGCATGTCAATGACCTAGAACAAATATATGACATTTTGCAGACAAGATTTTTATAAAGAATTAAAAAGTAGTGCAATAGCAGCAAAGAAAATAGCAAAGTCACGAAATAAAATATCTGTCTGAGATATATTAGTAAGAATAATTACAAGAAGTGTTAGCGCAGCAAGAGATGCACTGAATACTGACTTCCATCCAGTAAGAATCCACAATGCCAAGACTAATTGGTATAAAGAAAATCCCATGAGAAGAATATTTGCAGGAAATATATTCCTTATTGCTTGTGGAATATACCCAATCCAATTATCTGGCTGAAAAGTTGCTGCTATGGCTGCATACAGGAATACGCTTGCAATACTACATCGAAGAGAAAAAGTAAGGAGTTTCCTCTTATCCATACTATTGGACAATTACTGTCCCTTTTTCACCTGGATTGAAGTGATTGTGGTATCCATACGTACCTGCTTTGGGAAAGGTAAGAGAAAGAGTACCTCCATCGGTAAAGCTTCCTAAATTAAGAGGAGGATATGCAGTGTGTGTTGGATGTGGGTCTGAATTAACAGTTGCTGTTGCCCCGCTTTTATTAGTCCATGTAACTGTTTGGCCTACTTTTATGGTTACTACAGAAGGCGAAAAGCCATTTTGTGTAAGCGTAACTGCATTTCGCTGCTGCGTGACAGATGAGGAAGGACTTGCTTCCATTGCTGTTGGACTAACTGTCGTAGTCGAAGAGGTTGGAGATACAGTTGGTCCTACTGGGTATCCACCTTTATTTGCAAAAACAAAATAATAGACAAGTCCATATATAAGAGCGCCAATGACAATATACAGAAGAATCCAGTGCCAGAGAGGTCGTTTTCCGTAGCCATTAGTAGTTGGTGAAGAAGTTGTTTCGTCCATGGATACAAATATCGTACTCCGAGAGGGATGAAGATGTCAAGAAAGTTATTTCTTACCGAATATTTTACCAGGTTGCCATGGGGTACCTAAAAGTGGAAGAAGCCATCTGTCTAGTCCATACCATCCGCCAATTCTCCATGCAAGAATTAAGAATAATTCTATAAGAAACATAAGAGGATTGGTGCTTATGGTACCGGCAAAGAGATAATTCATATTCATAAATCCACCAAAGAATGCTGCGAGTCCGGTAAAAAGTCCAAGAATAAGTCCAACTCCTACAAATAATTCACCAAATGCTACGAGGTAGGAAAATGTTGCTGCGTTAGGGAGAGCAACAGAATGAATAAACCACCCATACCAACCTGCAACGCTTGGATGTTCGCCTTGGGTTTTTTGAAGGGCACCCATAAGAAATCCAGTAATTGCGACTCCTGCTTTGGGACCAACCCATACAGGGCTTGTTACTTTTTCATATCCTGCAGTAAGCCATTCCCAGCCAACATAGACTCGAAGGATAAGCCATACCCAGGCAAATCGACAATCTGCAAAAAGAAAACGAGACAATGATGGTTCAGGGATTTGGACTACTGAATTTTTACTCATATGTTAATCTAAGCGAGTTTTTGTACTCCATGCTGTGATTAGTATCACTGCTTTATTTAGCATAGACAGGTATTTTCTCCAATGCAATACCCTAATTTTAACGAAGCAGTTTTTCCTCTAAGGAGCCAAGTGTATGGAGTGTAATAGTACCCTTCTCAAAAGACACAAGATTTTCTTTTTTTAACTTTTGCAATTCTCTGCTTGCTGTTTCTCTTGTTATGCCTGCATAATTTGCAATGTCTTTTTCGTTCATTTTTAGTTGTACCACTGTTGAATTTTCTACCTGTATCCCAAAACGTTTTGCTAGAATTACGAGGGAAGTTGTGAGCTTTGTGGAAGAGTCTCCAGTGGTGAGTGACTCAATATGCATCCATAGACCTTCCATACCAACATATATTCTTCGGAGTAAATCATACATAACCTCGGGATTACCTTTGAGAAATTGCAAAAACACTTCCTTTGGAGCTTTTTTCCCAACAACAGGCGTCATTGCTTCATAGAAGCTGGTATTTTTTACTTCTCCAATTGCCCATGACATAGGAAGAAAGGAATGAGGCTTGTACATATTTAATGTAACTTCTGTACCTTCCTGCGAAATCCAATAATTCCGGACAATCCCTTCGGTTATGTAGAAAATTCCTGTTGGGCCTTCTCCTGCTTGAAGAATAACAGTCCCTTTGGAAAATGTTTGTGATGGGTAGGAGGAAAAAAAGGTATCAAGCTTTTTTGTTATATCTGTCTGCATATAATTTTTTCATTATATCACCGTGTGATACCCATCATTGATACTATACTATATGTACATGTATGATGAGATTATGAAACATGGTAACAATATGGGAGGTGCGGTGTATGGTCTCGGATTTATTGGTGCACTTATTTATAATGTGCAACATGCTCCAACATTCTGGCTTGGTGTAGTAGGCTTTCTCAAAGCACTTATCTGGCCAGCATTTGTTATTTACGAGCTTATGAAATTCTTAAGGATGTAATCTTGTTTGCTATACTGTCTTTATGTACATCTGTCCCATGCATCCAGACATAAGGCAAGAAAAGCCAGGCAATTGCCCAACATGTGGTATGAAGCTTGTTTTAGAAAGCTCCATAAAGAATGCTGTTCAAAGCACTAAAAAAACTACGTGGAAGAATTATATTCCGCTTCTCGTTATTTTTAAGCTTTTACTTCTTATAACAATAATCTTATCGTATAAAGATTTTCAAATGGGAAGTTTTCTTCTTTCCAAATCTCTTTCTTATTTCATGATTGGATTTTTTCTTACCTTCTCAGCATTCAAATTAATGGATGTGAAAGGATTTGCAGAAGGATATGCAACATATGATCTATTAGCGAAAAAATGGTTTGGGTATGGATACGTATATCCTTTCATAGAACTATTTTTTGGATTGGCAATGATTCTTATATCAACATCTCGTGTACTACTTATTGTCGAACTTGTGGTTATGGTATTTAGCGGATTGGGTGTTGCAATAAAATTGGCCCGACATGAAAAGTTTCAATGTGCATGCCTGGGAACATTTTTAAAAGTTCCATTAACAAAAATAACACTTATAGAAGATTTTGGCATGGCAATATTTGCAGGCATCCTTCTTTTAAGAGGATAAATTAAAGGGAATAGATAATCTAGATTTATTGAGTGTGTCTATAACCGTTGCATCTGCTACTTGCTCAAAATGACCATACCATTCTCCTACAGATAAAAATCCAACTGGTCGTATAAGACAGAGTACTGTATCAACAATTTTTTCAAACTCCCGTGCGGTATCTGGTGCACAGACAGGAGATGCAAAAATAATTTGACGAGGCTTTTCTTTTTTAAGTGCCATGATTGCTGCTCGTGCTGTCATTCCGGTTGCCAATCCGTCATCAACAAGAATAATAACTTTTCCTTTATAAGATATATTTTTTTCTTTTTTCCTGTAGAGTTTTATTTGATTTTTTAATTCTTTCTTTTTTTGCCGTATGGCAGATTCGAGTTCTTCTTGAGAAATTCCCAAACGCTTTACAGAAGAAAAATCAAGAATTTGTATATTTCTCTCACTTAAAGCACCTATACTAAATTCTGGATTTGCGGGTGTAGTAATTTTTTTTGCCATAACAACACGCAAGGGAGTTACCAGTGTGCGAGCAACCTGACTTGCAACGACAACTCCTCCTCGAGGAAGACCAAGAACAATTGGCTTTTTACTTTTATATCGCAGAAGTATTTCTGCAAGTAATCTTCCTGCCTCCAACCTGTCTTTAAAAATCATACAACACCTTTCTCTCCAATACTGTTTGTGTTATGTGAGGTGTGCCCTATGTCTTTCTTGGCCTGAAAAAAGTTTTGTTCCGGCAAAAAGTACTAGCAATACTCCCAATGTAATACTTGACCATACCGCACTAGTAAAATTGCTAAACCCAAATATAAATGGTGCAAAAATAGCAACAATTCCAAGAATTCCTGCTATCCAATATTCCCATAGCTGCCTATCTGCTTGTAACCCTTCAACAATAGAAACAATAAGGGTTATACCTCCAACAGCCATACTGGTCCATAATGCAGCAATGTTGCCACTATATCCAAAAATATATGGTGCCACAACAAAAATCAGTCCTATGATTCCTGTTATCCAATACATATTCCTCCTTTCTTTTAATCCATTAGATAAATTGGAATAGTATCTAATGGGATTTTTCTTTACTTCTCTTTGTGATTTTTAATTTTTTTGGGGGTGCTTTTTTCAATTTAGTAAATCTCATGGTAAGGATTCCGTCCTCTAGAACGCTGATTGGTTCTTGATCTGTAATTATGCCTGGAGGTAGCCGAAAAGTATAGTTGTAAGAGGAAGAAAGAGTAGTCATAAAATTTCTTCGTTTTCCTTTTTCCTCATCTTTTTCAACTGATCCAACAATCCTTACAATTCCTTCATCAACGGTTACATCTATATTGTCTTCGGGTATTCCAGGTAGTGCAGCCTTGGCAACAATTTCGTCCTCTGTTTCATACAGGTTAAGTCCTTGTCCAGCAAGGTGAGATAAGCCAGGAAGTGTTGGAAAATCCCAATCATCTCCAAAAAATCTATCTATGCTCCATGGGTTCCATCGTATTAATGCCATATACTATAAGTATTCTTTAAAAGAATTAATAAATAGTAAAAACAGCGCAAGAAATAAGTAAAAGAAAATTATTTGACAACAAAAAAATATTTTACTACTATGCAATGAGTGAATAAGAAATTTGCATTAGGTGTTCTCGTTCTTCTTGTAGTAGGTGTTGTTGCTGGAGCACTAGCTGTTAGGCAAAACACCGAGCTTCAACAGCATGCTTCCCTTTTTAACGACCTAAATACCGCAGGAGAGATAGACAAGACGAATAATCCAGATGGTACCATGGGGCCTGCAACATGGGAGAGAAATTTTTCCAATACATTACCTGCAGCCTATTTGGGGTCTCTTAATTTTCAAGTTACGGATCCAGAGCAAGGCAAAAGACCAAGTGTTACTATTACTACAGTTGCCTTGCCAACAGCTCATGCAACCCCAACCCTAACAGTGGTTCCTACGCATACAGAAGACACTGAAAATCATAAGCCAAGCGGTACCCCAGGTGCAGACAACAATCCAGGTGGTCCACAAGCGGTAACCGCACTTACTCTTGTAGTAACAAAAGTAGAGGTGCATTTAGCCCGTCTTGGTGTTCCTGGTGCCAAAAATCAAATAACACCAACGCATGTTACAGGAAAGCCAAGTAGTACTCCTGGACCACGAAATGACAACGGTAATGACAATCAGAATGTTGATAAATGGGAAACACTTAACATTGGCGGTACGCAGACTGTTGATTTGGTTCAACTTGCCAAAACAAAAGCATTTGCCAGTCTTGGTCTTACTAAATTAGCAAATGGTTTTTATACAGAAGTAAGGCTATACATAAAGACTGCTACTGCAACACTTACCAATGGGACAAAAGTTGACTTGACGATTCCTGGGAAAGCAAATATTGTTCGGGTTGTTGAGCCATTTACAATTGATTCTTCCAAAACTACAACACTCTCAATGGATTTTGATGCAGAAAATTCTGTGATTAAAGCAGGAAGCAAGTATCTTCTTAAGCCTGTTGTTGCTAAATTTAATCAAACAAATCAACAATAATACCTATGACACAACTTACACCATACCTTTCTTTTGATGGCAATTGCGCCGAGGCAATGGAATTTTACAAATCTTGTCTTGGAGGAGAATTAGAAATAAATAAAGTAGGAGACAGTCCAATGAAAGACAAAATGCCCGATAAAAAAGATTGGGTTATGCACTCCATGCTTAAATCAGATGGTATCGTGCTTATGGCATCCGACTTAATGATGGGAGGAGAATTACATAATGGAGATAATATCACACTCACCATTAACGGAGGGTCTTTAGAGCAATTAAAAGATTTTTTTGATAAATTAGCCGTAGGAGGAAAAGTAAGACAGCCCCTGCAACCTGCATTTTTTGGAACATACGGTGATTTAGTAGATAAATTTGGAGTCCTGTGGGCTTTTCAATCTGACGAAAAATAAATTCTATTAGAAACTTAATAAATTCTTACAGTTCGCTTATCTAAATACAATATTATTCTGGGACAATTCATGAGAAATGAATTGGCATTTTTTATTTTTTCTTTTCGATGTAATAATATGGGTATTTTTTGCTGCATTTTTCCACAAGACATGTATCTCAGAAAATCGAAAATTGAAAAATAAGCCAAAGTATAGATCGACCATTGGTATGGCATTTTTCGCAGGATTAGTATCTATTGTCCAACATGGGTTGCCCGACATAGGCCTCTCTTTTATAAGCTTTATCTATGTTGTCATGGCATGTTTGGGAGTTATTTTTTATGCCATCTCTAAGAATAGCATTCTTCAAAAAATGCATATGCAAATGGGTTCGCGTATTATGAAATCTCGAATATAAATCTAGAAAAGATGAAATGAAAGGAGGTGAAATGTGTCACTAATAAGTGATTGATATATGGCAACTGTTGTAACAGGGTCCCCTGTTGATACATCAAATAATGCAGGATTTTTTGTTGCTATGGTAATTCTACTTTTAGCTGTTATTCTTTTCATTATTTTCGGTCTACCCTACATACGGGGTGGAAGTAGTAATGGAGGAGCAACACAAGTAAATATACCAAATAGCAATGGATCTGGTACTAATACTGGTGGGAGCGCTCCGGGGGGAAAAAGTTATTAATAAGTAATTTCACCACTTTTGATATACTGATTATTGTATAAGGAAAGGAGGTGAGAATATATGAAGAAATTTTTATTGTTATACACTGCTCCAACAGAAGTACGAGAGCAAATGCAAAATGCAACTCCAGAGGAAATGAAAGAAGGTATGAATGCTTGGGTTGAGTGGTTTAAGCAAGTAGGAGACAATATAGTTGATAAAGGTATGCCACTTGGTAATGCAATGACTGTGACAAAAGAAGGCGAAATGCCAGGAAATGTTAAATTTGTTGCCTATACTGTTATCCAGGCAGAGGACTTAGACGGCGCATTAAAGGCCGCAAAAATGAGTCCACATCTTGAAAGAGAAGGTGCAACCGTTGAGGTTCATGAAATGATGCCAATGCCAGGAATGGAATAGGTACCTTTCAGGCTAGAAAAAACTACATGGGAGGTGCCAGGCGGTGCCTCCCAATTCTGCTATAATTTTTTTATGTATAACCATAAGCCAAAGAATTACACTTGTCCATTTTGTGAATTGGCAAAAGGACGAGAGACGCCTCAAAACAAACGAGAAGATATTGTGTATCAAGATTCAGAAACAATGGTATTCTTGGCCCCTACATGGTGGGAAAATAATTCCAGTCATATTATTGTTGTTCCTAAGGAGCATGGAGAAAATATATATGACATTTCAGAGACGCTCTTATGCAGCGTGTATGGTGTGGTAAAAAGAGTTGCCAAGGCAACTAGAGCAATAGCAACTGGACAAGGTACATCTGTGTATCAGCATAATGAGCCAGCTGGTGGCCAAGACGTTTGGCATTTCCATGTAAATCTCTTTTCAGAATATACAAGTGATTCTCTGAAGAAAGATAAGCGAACATATGTACAACAGGTAAAAGAAAATCTTTCTAAAGAATAGAAATAAAAAGACATTACGGATTTATTACACTTTCCTTACACTGTTAGAATAATCTTCATCTACAACTAAGAAAGATATGTATACAGCAAGACTATTACTTTTTCTTATAGATCTTGTCTTCGGAATTATTCAAGCCATCCTCATGGTGCGGATTGTTTTAGAATTATTTGCAGCGAATGTATCCACGCCATTTGTAGCCTGGGTGTATGACATAAGTAATACGCTATTATTTCCTTTTCATAATATTTTTCCTTCACCAGTACTCAGAGGTGGATTTGTATTAGATATATCGGCGATAGTGGCTGTTTTGGCGTATGCATTACTCGCATATTTTGTAACCGAATTAATACGCTTTGTAAATTACCAATCAACAAGATATTACAATAAATAATCTTTATCCCCTATTATATGCATTGACAGGAATATGCCTTTAGGTGTATATATAAAATATGAATCCACAGACGTTGCAAACATTAGCCCAACCAAATAGATTGGATATTGTAGAGCTTTTATATAAAGGTCCGAGATCTGTTAATGATATTGTCGACAGACTCCACCTTAATCAACCCCAAGTAAGTAAGCACTTACGTATTCTTGCAGATGCAGGAATTGTAGAAGTAGAGCCTTTGGCGCAGCAGCGCTTTTATCGACTAAAACCTCAGCCATTCAAAGCATTAGATGGTTGGCTTGAAAAGTATCGACAAATGTGGAATGGTAAATTTGACAAATTGGATACTGTGTTAAAAAAGGAAATGAAGAAAAGAAAATAAGTATATACTGAGAAAGTGAGGTGAAAATATGAGTAAACATGAAACAAAAGTAACAGCGGAGCCAGGAAAACAGGAAATTTGGATAGAGCGTGAATTTGATGCACCACGGGAATTGGTTTTTAAAGTAACAACCGATCCAGAATATATTGTGCAATGGTGGGGACCAAAAGAATATACAACAACTATCGATAAAGCAGACATCAAGTCAGGCGGACAATGGCGATTTATTCATCATGCCAATGGGCAAGATTTTGGATTTCATGGTGTCTATCACGAAGTATTATCGCCAGAAAGAGTTATTGATACTTTTGAATGGGAAGGTTTACCCGAAAAAGGACATGTTATTTTAGAAACATCCAGATACGAAGAATTACCTGAGGGTCGGACTAAGCTAAAAATTCAGCAAGTATTTCAATCGGTACAAGATAGAGATGGCATGATTGCATCTGGTCAGAAAAAAGGAATGGAAGAGTCATACGAAAGAATGGATGAGATATTGGCAAAAATAAAGTAGTGTATACTACTTTTACTATTATGCAAAGTAAATCGAAGTCCGGCAGAACGAAAACAATTTTCCTTTGTGCCAGCATGAATTTCTACAAAGAGTTAGTGGAAGTTGGAGAAAAATTAGAGAAAAAAGGGTGGGAGGTTGAGCTTCCTGTTTCTGCCAAGCTTATGAAAAAGCAAAATGATTTTGAGGTTTCTCATTTTAAAGGAACATTTAGTTATCAGCAAAAAGGAGAGTTTATCCAAGCCAATTTTAAAAATATTGCTAAAGGGAATGCAATTTTAGTTATTAATGGGGAGAAAAATGGCATACAAGGATATATTGGTGCAAATGTTCTTATGGAGATAGGTCTGTCATTTTATTTAGGAAAGAAAATTTATATTTGGAATCCAATAGATGAGAGTGCGTCACACAAAGAAGAGCTCCTCGCATTTGGAGTTATATTCGTTAATAAAGACTTAAGTAAGATTCAGTAATATGTTGAGCGAAGCGAAATCCACCTCTGGCGGAAGAAAATTATTCCTTTTTATGATGGTTAGTCTGGATGGATATATAGAGGGACCAAATCATGATTTGTCCTGGCATAATGTAGACAGCGAATTTAATGATTATGCGATAGAGCAAACAAAAAATGTTGGCACCCTTCTTTTTGGACATACGACATACGATGTCATGAAAGATTATTGGCCGACAGTGAATGCGCGCGAAGATGATCCTGTCGTTGCGAATTTAATGAATACAACACCAAAGATTGTTTTTTCAAGATCATTGGAGAAAGTTGAAGAGACAGAATACTGGAAAAATGTGAGATTAATGAAAGATGTTGTTACAGAAGAAATACAAAAATTAAAAGAGGAATCTAGCAAAGATATAGCAGTGTATGGGAGTAATAATTTATGCGTGACGCTTTTAGAAATGGGACTTCTGGATGAATTGAGAATCATGGTAAATCCTGTTGTTATTGGCAGCGGTACGCCTCTTTTTAAAGGTATAAAAAGCAAGCTTTCCTTACAGCTTCTTGGTACAAAGGAATTTAAAAATGGGAATGTTTTGTTAATATATAAGCCACAAGAGTAAATACGATGGGAGTAAAAAGAATACTATTAGAAAGAATATTTGGGATTGGTCTTCTTGCAATAATTCTTTCTATTGGATTTTATTTTTTTCCCACCAAAACAAATACCATATTTCAAACAATTCATATTCCAACTCTTACGCCAATTCCAGGGCCACAATTTAGCAGTTATCATCTCCCAACCATTGCAAAAAAAGACTACTACACAATTGCTATGGTTGGAGATTCTATGACTGCAGCGCTTGGTGTGCATGGAGGAAAATTAAGCGAGCAGCTGAATGCGATGTTTCAGTCTACATCAGGTCATCAGAGAATTCTTATAGATAATTATGCACAAGGAGCTACTAATATTTTACAAATGAATGACCAGATGACTAAAAAAATAACTACTGGCGATGTTACTCTAGACCCTTTATTATCACGTCATGTTGATATGATTCTTATTGAATCCTACGGGTACAATCCATTGTCTCAATTTCCACGAGCTGAAGGACTACAAAAGCAAACAGATGCTTTACAGAAAATTATGACAACTCTTACCAACCATTACCCCAATACAGCGATTATTTTCGTTGCAACAATTGCTCCCAATAAAGAGACATATGCACTCGAAGAAAAAACCGGTGCATTATCCGATAGAATAGCAGAAGCAGAAGAAAGAAGTACCTTTATACAAAATCATATGAATTTTGCAAAGACTCACAACATTCCACTCATCGATATCTATGATGCATCACTTACACCCGATGGAGATGGAAATATTCTCTATATTAGTCAGACAGATCATATTCATCCATCTTTTGCAGGAATTGATTTTATTAATAACGAAATAGCTCACTTTATTTATGATAGTCATATACTTCCTGAGTAAAGTGTTTTCATAGTTGACAAAGATTCCCGAGTTTCTTACTCTCAATACATACTTTAGAATGAATATTTTTCGCAAACCTCAAAGCATCCAGAATATTTACCTTTTTCTTATTCTAGGAAATACCTTAGCAGCATCTTTTATTTGGGGAATAAATACCATATTTTTACTGGATGCAGGATTATCTAATTTTCAAGCATTTGCAGCTAACGCTTTTTTTACTTTGGGCCAGGTGCTTTTTGAAATTCCCACAGGAATTGTTGCCGATAGATTTGGAAGACGAATGTCCTATTTGCTCGGTACCATTACGCTTGCAGCATCGACATTACTCTATTTATATATGTGGTATATCCATGGACCTTTCTGGGGTTGGGCAGCATCAAGTATGCTCTTAGGGCTTGGATTTACCTTTTTCTCAGGTGCACTCGAAGCATGGTTGGTCGATGCATTACATGCAACAAATTTTACTGGAAGTCTGGATGGTGTTTTTGCAAAAGGACAAATTGTTGGAGGTGTCGCAATGTTGGCAGGGTCTTTAGGTGGAGGAATTATTGCGCAAATGACCAATCTTGGTGTGCCATATATTTTACGTGCTGGGGTTCTTGGTATTAACTTTGCGACTGCATTTTTCCTTATGAAGGATTTGGGATT
>Ga0182009_10000142_pt1 | contig 13020 bp, 5 predicted proteins | sample Sormic07211187_1_FD_161052 | JGI IMG/M metagenome (GOLD analysis project Ga0182009, IMG submission 161052) | Bulk soil microbial communities from the field in Mead, Nebraska, USA - 072115-187_1 MetaG | ecosystem: Environmental > Terrestrial > Soil > Agricultural land > Bulk soil | place: USA... | reverse complement strand
CAGGGGTCCGGAGGCGATGCCGATGCCGATGCGGACCTCGATCGCTCCGCGCCGGGCCTGCTCGGCGTTGAACGCCTCCATCATCTCCAGCATCTCGAGCGCGGCCCGCACCGCACGCTGACGGTGATCGGGCTGGGGCAGGGGCGCCCCGAAGATCGCCATGAGACCGTCGCCCAGCATCTGGTTGACGATCCCACCCTGGCCGCCGATGGCGTCGAAGGTGAGCGTGTAGTAGCTGTTCAGGAGCTCGATGGTCTCGGCGGGGGCGAGGGTCTCGGTGATGTTGGTGTAGGAGCGGATGTCGGAGAACATGACGCTCGCCTCGACCTCCTTGAAGCGGCCGTCGAGCGAGCCGCCGCCGGTCAGCACCTCGTCGGCCACCTCCGCGGTGGCGAAGCGGCGGAAGAGCTCGCGCTGCAGGTCGCGCAGCCGCTTCTTCTCGAGGCTCGCCGACACCCGGGCCCGCAGCAGCACCGGGTTCACCGGCTTGAACAGGTAGTCCTCCGCTCCCATCTCGATGCAGCGGGCCACGCTGTCGACCTCCTCCACCGAGGACATCATGACCACCGGCACGTCGCGCAGCCGCGGGTCGGCGGCCAGCGCGGCGAGCACCTGGTAGCCGTCCATCTCGGGCATCTCGATGTCGAGCAGGATCAGGTCGGCGCGGCGCCGTCCGAGGGCGGCGAGCGCCTCCCGCCCGTTCTCCGCGAAGGTCACGGTGTGGCCGAGCTGCTCCAGCGCGCGGCCGAGCAGCAGGCGGTTCACCCGGCTGTCGTCGACGACCAGCAGATCGCCCGTGTGGGCGCTAGGCGGAGAGGTCACGTCGGAGATCTCCCAGCGCGCCGGCGGCGCGCGCGTAGTGCTGCTCGAGCCGATCGAGCCGCTGGGCGGCGCCCTCGAGGCTGCCGGCCCGGGCGTGGCCCTCGAGCTCGCGGGCCAGCGCCCCCAGCGCGACCGCGCCGAGGCTCTCGGCGGTGGACTTGAGCGAGTGGGCGGCGCGGCGGAAGGCGTCCACGTCCATGCCGGCCAGGGCGCGGCGGAGGGCGGCCAGAAGTTCGCGCGCGTCCTCGCCGAAGGTGTCGATGAGCTCGGTCACGAACGGGCCTCCGGTGGTCGCCACGAGGCGGTCGAACACGGCGCGATCGATCGCGCCGGCGCCGTCTCCGACGGCCTCGGCGGGCGCGCCGGGGGCCGGGCTCACGGCGGCGGCCGTCCGCACCGGGACCTCGCGGTGCGGCGGCACCCGGCGGAGGGCCGCCACCAGCTCCTCGATCCGGATCGGCTTGGCCACGTAGTCGTCCATGCCGGCGGCCACGCACAGCTCGCGGTCGCCCTGCATGGCGTTGGCGGTCATGGCCACGATGCGGGGCCGGCCGCCGCTCCATCGACGGTTGATCTCACGGGAGGCCTCGAAGCCGTCGAGCTCGGGCATCTGCACGTCCATGAGCACCACGTCGTAGGTCTGGCGGGCCACCGCCTCGATGGCCTCGAGGCCGTTGGCCGCGACGTCGGCCCGGTAGCCCATCTGAGCCAGCAGGCGCAGGGCCACCTTCTGGTTCACGACGTTGTCCTCCGCGAGCAGGATGCGGAGCGGATGGCGCGCGGCCAGCTCCGGGTCGAGCTCGACCGCGGTGGTTCCGCGCGCGGCCACGTGGACGGGCTGGTCGGCCAGCACCGACGACAGCGCGTCGAAGAGCTGGGAGGGCTTGATCGGCTTGTGCAGGTAGGCCGCGAAGCCCTCGTCCTCCGCGCGGGCCTCGCGGCGGCCCAGCGACGTGAAGAGGATCAGGGGCAGGCCGGCCCCCGCGGGCAGCGTACGGAGGGCCCGCGCGAGGCTGACCCCGTCCATCTCCGGCATGTGCATGTCGAGGATGGCGAGGTCGAAGTGCTCGCCCGCCTTCAGCCACTCGAGCGCCTCGAGCGGGGACTCGGTGGCCCGCGACGGCATGCCCCAGGTGTCGAGGTGCACGGTGACGATGCGGCGGTTGGTGGCGTTGTCGTCGACCACCAGGACCCGCTTGCCCCGCAGGGTGGGCTGCACCCCGCTGAGGTCGCGATGCACCCGCACCGGCACGTCGCTGGCGTGGGCCGGGATCGAGAACGAGAACTCGCTGCCCGCCCCGGGGCAGCTGGTGACCGCGATCTTGCCGCCCATCATCTCGGTCAGGCGCTGGCTGATCGCGAGCCCGAGCCCGGTGCCGCCGTAACGCCGGGTCGTCGAGGCGTCGACCTGGCTGAACGACTGGAACAGGCGGTCGAGCCGATCCGCCGGGATGCCGATGCCGGTGTCGCGCACCGAGAACGCGAGCTCGTGCGGAGCCCCCGCGCGGGCGGGTGGGCGGGCCGCCACCGAGAGCACCACCTCACCCCGATCGGTGAACTTCACCGCGTTGGAGAGCAGGTTCAGCAGTACCTGGCGCAGCCGTGTGACGTCGCCGATCACTCCGGGCGGCACCCCGTCGCCCACCAGGTAGGCGAGATCGACGCCCTTCTCGGCCGCGCGGGTGGCGACCAGGTCGAGGGCCCCCTCCACGCACTCCCGCAGATCGAACGGCTGGGCCTCCAGCTCGAGCCGACCGGCCTCGATCTTGGAGAAGTCGAGGATGTCGTTGATCACGGTGAGCAGGGTGTCGCCGCTCTGCCGGATCACCTCCGCGTAGTCCCGTTGCTCCTCGGAGAGGCGCGTGTTGAGCAGGAGCCCGCTCATGCCGATCACCGCGTTCATCGGGGTGCGGATCTCGTGGCTCATGGTGGCCAGGAACGCGCTCTTGGCCTCGTTGGCGGTCTCCGCCTCCTCGCGCGCCTTCAGGAGCTCGGTGATGTCGTGGTAGATCGCGATCATCCCCACGCGGGCCCCCTCCACGATCACCGGCACCGAGGAGATCTCGAGGTCCACCCGGGTCCCGTCCTTGCGGGCCCGCCGTCCCATCGCCTGGATCCACTGGCCCTCGAGGGTCTGCCGGATGTTGGCCCGGACCTCCTCGCGGCCCTCCGGGGTCGACACCAGGTCCTCCATGCGCTGGCCGAGCGCCTCCGCGGAGGGGTGGCCGAACAGTCGCTCCGCTCCCGGGTTCCAGCTCGTCACGACGCCGGCCAGGTCCAGGGTCACGATGGCCACCGGACTCGTCTCCATCAGGGTGTCCGAGTACTGCTTCTGACGCTGGATCTCCCGGAACAGCCGGGCGTTGTGGATGGCGAGCACCGACTGGGCCGCGAAGGTCTTGAGCATGGCCACCACGTCGGGCGAGAACGCGCCCCGCTGCCGGCGGATGATCACGAGGCCGCCCAGGATCCGCTCCTCCCGCACGAGGGGCAGCGCGAGCAGCGAGCCCATGTCCTGGCGGATGAGCTGCTCGCGCACCTGCGCCGCGAGCAGCTGGGAGTCCTTCTGCATGTCGACGACCTCGACCGGCTGCCGGGTGATCGCGGCGCGGCCGATGGCGCCCTCGCCGATGCGGATGGGAGCGGTCTCCATCACCCGGACGTAGTCGGTGCTCATGCCGTGGGTGGCCCGCTGGTGGAAGGTCTGGCCCGCGTCGTCGAACTCGTAGATCACGCCCTGGTCGCTGCCCGAGAGCTGCGCCGCGCGGCCGACGATGGTCTCGAGCACCGCGTCCAAGTCCAGGGTGGAGCCGACCGCCTGGCTCACCTCGCCGAGCGCCTGCAGCTCGCCCACCGAGCGGGTGAGCTGAGAGGTTCGGGCCTCGAGCTCGTTGAAGAGCCGCACGTTCTCGATGGCGATGCCGGCCTGCTCGGTGAAGGTCTGAAGGATCGGTATCTCGTCCTCGGAGAACGGCCGGAGGTCCTCGCGGGGATCGCTGCGGGTGATGGCGAGGGCCCCCAGGGCCCGGCCCTCACGCATGATCGGGACCGCGATCACGCTCCGGTACCCGGATGAGCGCGCGAGCTCCCGCACCGACTCCGCCACGTTCGTGTCGGCCAGGATGTCGGGGACGTTGATCACCTCGCCGCGCAGGATGGCGCGGGCGATCAGGGTGCCGCTCTCCGAGAGCCGCTGCGGGAACGTTTGCTGGAACTGGGCGGCGGCCGCCGACGGCAGATTGTGCTGGCTGACGAAATGGATGACGTCGCCGACGAGCTGGTAGGCGAGGGCGAATCGGGCGTGGCAGAGACGCGCCGCGTTCCGCACGATCGCGTCGAAGACCGGCTCCGCGTCGGTCGTGGAGGCGCTCATGACGCGCAGCACGTCCGCGGTCGCGGTCTGCTGCTCCAGCGCGGCGGTGAGATCGGCGTTGCGCGAGCCCAGCTCGGTGAAGAGTCGCACGTTCTGGATCGCGATGACCGCCTGGTCCGCGAAGGTCTGGAGCAGGGCGATCTGGCTCTCCGGGAACGGCCGCGCGGTGGTCCACATGTGCAGCACGATGACGCCGACGGCGGCCCCGTCCTGCATCATCGGCACCGCGAGTATCGTGCGCATCCCCGCCTCCAGGAGCGCGGTGAAGACGAAGTTGGTGTCGAGCTGGGCGTCCTCGATCTGGATCGGACGGCCCTGCAAGATGGCCCGGCCGGTGGCGTGTCCCGGCGAGACCGGGGCCGGGTAGGACTGTCGCAGGGCATCGGCGCCCGCGTAGCCCATGTTGTCCAGCGCCTGGAGGTGCACGAGCTGCCCGTCGTAGGTGAAGACCGCGCACGAGTCCGCGCCGCACAGCCGGCGGGCGTTTCGGGTGATCATGTCGAAGACCGGCTGGGTGTCGGTCGGGGAGCCCGAGATCGCCTTCAAGATGTCGCCGGTGGCGGTCTGCTGCTCCAGGCTCTCGGTGAGGGCGCGGTTGCGCTCCTGCACCTCGGTGAGCAGGCGGACGTTCTCGATCGCGATCGCCGCCTGGTCCGCGAAGGTCTGGAGGAGGGCGACCTGACCGTCGGAGAAAGGCCCTTCGACCCGCGCCACCACGACGGCGCCGATCGCCTGGCTCTCCCGGAGCATGGGCACCACCAGCAGGGTTTGATATCCCTGGGCGATCGCGAGGTTCCGCGAGCTCGCGGCCACCGTCTCGTCGTCCTGCATCCGCTGAAGGTGTATGGTGCGAGCCTCCCGTACCGCTCGCGCCGTGACGTGGTCGCGTGAGAGCGGCATCGGGAACAGGCGCCGAGCCATCGCGAGCCCTTCGCCAGACCAGTTGTACTGCCCGACGAGATGCAGCTGATCCCCGTCCAGACGGATCGCCGCGCTGTACAGCCCGTCGCAGAGGCGCACCGCACTCTCCACGATGGTGTCGAACACGGGCTGCACGTCGGTCGGCGAGCTCGAGATGACCTTCAAGATGTCGGCGGTGGCGGTCTGCTGCTCCAGGCTCTCGGTGAGGGCGTGGTTGCGCTCCTGGACCTCGGTGAACAGGCGGACGTTCTGGATCGCGATCACCGCCTGATCCGCGAAGGTCTTCAGCAGCTCGACCCGCTGGTCGCTGAAGCGCTCCGGGGCCGCCCCGCCCACGAAGATGATCCCGATCACCTGTCCGGCCCGCATCATGGGGGCAGCCAGGCCGGCCCGCCAGCCCGCGGTCTGCGCCTCGGACTTGATCGCGTAGCGCGGATCGGTCAGCACGTCCTCCACGTTCACCACCGCGCGCTCACGGTAGGTGCGGGCGGTGATCGTGTCGGCGTCCGGAGGCATGGGGAAGACACCGCGGAGCGCCTCGACCCCGTCCGCAGTAGTCCCGTGGATGGCGGCGAGCTGGAGCATGACCCCGTCGAAGCGGGACACCACGCCCACCTGGGCGCCGCACAGCCGCACCGCGCGCTCCGCGATGATGTCGAACACCGGCTGGACGTCGGTGGGCGAGCTCGAGATCACCCGCAGGATGTCGCTGGTCGCGGTCTGCTGGTCGAGGGACTCGCTCAAGGCGTGGTTGCGCTGTTGCACTTCGGTGAACAGGCGGACGTTCTCGATCGCGATCACCGCCTGGTCCGCGAAGGTCTGGAGCAGTGCGACGTGGCGCTCGGTGAAAGGATGCACCTCCGTGCGGCGGAGCTGGATGCCGCCGAGGGCGACCCCGTCGCGCATGAGGGGCACGCTCAGAATGGTGTGGAAGCCGAACCGGCGCGCGTTGTCGGCGGCGTCGGGGAACTCGTGCCCCTCGGCCGGCAGGTCCGCGACCTGGACGGCGCGCCCCTCGAGCACCGAGCGCCCGCCGACCGTCCCCCGCACGAGGGGGAGCGAGAAGTGGCCGCCGTGATTCTGGGCGATGGGTCCGTGATGACCGACGAACGCGAGCCGATTCCCGTCGACCCGGAAGATCGAAGCATCGAAGGCCTCGCAGAGGGTGGCCGCGCTCCGCGCTATCGTGTCGAACACCGGCTGGATGTCGGTGGGCGAGCGCGAGATGACCCGCAAGATGTCGCTGGTCGCGGTCTGCTGCTGGAGGGAGTCGCTGAGCGCGCGGTTGCGCTCCTGCACCTCGGTGAACAGACGCACGTTCTCGATGGCGATCACCGCCTGGTCCGCGAAGGTCTTGACCAGCACGAGCTGACGGTCGGAGAAGGGGCGGACCTCGGTGCGGAACAGCACGATCGCGCCGAGCGCGGCCCCTTCGCGCAGGAGCGGGGTCGCGAGGATGGTGCGATGCCCGTAGCGGCGCTGCAGATCACGCCCGACCGGAAACTCGTCCTCCGGCTCGCCGGCCAGGTCCTCCACGTGCACCGTGCGGCGCTCGAGCACGGCCCGGCCGCTCGCGGAGCCCCGGGTGAGAGGCACCTGGAGGGCCCCGATTCCCCCGCTGCGAGCCGCCATCTCCTGGCCGAAGGGGCCGATCGCGGCCGCCCCGCGCAAGACGCCGCCGTCCACGCGGAGGATCGCCACGTCCGGGGCCCCACAGAAGCGGGCCGCGGCCTGCACCACGGTGTCCAACACGGGCTGCAGGTCGGTGGGCGAGGCGGAGATCGCGCGCAGGATCTCCGCGGTGGCGGTCTGTTGCTCGAGAGAGTCGGTCAGCTGCGCGTTGCGGGCCTCCAGTTCGGTGAACAGGCGCACGTTCTCGATGGCGATGACCGCCTGGTCGGCGAAGGTCTTGACCAGCTCGATCTGGGCCGCCGTGAACGGCTTGCGCTGGTGCCGGCCGCAGCCGATGGCGCCGATGGTCACCCCGTGGCGCACGATGGGGACGCCGATGTAAGAGCGGTACTGGGCCGCGCGCTGCAAGACCGCGAGGGTGTGCGGGTCGTACTCGGGATCCTCGAGGACGTCCTCCACGTGGACCGGCCGGCCATCGAGGAACGCGCGGCCGATGATGAAATCGCGACGGGCCGGGCGAGGGAAGAGGCTGTGGTAGGCCGCGGTCTCTGCGGCCGACATGTTGCTGATCGCGGCGAGGTGCAGGAGCCCGCCCTCGAGGCGAACCACCGCGCTGAACTCCGCGTCGCAGAGCCGGGCCGCGCTGCGCACGATGGCTTCGAACACCGGCTCCGTATCGCCGGGGGACTGGCTGATGACCCGCAGGATCTCGCTGGTGGCTTCTTGCTGCGCCAGCGCTTCGCCGAGACGCTCGTCTGGGCGGGAGCGCCTCGCCCGGGCTGGGCGCGGCGTCGGCCTGGCCTTGCTGCGCTTCGCTCCCCTCGACATCCGCCCTCCTGGGCCCCGGGCCGGCCGGGAGGCCGGGCCGCAAACTGCCGGATAGGCTAAGCGATGGCGTCACCGTGGACAAGGGGCATCGGCGGCCCGCGCTCGGCTTGACGCGGTCGGAGGCTGCCCCGATACTCGGTGCGTAGTCACCCCATCAGAAGGGACGATCGCATCATGGCTTCCAAGCTCCTGGGCGCGCACGTCAAGCGGAAGGAAGACCCGCGGCTGATCACCGGGACCTCGCAGTACGTCGGCGACATCGCGATGCCCGGGCTGCAGCACGTGGCGTTCGTGCGCAGCCCGCACGCCCACGCGCGCGTGCGCGGGATCAAGGCGGGCGCGGCGCTCAAGCGGCCGGGGGTGGTGGCGGTGGTGACGGGCCAGGAGCTCAAGCCGCACGTGATCCCGATCCCGATCGCGCAGGCCTCCGCGGAGGGCGGGGAGGTGGCGGAGGCGCAGGTGGGCCGCCAGCACTACCCGCTCTCGGTGGACCGGGTGCGCTACGTGGGCGAGCCGGTGGCGGCGGTGATCGCGCAGACCGCGGAGGCGGCCGCCGACGGGGCCGGCGACGTGGAGGTGGACTGGGAGCCCTTGCCCGCGGTGTCGGACTCGTTCGAGGCCATGGCCGACGGGGCCCCGCTGCTCTTCGACGACGCGCCGAAGAACATCGAGCACGAGAACACCATCAAGGCGGGCGATCCCGACGCCGTCTTCAAGAGCGCCCACCGGGTCGTCAAGCAGCGCATGAACAGCCAGCGCCTCTCGGGCATCCCGATGGAGACGCGCGCGGTCATGGCGGCCCCCGACTTCGCGAGCGGCGGCCTCACGGTGTGGTCGACCCATCAGGCTCCCCACGTGCTCCGCGGCAGCCTCGCCTCCGCCCTGAAGATGCCGCAGAACCAGGTGCGGGTGATCGCGCCCGAGGTGGGCGGCGGCTTCGGGGTGAAGTTCGGCACCTATCCCGAGGACGTGGTGGTGGCGGCCCTGGCCCGGCTGCGGCGCACGCCGCTGCGCTGGGTCGAGAGCCGGGTCGAGCACATGACCGGCACCACCCACGGCCGGGCCCAGATGACCGACCTGGAGGCCGCGGTCGACGCGGACGGCCGCATCCAGGGCCTCCGCATGCACGTGGTGGCCAACATCGGCGCCTATCCGGTCTTCACGTTCATCCCCGATCTCACTCTAATGATGGGCGTCGGCGTGTACCACGTGAAGAACGTGGAGCTCAAGAGCACGTGCGTGTTCACCAACACCACGTCGGTGGCGGCCTACCGCGGGGCGGGCCGCCCCGAGGCCGCCTACTATCTCGAGCGGCTGATCGACTGCATCGCGATCGAGCTGGGCAAGCCGCCGGAGGAGATCCGGCGGGTGAACTTCATCCCCCCGAGCGCGTTCCCCTACGCGGCGCCCACCGGCCAGAACTACGACAGCGGCGAGTACGCGAAGGCGCTCGCCAAGAGCCTCGAGGTGTCGAAGTACTCCGCCCTCCGCGCGGAGCAGCGGCAGCGGATCGAGAAGCAGGACCGCAAGCTGCTCGGCATCGGCATGGCCTGCTACGTGGAGATGTGCGGCTTCGGCCCCTACGAGAGCGCGATGATCCGCGTGGAGCCGAGCGGCACCGTCACCGCCTTCACCGGAGCCTCGGCCCACGGGCAGGGGCACGAGACCACCTTCGCCCAGCTCATCGCCGACTACCTGGGCGTCGACTACGACCAGGTGGTGGTCCGTCACGGCGACACCTCGAGCGCGCCGATGGGCTTCGGCACCGGCGGCAGCCGCAGCCTCGTGGTCGGCGGCTCGGCGATCGTGAAGGCCTCCGAGAAGGTGCAGGAGCGCGCCCGCCGCATCGCCGCCTCGATGCTGGAGGCCGCCTTCGAGGACATCGTGGTGACCGACGGCAAGTACCACGTCAAGGGCGCGCCGGCCAAGAGCCTGGCCCTGGCCCAGATCGCGGAGAAGGCCTACGGCGAGGGGCTGCCGCCGGGCATGGAGCCAGGCCTCGAGGCCACCGAGTACTTCCGGCCGCCGCAGCTCGTGTATCCATTCGGGGCCCACGTGGCGGTGGTGGAGGTGGACCGCGACACGGGCGCCATCCGCCTGCGCGACTACGTCTCGGTCGACGACTGCGGCACGCGGGTCAGCCCGACCCTGGTCGACGGGCAGGTGCACGGGGGCATTGCCCAGGGCGTGGCCCAGTCGATGCTCGAGGAGGTGGTGTACGACAAGGAGGGCCAGCTCGTGACCGGCTCGCTGATGGACTACGCGATCCCGCGGGCGGAGGATCTGCCGTTCTTCGTGACCGACCAGACGGTCACCGTCTCGCCCTTCAACCCGCTCGGCGCCAAGGGCATCGGCGAGGCCGCGACCATCGGCTCCACGCCGGCGCTCGTCAACGCGGTGATGGACGCGCTCAAGCCGTTCGGGATCCGCCACCTCGACATGCCGCTCCGACCGGAGCGGGTCTGGCGGGCCATGCAGGACGGCGGCCGGGCGAAGTAGACCGCCGCCGCCCTCAGCGCCCGGGCTTCAGGCGCAGCTCCTCGTAGGGCGCGGCCCACGGGTAGGGGTCGATGAGCAGGAGGGCCGGCTCCGCGACCCGCGGCCCGACCCCGCTCGGCCACACGTAGTCGTAAATCATCCCGAAGCGCACGCGCTCGTAGATCGTCTTCTGGATCTGGTGCAGGAGCGCTTCCCGCTTCCGGCGGTCGACCTCGCGCGCCTGCTGCTCGTAGAGCGCGTCGACGTCGGGCCAGCCCCCGTAGGCGTAGGTCCCGGTGCTCGGCACGTACTGCGACATGCGGGAGGCCGCGTTGCCGTAGACCCCGACCGTGCACACGCAGAGGCCCCGGAGCTTCTTGGCGCCCCACTCCGCGATGAAGGCGGCCCGCTCCATGGTGCGGATCCGGGTGCAGATGCCCACCGCCTGCAGGTAGCCCGCCACGGCCTCGCCCACGCTGGTGTAGGGCGGGAACGGATGAAGATCGCCCGCGTCGAAGCCCTGGGGATAGCCGGCCTCGGCGAGCATCTGCTTGGCCTTGGCGGGGTCGTAGGCGTGGGCCTCCAGCGGCAGCGCGAACTCGAGGTTCCGGGGCACGAAGCCGCCGGTGGGGCGCGACTGTCCGAGGGTCTCGGCCTCGTTGAGGGCGCGGCGGTCGATCGCGTGACTCGCCGCCAGTCGCACGCGGCGGTCGGCCCAGGGCGACTCGGGGTCCCACATGTCGAAGTAGTCCAGGTAGAAGCTGGCGATGCCGCCCGAGAACGCGACCTTGAAGCTGGGATCACGCTTGAGCTCCTGGGCCTGCGGGACGTCCAGAAGATATGCGACGTCTATTTCGCCCCGCTTGAGCATCGCGAAGCGGGTGGTGGCCTCGGGCACGCTCTTGAACACGAGGCGCTTCGCCGAGGGGACCTTCCGCCATAGCCCTCGAAGGCCTCCAGCACCAGCTCGACCCCCGGAGTGTGGCTCACGAACTTGTAGGGGCCGAGGCCGACCGGCCGCTTCTTGAACCCGTCGTCGCCGACCTGCTCCACGTACTTCCTGGGCACGATCCAGCCCGCGCCCGCGACCATGGTTCCGTAGAAGGTGAGGAAGTCCGGCCAGGGCTCGATCAGGTGGATGCGGACCCGCAGCGGGCCCGCCACCTCGACCTCGCGCACCTTCTCCTTGAGGATCTTGTAGCCCTTGGCGCGCTGGAAGGAGAACTTCACGTCCTCCGCGGTGAAGGGATCGCCGTTGTGGAACTTGAGCCCGGGCCGGAGCTTGAAGTCGTAGGTCTTGCCGTCGGGGCTCACCGTCCACGACTCGGCGAGGCTCCGGGCCATCGCCTTGCCGGGCATGGTCTTCACGAGCGCGTCGTGCATCGCCCACAGGGTCCAGAAGGGCGTGATGAAGCCGGTGACCTCGCCGGGATCGAACCACGCGGGCGAGATCGTCACGTAGAAGGCGAAGCGCATCTCGCCCTCGGGCCTGGTCTGGGCCGCCGCGGGGCCGGCGGGCGCGACCGTGGTGACGAGCGCGAGCAGCAGCGCGAGCGCGGCGACGGGGCGGGAGCGGGTCATGGGATCTCCTCGTGGTCGGTGGACGGCCGGGTGTGGGCAGTTTAGCATCGGCCCCAGGAGGTCGCCCGATGAGTGATCCGATTCCCGCCGCCGATCCGTACCCGCGCCGCCGCGTCCGCGTGCTCGACAGCGAGATGGCGTACGTCGACGTGGGCGCGGGCGACCCGGTCGTGTTCCTGCACGGCAACCCCACGTCGTCCTACCTCTGGCGCAACGTGATCCCGCACGTGGAGTCCGTCGGCCGCTGCCTCGCGCCGGACCTGATCGGCATGGGCGACTCGGGGCGAGCTCCCGCCGGCTCCTACCGCTTCGTGGATCACGCGCGCTACCTCGACGCGTGGTTCGAGGCCCTCGGGCTCACTCGCGTGACCCTGGTGGTCCACGACTGGGGCTCGGCGCTGGGCTTCCACTGGGCCCGCCGGCACCCGGAGCGGGTGCGGGGGATCGCCTACATGGAGGCGCTCGTGCGGCCGGTCACCTGGGAGGAGTGGCCCGAGGTGGCGCGGCAGGTCTTCCAGGCGATGCGCTCCCCGGCGGGGGAGGAGATGGTGCTGACCAAGAACGTCTTCGTGGAGCGGATCCTCCCCCGCAGCGTGCTCCGCGGCCTCGGCGAGGTGGAGATGGCGGTCTACCGCCGGCCCTACCTCGAGCCCGGCGAGTCGCGGCGGCCCACGCTGACCTGGCCGCGGCAGATCCCCATCGAGGGCGAGCCGGCGGACGTGGTCGCGATCGCGGACGCGTACTCCCGGTGGCTGGCGACCAGCGACGTGCCGAAGCTCTTCGTCAACGCCGACCCGGGCGTGATCCTCACCGGACCCCAGCGGGAGTTCTGCCGGCGATGGCCGAACCAGCGGGAGATCACCGTGAGGGGCAGTCACTTCGTGCAGGAGGACTCGCCGCACGAGATCGGTCGCGCGCTGGCGGAGTTCGTGGCGAGGTTGCCGTAGGCCCCTCACCCTGCCCTCTCCCCTGGGGGAGAGAGCGACTAGCGGAGGAAGTCGCGGACGATGCGGAGGAACTCGTCGAGCCGGTCGTGGTGCAGCCAGTGGCCGGCGCGGTCGATGCCGACCACGGTGGCGTGGCGGAACGCGGCCGCGCGGCCGTCCTCGGCCGGGTCGCCGGAGCGGCTCTCCTTGCCGTAGAGCAGGAGCGTGGGACAGCTGATGCGTCCCCAGAGCGCCTTGATGTCCTGCCCGCGCATGTCGTAGGGCGGAAACACCCGCACGTAGTTGTCGAACTTCCAGCTGTAGGTCCCGTCGTCGTTCTGGTTCACCCCGTGCACCGTCAGGTGCCGCGCCTGCTCCGCGGTGAGGTGGGGGTTTTCCTCCTGCATGCGGCGGAAGGCGTCCTCGATCGAGGCATACCGGCGGGGCAGGCGGCCCGCG
>Ga0182009_10000138_pt1 | contig 13136 bp, 11 predicted proteins | sample Sormic07211187_1_FD_161052 | JGI IMG/M metagenome (GOLD analysis project Ga0182009, IMG submission 161052) | Bulk soil microbial communities from the field in Mead, Nebraska, USA - 072115-187_1 MetaG | ecosystem: Environmental > Terrestrial > Soil > Agricultural land > Bulk soil | place: USA... | reverse complement strand
ATAAAGAATTGAAAGGGCAAACGTGCCTGTGTGGAATTGCTCATTTCTTTTACTCGTAACATCTCAGTATATATTCGGTATTGCTGCTCCCCCAATTGCTCACGTATCATGGCAGCAGGTTCTGATTTTTGTTTATTGAGTAAATTTTGTAACCAGCCTTTCGACTCAGGATATTCTTTTAATCCGTATTTATCCAGTTTTGTCATTCGTGCGGCGCAGTGAATTGCATCCTCCAAACTTCCTATACGATCAACCAGGCCTAATTGCAATGCATCCTGCCCACTCCAAACGCGGCCCTGGGCAATACTATCGATGTAATTAATATCTTTCTTTCGTCCGGCGGCTACTCTCTGTTTGAATTGCAGATAAATTCTATCCACTCCGTTTTGTGCAATCTGTTTTTCAGCATCATTCATTGCACGATAAATATTTGGACCATCGGCATAAGGGGCAGTTTTTACACCATCGAAAGTGATGCCCAGCTTATTTTTAAAGAACCCACCCATATTTGGAATTACACCAAAAACACCTATGGAACCAGTGATTGTATTTGGACTTGAGAAAATGCTATCGGCTCCGCAGGAAATATAATAACCACCTGATGCAGCAACATCACCAAAACTTACTACAACAGGCTTGCCATTCTGTTTAGCCATTTGCAATTCCCGCCACATAATTTCGCTCGCCAATGCACTACCTCCCCCAGAATTCACACGCAGCACAATTGCTTTAACAGAATTATCCATCCTTGCTTTTCGTATCAAACTCCTGAACCGATCGCCACCGATATTATCATTAGCACCCTGGCCGTCCACAATATCACCTTCCGCATAAATTACTGCAACCCGGTCTTTAGAATATTTTCTGACATTAACTGCTTCATTATAAGTATCAACATCAACGAAACTTAGCTTATCTGCCTTATTTATTCCTAGTCTTTGCTTGATCTCGGTTTTGATTTCATCGTCATATTTAACCCCATCGATCAACTTGTAGTTGACAGCATCCTGTGGACTTTGAATTGACGCATTATTGGCTAACTGGTGTAGTGTAGCGGTATCAATCCCCCTGGCTTTTGATGACTGCGTTAAAAAATAATTATAGATATCACCCAACCATTCAGAAGTTTGAAGTTTATTCTCAGGCGTCATTTGATTCGTGCGAAAAATTTCGGTGGCACTTTTGAATTTACCCGCATAAAAAATTTGTGGTTGAATATCCAGTTTGTCGAGTAGGTCCTTTACAAAAGCGAAACTGATGGCAAAACCTTTCCAGTCGAAATGGCCACTTGGATTGACATATATTTTATCGGCAACATTCGCTACGAAATAAGCTCCCTGGGTCATCATATCGCCATGAGCAACAATGAATTTTTTTGATGACTTAAAATCAAGTAACGCATTTCTTAGTTCGTTACTCGAAGCAAAACCATTGCTATTTTCATCTGCCCTGATATAAATTCCTGAAATGTTATTATCTGTTTTTGCATAATTAATTAGCCTGACAACATCAAATAACCCTGGAACATCGTTTGTACCTGAAACTACGGACAATGGGTTATTTTGTATCTGCTCATGAAAAGCTTCCGAAAGGTTAATTTCGAGCACAGATTTGGCAGGTACGTTTGGTTTATCTTTTGAGGCCACCGAAGAAACAAAAGCTACAACAAGGAAAAGACACACAAGAGAAAAAATCACAAGAGATAATAACGAGGCAAAGAATATTTTGAAAAAGCTTCTCATATCTGTTCTTTATTCGGCCAAAAGTAAAAGAATTCCACGCTCCTTTTTAGAACCATTATACAAACTCCTTTTTTACCGATTCAAATTCTCTTGTTGTATTTTACTTGATTTAAATTAAAAAAACGATTGAAGAAGGTAAACTAATTTCGCCTCGTCATGAACGAAGTTTTTTTATTGACCGGAGGAAATATAGGAGACCGCCGACATTATTTATTAAAAGCCAAAAATGAAATTATAAAACGGTGTGGAAATATCTTGAAAGAATCTGATGTTTATGAAACCGCTGCATGGGGCAATAAAAACCAGGAAACTTTTTTAAACCAGGTCCTAAAAATTGAAACCCCCCATCCGGCTGAAAAATTGTTGAAAATTATACTTCAGGTTGAAGTAGATCTTGGAAGGAAAAGACAGTTAAAATACGGTCCCAGAACGATTGATATTGACATTCTTTTTTTTAATAACGAAATCATAGATCAACAAGAGTTAAAAATACCGCATCCTCAAATTCAAAACAGGAGATTTGTCCTGGTCCCCCTGGAGGAAATCGCTGCTGATAAAATTCATCCTCTCTTCAACAAAACGATTTCACAACTTTTGTCAGAATGCAGTGACCCTCTGGCGGTGAATAAATTTAATTGATGACTTATACCAACAATCCTTACTTTGCCAACCTTGTAAGCCACTACTGCTGATGAAATATACATTCGTAACTATTGAAGGAAATATCGGCGCTGGGAAGACAACGCTGGCGCATTTACTTTCTAAACACTACAATGCGAGGCTGGTACTGGAACAATTTGCCGACAACCCTTTTCTTCCTAAATTTTATGAAAACCCACAACAATATGCATTCCCGTTAGAGTTGTTTTTTATGGCTGAACGCTTTAAGCAATTGAAAGATCTTATTCAACAAAAGGATCTCTTTCAAAACCTAACGATATCCGATTATCTTTTTACGAAATGCCTGCTTTTCGCAAAAATTAATTTATCCGAAGAAGAATTCAGGTTATATCAACGGCTGTTTGAAATTATGTACCAACAGTTAATTCAGCCGGACATATTAATTTACCTGCATGCTCCCGTAAATAAGCTTCAGCAAAACATTAAAAAGCGAAATCGGCCGTATGAACAACGAATTCCGAACGAGTATCTTTTTAGTATCCAGGAAACTTATACGCACTACATAAAACAACATAACATCAAAACTCTTTTTGTTGATGTAACAAATGCTGATTTTTTGAGCGATGAAAAACATTTGAAAACAATTATCGACGCACTGGAGAAAGAGTATCCTCACGGACAACATTATTTAAGTCTTCCTTGATTTTGCTTTAGATTTTGCAAAAGTTTGGTTGTATTCCTGGACAATATTTAAATACTGCGATCGCAATTGATAACACCATTTTAAGAACATGTCACCATCTGGCATTCCCCGCAAGTCGTTCCTCTTGGTCATAAAAACAGTATTGTTGTTCATATAATAAATATCGAAATCAACGCTTAAGGTACTTCCCTGCCATTGCTTGTTCGTGAACCGTATTGGTTGATTCCCCTGAAAATAAACCGTGAGCTCAGTTGTAGTTCTTTTGTAGATGCTTTTTTCCACTATTTTATCGAGTAACATGGATTGTGGATCTGTAAAAAACTCTGTATGAACTGTCAAAAAAGCGCCTCTTTGCAAGCTATCTCCTTCATCAAAAATTGTGGTGTCCTTGACTTCAACAATTGCATTTGACAGTCTGTTCTCAATTTTTTGAACAACTTCATTAATATAGACAGCGGTGGTGGAATCCTGCCCCGAGCAAATGTTGCTTAACAGGATTACCAGTGCAATAAGGAGAACTCTCATGTTGTTTTACATTTAAAGCCGGACCATGTATTCATTAAGGATATTTCGACTTTATCTGCTCCTATCTTTGTTGATTTATAGGAATAGTACATGGAATTTAAAAGGATCAGTTTATCTCCGTTAAATCATAGGGAATACCGGTTATATATTTTAGTACGTTTTTTTTACATTATGGCTTTGAGGATGGTAGCAACCGTGGTGGCCTATCAATTATTCCACTTAACTAAAAGCTCTTTTTCAATTGGGGTAGTTGGACTGTCGGAGTTTATACCGGTTTTTTCATTGGCATTGTATGCCGGACATGTTATCGATCGTTCTGATAAAAGAACGTTGCTTTTGCGATGTATTCTTTTGTACTCTGTTTGTGTACTGGCCTTAATTACGGTAACAATTCCAAATATTGAGAACAAGTTAAGCATAACAATGCTTTCTTTTCTATTTTACCTGGTCATTTTTTGTACGGGTGCCATCCGTGCATTTGCAGGGCCCGCCACCAATGCTATTATTTCACAACTGGTTCCAAAAAATATTCTGCAATACGCTGCAAATATTAGCTCCACTACATGGCTTGCCGCCTCTATTATGGGTCATGCCTCTGCAGGCTTTTCAATTGCTTTAGCAGGCGTCCATTTTACATTTTATATAATTATTATTTACGTGTTATTAGCAGCTTATGCATTATCAAAAATTGAAAAGAAACCCATCGTGTTTACAAAGTCGAATATAAAAACATGGGAAAGTGTTAAGGAAGGACTGGCTTATGTGTTCAGGCATAAGATCCTGCTGGCGGCCATCTCTCTTGATTTATTTGCCGTTCTTTTTGGTGGCGCAACTGCTCTGATACCTGAGGTAGCTGACCGAATTTTAAAAGTGGGGCCGATTGGCTTTGGATGGTTGAATGCGGCAATTGATATCGGTTCAGTAATAATGATTATCCTGATCACTCTAAATCCTTTGCGAAAAAACCAGGGCCTTACTTTGCTATTTGTAGTTGCCGGATTTGGCCTTTGTATCATCACGTTTGGCTTTTCTAATTTTTACCTATTGTCCTTTCTTGCATTATTAATTGCAGGGATGTTGGATGGCATCAGTGTAATCATCAGGGGAACTATTTTACAACTCACTACCCCGGATGAAATGCGTGGACGGGTGAGTTCTGTAAATTCTATGTTTATTAACTCTTCAAACGAGCTAGGACAATTTGAAAGTGGAATGACTGCAAAAATATTTGGTGGTGCACAACCAGCTATCATATTTGGCGGAATTATGACGGTTATAGTAGTAATTATTTCATGGATCAAAGCACCAAGATTACGTAAATTCGAATATTGACCGGCAACCCATTCAACAATAACACGTTAGTTTTTAAGTCTTAAATAATCTTCTTAATTTCTTAAATCCTTCAATATGCAGCGGCGAACTTTTCTACGCAATACAGGTGTGCTTTCCGCATCAGCTTTGCTCTTTCAAAAAACAGCAATGGCAAGTATGTTAAACACTTTTGATTACAATATAAGAATGCTTCGAAACGATATAGGCATATTTACTGAACGAGGTGGTACAATTGGATTTTTATTAAGCAAGGATGGTATTGTTGTTATCGATGCACAATTTCCAGACACTGCACAACATCTAATTGATGACCTGAAAAAAAGGAGCACCAATCCCTTTCGTTATTTATTGAACACGCATCATCATGGTGACCATACTGCTGGCAATATCGCGTTTAAAGGAGTGGTTGAGCATGTTGTTGCTCATGAAAATTCTTTGAACAATCAAAAGACAGTAGCGGAAAAAAACAATAGCCTGGACAAGCAGTTACTGCCAGATATGACTTTTAAAGACGATTGGAAATTGAAGATTGGTGATGAAACGATTAAAGCTGATTATTATGGTGCAGGTCATACAAATGGAGATGCCATTTATCATTTTGAAAAAGCGAATATCTTTCATGCAGGGGATTTAATGTTCAACAAACGTCACCCTTTTGTTGATAGAAGTGCCGGGGCCAACATTTCACAATGGATCAAAGATCTTGATAAGATTACGAAGAAAGCTGATAAAAATTCTATCATCATTTTTGGTCATTCATTAAATGCCGGTGAGGAAACCGGAACAATTGAGGACGTAAAAAAATTCCAGGACTATCTGGGAAAAGTGTTGTCATTTGCTGAACAGGAAATAAAAAAGGGCGTGAGCAAAGAGGAGTTCATAAAAAATACTTCAATACCCGGAGTAATGGAATGGACTGGGCAGGGAATTGAAAGACCATTAACCGCAGCCTATGAGGAACTTACTTCAAAGTAGCAGATAACTTTTCGAGCACATAAAAAGTAATCGGGCAAAAGCTTGCATTTTTTAATGTGAGCTTTTGTCGTTTTATAATTACATCTTCATCAGTATAAGGAAACCTTGCACAGTCGGAAGGGCGAACATCATAAACGGAACATAAATTATCGGCGCCTAAAAACGGACAGGGGGTAGATTTCACCACAAAATCTCCATCTTCATCGACCTTCAAATACGTTTCTATAAAAACACTTTCTTTCAAGCCCAGGTGTTTGCTGATACGCTTAACATCTGGAGTTTTAAACCGGGGAGAATAATTTTTGCAACAGGCAGCACATTGCAGGCAGTTCACTTTTTCAAAAGCTTCCTGGTGCAAATGCGGTAACTCTTCCAGAACCTGGTTTTTATCAGCCTTAGCTAAAAAGTTTTTGAAATGCTTTTGCTTATCCTTACTCTTTTTTTGCCAGTTATGTAGAACATCTTCGGGCATTTTACAAAGAACCGAAAACAAACGTTAACTACAGGTAAATAACTTGTATTCACAACCCCAATAGGTTGCCCGATTGATTGTAATCAATGGTGCAAACGGCATAGTTAAAAATTATGCATCGATATAAAATGCGATCTCAATGAAGTTGGGGATTTCTAAAACATAACCTCACCAAAATGTTAATGCTTGGATGTTGCACAAAAGCTGTTTTTAGCTATGAAAAAATAAACCCTTCCTATATTACCTTTGCGAGCCGAAACATCGGAATAATAAAAGGAGTTTATAATACATGAGCCTATTTGAAGCCCAATCCAAAGAATTTCAGCAACGCCATAACGGTCCCAATGAAAGTCAAACCGAAGAAATGCTGAGTGCTATCGGCGTTAACAGTATTGATGAGTTGATTGACAGGACCGTTCCGCCGGGTATTCGTATGAAGGGAGAGCTGAATCTTCCGCCTGCTATGAGTGAGGCCGAATACCTTTCGCACATTAAAGAGATTTCCTTAAAAAATAAGGTTTTCAAAAATTATATTGGACAGGGTTATTATGATACTATTACCCCGAGCGTAATACTTCGAAATGTTTTTGAAAACCCGGCCTGGTATACCCAATACACACCTTACCAGGCAGAAATTTCCCAGGGCAGGCTGGAAAGCTTGTTGAATTATCAAACGCTGGTAGCCGATTTAACCGGCTTGCCTATTGCCAATGCTTCGTTGCTGGATGAGGCAACGGCTGCAGCAGAAGCTATGACAATGTTTTTTGGCTTGTTGAATAAAGATCATAGCAATCCAACAAGGCCAAAATTTTTTGTTGATGTCGAAACCTTTCCTCAAACCAAAGATGTTATTTTAACACGGGCCATCCCCGTTGGTATTGAAGTAGTATTCGGCGATTATAAAAATGTGCAAGTTGATCAAACTTATTTTGGAGCCCTGGTGCAGTATCCAAACGATAAAGGTGCAGTTTCCGATTACAGGAGTTTTATTCAACAGGTTCATGACAAAGGCGCCTATGTTGTGATGGCAACTGATCTTTTAGCCCTTACATTATTGACCCCACCTGGAGAATTAGGTGCTGATGTGGCTTGTGGCTCATCACAGCGCTTTGGTGTTCCGCTTGGTTTTGGCGGACCTCACGCCGCTTTTTTTGCAGCTAAGGATGAATTCAAGCGCAGTATACCCGGCAGAATTATCGGGGTAAGTGTAGATGCACAAGGAAACAGGGCATTGCGAATGGCTCTACAAACCAGAGAACAACACATTAAACGCGAAAAAGCCACTTCCAATATTTGCACTGCGCAAGCCTTACTTGCGAATATGGCAGCGATGTATGCAGTTTATCATGGGCCAGATGGGTTGAGAAATATTGCGAAACGAGTGGCGTTATTGACGCAAACGTTGGCCAATGCGTTAGAAGAAAGAGGTTATGAGCTAGTACATGAATATTTTTTCGATACCGTTGTTGTAAAAGTTGACAATGTAACACGGTATCGTGAAAAAGCAGAAAGACAACAACTCAATTTTCGCTATTTCGATAATCAACACATTGGCATTTCTTTAGATGAGACAACTACTACGTCAGACCTTTTTGATGTCATTAATTCTTTTGTAAATGATGTCGATCCTGTCGATTATTCTATCGAACATGAGGATACCCTTGATATTATTCCAACTGCTTTGACAAGAACGTCGGATTTTTTAACTCACCCCGTATTCAATAGATATCATAGCGAAACGCTGATGATGCGTTACATCCATACTCTCGAGGGTAAAGATTTTTCATTGGTTCATGGAATGATTGCACTGGGAAGTTGTACTATGAAACTGAACGCTGCCTCTGAAATGATTCCATTGAGTTGGATACACTGGACTAAGATTCATCCCTTTGCTCCACAAGATCAGACAGAAGGCTATCAATTCATCGTTCGTGAATTAAGCAGGTATTTATGCGAAATCACCGCGTTTGATGAATGTAGCTTACAGCCCAACAGCGGAGCCCAGGGCGAATACGCGGGATTACTGACCATCAAAGCATACCATGAAAGCAGAGGCGATCACCAGCGCGATGTCATGCTAATACCTATTTCTGCACATGGAACCAATCCGGCATCGGCTGTAATGGCAGGGATGCATGTTGTGGTTGTAAAAGCATTGGAAAACGGATACATTGATGTAGATGATTTGAGACTGAAAGCAGTTCAAAATAAGGATAGGCTTTCGGGTATTATGATCACGTATCCTTCAACGTATGGTGTATACGAAGAAACAATCAAAGAAATTACCGACATCGTGCATCAAAATGGTGGACAGGTATACATGGATGGTGCAAATATGAATGCGCAGGTGGGATTGACAGCTCCTGGATTAATTGGAGCAGATGTTTGCCATCTTAACCTGCATAAAACTTTTGCTATTCCACACGGTGGCGGGGGACCTGGTATGGGACCAATCTGTGTCAAAAAACATCTTGCCTCTTTCCTGCCCGGTCATGTGGAATTAAAAGGCATTGCACTAAATAAAGCCAAAGGGACCAACGCTGTAAGTGCAGCGCAATTTGGTTCAGCTTCAATTCTTTTGATTTCCTACGCTTATATAAGGATGTTAGGTAAAGATGGTGTTCGTGTTGCAACCGAGAACGCTATTTTAAATGCCAATTACATGCTGGCACGATTAAAAGACCAGTTTGATATTTTGTACACAAACCACCACGGGGCCTGTGCTCATGAATTTATTGTTGATTTGCGACCATTTAAAAAATTAGCTGAGGTGGAAGCAGTGGATGTGGCAAAACGACTGATGGATTATGGTTTTCATGCACCCACAATGTCCTTTCCTGTTGCCGGAACCATTATGATTGAACCAACAGAAAGTGAAGACAAATTAGAACTTGATAAATTTTGTGATGCTCTTTTAAGTATTCGACGCGAGATTGCTTTAATCGAAGAAAATAAATTCGATAAAAAGGACAATCCCTTGAAAAATTCTCCTCATACTCAATTTGTCGTTTGTAGCGATGAATGGAATAAACCATATAGCAGAGAAATGGCTGCCTTCCCTTTGGATTATGTAAAACACAACAAATTCTGGCCATCTGTGTCAAGGGTAAATGATACGTATGGTGATAGAAACTTAATATGTGTTTGCCCGCCAACCGAACTATATGCAACGGAAGTATAAATAGAGTCCCGCAAAAGCGGGATTTTTTGAATTATGTTGATTAAAGTGGTACTAAAACCTGTCTCAGGGACAGACATATCAACCCATTAGTAATGTTTCTTTATGTGTTTTCCCTTAATAACTACTGTTCTAGCCTTGCAAATTGATTCGATACGCAAAATTTGAATGCCAAGGCTTTGATTTTACGAGGTAAAATTTCTATTTTGCCATATCCTTACCAACCACATCCACCTTATGGACATCCTGTTAGAGAAATTATCCTCTTTCCAGCAAAGAGTGCGGTCAAAAGATTTAAGTGAAGTCACTCAATCTGTTATTACTATTTACAACAACTTTTTACAGCGGGTACGAGATATTGGCACTGGTGAGAAAATGAGCTATTACGACAAACGGAAACTTGGTGTATTTAATCAACTTAATTTTTTCCAGCTTCTTACAGGAATATTTGTCCCAGTGATTGGCTGGATTCATAATGATGGCATTCCATTCCATGCATGGATCTTAACCTGCTTACCTGTCACCATTAGCATATGGGCACTGATTTTTAACCACAAAAAAAAGCACCAGTCGGCAATGCTGTGCTATTTTATACTTTATCCTTTTTTTACGGGCTTTGTCTATTTGCAGGGTATGAATGCAGGAATTGAATTGAACTTCATCCTTTATGGAGTATTAGCAGTTTTCTTTTTGCAGGATATAGGATATATGTTATTCGCTGTAGCTCTTTCCATGATCAATTATTTTGTATTGGCAGTCATGCTGAGCTATTTCAAATATGATGTAGGGCATGAGTTCCGTTTCCTTTTTTTTGCCAATCATTTAATATCCCTAGCTTTTATTTTTTATGGTTTGTACCTTATCAAAAGAGAAAATGCTAGTTACCAATTCAGGCTATTATTGAAGCAAAGGTCCTTACATCAAAAAAATGTTGAAATCAACAAACAAAAAGAAATTATTGCTGAAAAAGTAATATTGCTTGAAGCCACATCTTCTGAATTAGCAGATCTCAATACCCTTAAAACAAAATTATTTTCGGTGGTTTCCCATGACTTACGGTCACCGATGTATGCATTAAGGAATTTGTTTAAAAACATGCATCAAAAGGACACACCTGCACCTGAAATAAAAAAAATAGTTCCCGACGTATTAATGGATCTGAACTATACTATTGGACTAATGGAAAATTTGCTGCAATGGTCTAAAACCCAGATGCAGTCGAGTGCTGCAAATCTTAAAGAACTCGATCTGTCCAAAATGATCAACGAGGTTTTACAACTGCTTCGCTTGCAGGCAGAAGCAAAACAAATCTATATTGAGAATAAAAATACTGCCCCGATATATGTGTATGCCGATAAGGAAATGGTCAATCTTATTCTTCGAAATCTTTTATCTAATGCCATTAAATTCACACCTAGTCAGGGCTATATTGAAATAGGTGTCAATGAAATCTCCTCTTTTGTTGAAATATATATTCAGGATACAGGCATTGGTATTAGCAAGGACGCCATTCAAAAAATAAACGAGAGTAATTTTTATACAACAAAAGGCACATCCAGCGAGTCCGGAACCGGATTGGGACTTATGTTGTGTAAGGAATTCCTTCACAAAAACGGTGGACAAATGCATATTGAGAGTGAACCAGGAAAGGGAAGTATTTTTTCATTTACGCTACCCCGCCTTGAAATGGGAGAGGAATAACTGGTACAATCATTCAATAATCTTTCATATAAACCATTTACGCTGCTGAAATGGTATAAGTTCTGCTCCAAATCCGCACGAGCAATTATATATTTTAAGTAACTACATCCAGTTCTTTAATTTCCTTTTTATAAGCAGAAGGAAGAATCATGTCTTTGATAAAACTATCAAGATTCAATACGCGGGCAAGCTTATAAAAAGGAACTGCCGGTTTCAACAACGAGAATTTTCTGAAGGCTAACAATTTCTTGACTATTTCCGGGAGTACCATCATCTGTGCCTCAACCAAAATCCGGTATCGGACAGCGCCTAAATTTTTTTTGTATTGTTTAAAAAGATCGATCGTATACTTCGTTTTTTGCAGATCATTTTTTAAATGCTCCTGTCTTACCGGAAGCCACTCTTTATAGCTGGCGGGAAGACCTTTTAACTCCATTCGGGTTCCAGTTCGATAAAAAACATTGTACACTTCTTCCTTTTCAGTGGCAGTTAATTTCCTTTCCAGTAGTTCGAACGATGCAATTGAATAATAAATCAGCATGAACAACACATCGCGGTAAGACCAGTCAGGAATTGCATAGCCTCTTTTGCCTTCAATTGCTTTATGAATAAAATTGATTTGGTCTATAGTGTGTAAAGCATCTTCATTCTTTGCAAAAATGATTTGCTTTGCGTAGTTGACAGTTGAAAATAGTCTACCAATAGGATCCGCTGGAAGCTTGCCAGTAAAATACAACCAGTCCACAGCTTTGTTTAGGGCGAATTCTGCAGCGGAGCCGGCAAAAATAAACAAGACAGTATCGCTACTGCCCCAGATCTTCCTTACAATTGAATTTTCCTTTACAAAAAGTTCCATAATAATAATCAAGCAAAGATGATACAAATTTGATGTCGTCGGGAAATCGTAACTTTTAATTACTAAACTTCGAGTTATGAAAAAGTATCCTTTTCTTTTGATCTCCATCTTACTAACCTCCTTTTTTGCCATCGCCCAAAAAGATTACCGTGTTGTGTTCGACTTAACCAGTAAGGACAGTAATGATCAAAGAGCGGTGATCCGTTGGGTAAATGAAGTTTCAAAAGCAGAACCTACTGCACAAGTAGAGGTGGTAATGTATGGACAGGGGCTTGCTCTTGTAACAAAGGGCAGATCGATGTTTACAGAAGATGTGGCGAAACTGTCTAAAAATAAAAATATTGCTTTCCGCGTTTGCCAGGTTGCAATGAAAAACCAGGGCATAGAGCAAAGTCAGTTAATCGAGGGCGTAGGTACAGTTCCTGATGGTATTTACGAAGTGATTTCCAAGCAAAGGGAAGGATGGGGCTATATTAAAGTAAAAAACTAGGCATGCGATTTTTCACATAATTTAAGCATGGCCTGGGCCACATGCAAAAGATCGCGGTATAAAGTTGGTTTTCTGAAAAATGTACAATTGTGCTTTTGGCAGAGTTTTATATCGTCCTCCCGTGAGGAGGTTGTAAAAACCATAACCGGGATATTTTTGAATTCATCTCTTTGCTTAAGCCATTGAAGCACTTCTTTACCATCCATTACCGGCATGTTAAGATCTAAAACAATTAATGAGGGCAGCACGGTGACATTTTCAATAAAAGAAACCGCTTCCTGCCCATTTTTTGCATGAAACAATAATTGCCGGTCGGTTACATGATTCAGAGCTTCCTTTACAGACTCAAAATCGTCAGAATCATCTTCAGCATAAAGAATGATTGGTTTATTTGAAGCTGGGTGCATATCAACCCAACTGGTTAAAAGATTATGCCATTAGTTAAATATGGCCGGCGTTATAGTTTAATTGCGTGCAATTAAACTGATTGAGAAAATTTTGTAGACAACAACTCCCGTACGGAGGACTAATGTGTTTAAAA
>Ga0182009_10000137_pt1 | contig 13176 bp, 8 predicted proteins | sample Sormic07211187_1_FD_161052 | JGI IMG/M metagenome (GOLD analysis project Ga0182009, IMG submission 161052) | Bulk soil microbial communities from the field in Mead, Nebraska, USA - 072115-187_1 MetaG | ecosystem: Environmental > Terrestrial > Soil > Agricultural land > Bulk soil | place: USA... | reverse complement strand
ACGAAGTCCGCGTAAGAATCTATCTCTTTCGGGAAATTGCTTTAATTGTGAATATACCTTTTTATCAATAAGTGAGAAATCGCCAGCATCTAAGGGCATTTGTATGTAGGAAAGCTTGTGAAAGACTCGATAGAACGCTTTATACAAGAGTTGCATAAGAAGAGGTGCTTCACGTTTTGCTCTTACCCCGTATACCACATCGTATCCTTGTAGCCATTTATTGTAGAATTTTTCAATAACTTCAGGTGGATCCTGCAAATCTCCGTCTAAAAAAATTATTCCATCTCCTGTTGCTATTTCCATGCCACTCGTAAATGCCATCTGAGAGCTAAAATTTCTTGAATGATTAATGCCAATAACATGATTGTCTCTTTTAACAAGTTTTTGTAAAATTTCTTCCGTATTGTCTGGACTTCCATCGTTTACAAAAATAATTTCATACTCCACTCCAATTTTTTTAAATATTTTAGTCAATCTTTCATGCATAAAGGGAATGGCCTGAGCATCTTTGTAGCAGGCAATAATTGCAGACAATTTCTTTCTTTTCATATGATTAGGCGTGGTCTAGCATGCAGGCAGCATTGGTATTATAATACACATGATTAGCTTGGCAAGCAGGAAATATATGAAGTACATGCATTGTGCAATTTGTAAAGAAAAAGAAGAGCAAATTTCTCTCTATCCAGCAACCTTTTCCATAAATAAAATTAACACCAAGACGTTTTCTGCCAGAAGAAGTCCTGATAGAATGCATTACCAATTTGTTACATGCAAAAGGTGTGGGCTTATATTTTCTAACCCTATTTTTTCCTCGGAAAAAATAGAGCATCTATATAAAAAAAGTACATTTGATTATCCTACAGAATCTATATACCTTAAAAAAACATATGGGAATTTGTTGGGGAATATACTTCTTAAGAAGAATAAAGCTGTAAAACTTTTAGACATCGGTTGTGGGAATGGATTTTTTCTCGAAGAAGCGAAGGATAGAGGTATCTCTGATATTTATGGTGTAGAGCCAGGGAGAGAATCTGTACAGGAAGCATTACCAGATATACAAAAGCATATTATTGTGGATATTTTTAAAAAAGGACTTTTCAAAAAAAACTTTTTTGATGTTATAACGTGCTTTCATACGCTTGACCATATTGTTGATCCGAATGTATTTTTACAAGCAGTCCATGAAAGTCTTAAAAAGAATGGAAAAATAATTTTTATTGTTCATAATACAGAAGGATTGTCGGTAAAATTATTTGGGGAAAAGTCTCCCATTTTTGACATAGAGCACATTTACCTTTTTAATAAAAAAACTCTGCGCAAGTTATTTCAGCAAAATGGATTTAAAAAGATCTCCATTATCGATCTTACTAATACATATGCTTTTTCGTATTGGTTGCGAATGGTCCCTTTACCTTACGTAATAAAATCTCCACTGCAATACTTTCTTAACAAGACAAGACTAGACAAAATTCCACTTAGCCTGAGAGTTGGTAATATTGCAATTTTTGCAGAAAAGTAAGTAGTATGAAGAAAAAAATAGCAATCGTTAGAGGGAAATTTCTCAATGCATATGAAATGCAAATATTTGAGCCTCTTAGTAAAAAGTATGATATTACCGCATTTGGTTCAAAAACCTCTTACCATAAGAATTTTACATTCCCAACCATTCAGCTCCCCAGTCCAATGGATATTTCTGATTTTCCTTATAAAATGTCACTTCTAAATAGAGTGTTTATAGACGCACATCATCTCTATGGTCTCGAAGAGAGACTTAAAGAATTTGATATTGTTCATAGCGCCGAGACATACTTTAATTACACCCAGCAAGCAATTAATGCAAGGGAGAAAGGATATGTTAAAAAGGTTGTTGCAACTGTTTTAGAAAATATTCCTTTTAACAACGAAGGCATTTGGGGAAGAAAATATTTTAAGAAAAGAGCAAGAGAAAAATTGGACCATATGATTGCGTTAACCAAAAGAACACGAGATGCACTTATTTTAGAAGGAGCAGACCCAAGAAAAATTACTGTAATTTCCCATGGAATTGATACAAAGCGATTTACTCCTTCGAGAGGATGGTTGCAAAAAGAAAAAGATAAAAAAACATTTACCATTCTTTTCTCAGGTAGGCTCGAAGCATATAAAGGTGTCTATGAAATTGTATATGCTGCAAAGTTGTTACTCCTAGATCCGGACTTAGAAAAATACATTTTGCGATTTATTTTTGTTGGAGAGGGAAGCGAAAAGGTACAACTTTTAGAATTAGAAAAAAAGTTAGGTATTAAAAAATATATCTCTCATAAGAGCGTTGCTTATAGTCAAATGCCGCAGGAATACCAAAAGGCAGATATTTTTTGTGCACCCAGTAAGCCAACTACAACGTATCAAGAGCAATACTGCACAGCGCTACTAGAGGCACAAGCTGTAGGACTTCCTATTGTGACAACTTTTTCTGGAGGAATACCAGAAAATATTGGAAACGCAGGATTGGTCGTTGGACCTGGAGACTTTTATTCTCTTAAAGAAGCTTTAAAGCAATTTATTCTTAGTCCTAAGCTTCGCATTGAATATGCCAGAAAGGCACGAAATAGAGCAGAAGCAGTACATGATATACGAATTATTGCGCGTCAGCTTGATAGTCTGTACAAAACTCTACTATGAAGTTTTTAAAAAAGTACTATCCTTTTATTTTTCTTGGACTTCTTGCATGCATTCTTTTTTACAAAATTCTCTTCTTCGGGCAAATTCTGTATGGAACTTTTGATAACTTTGATTACATGACCTCACTCAAATATTTTCTTGTCCATGAAATCTCCAAAGGAAACTTTCCATTATGGAATCCATATACAGATATTGGAGTCCCATATCTTGCAGATATGACAATTGGCACTTTTAGTATTTTTAATATTTTTTACTTTTTATTTTCCATACCACAGGCAATTAGTTTTATTGCTGTAGTCGAGATTTTTCTTTTGTCTGTATTTCAATATATGTACTTACATGCACTAAAGATATCTAAGATGGGAAGTATTTTTGGTGCAGTTGTTTTAGCGTATAGTGGAACAATCTTTCCAAATATTGGTGCAGTTGACACATTGCCATCTATTGTGTATATACCGTTATTATTTTTATTTCTTCATCTGCTCGTAACAAAAAAACAAATCAAATACCTATTTTTTCTTATTCTTTTCCAAACACTTCAAATTCTTGCAGGTCATCCAAGACCAACGTATTACACAATTCTATGTATTTCTTTTTTTCTTTTATTTTTTAGCTCATTTTCTCTTAAAAAGAGACTTATGCTTTTTGCAAGTTATGGGGTAGGATTTTTAGCTCTTTCTGCTATCCAACTCGCCCCATTAATAGAGGGAATTTTCTATTCAACAAGACCTTTATCAAGCATTAGTTATGCAAGTCTTGGTAGCTTGAGTCCTGCTCATCTTCTTACATTTTTCTTTCCAACATTCTTTGGATCTCATGCCTATGGAACATGGTGGGGTCCACAAATTGAATTATACGGATACCTTGGTATTCCAGCATATTTTCTTCTTTTTATTGCTGTGTTAAAAGGAAAAGTTATTAACAAAGCATATTATATTATTTCTCTTTTTCTTACGCTTTTTCTTGCAATCGGAAAAATTTCACTCTTATATATTCTTTTTTATTACTTTGTCCCGGGATGGAGACAATTTCGTGACCCAATAGATATTATGATTTTATTCACATTCTTTGTCAGTATCCTTGCTGCTTGTGGATTTGATTTTGTTCTGAAAACGCCCATAAAAATAAATAAAACTATACAAAAAGTCGTCCTCACTTTTGTTATTGGTCTTCTTTTTGTTGAAGGACTATATGTTTGGTCCGCAAGACAAAATTTTTGGATACACACAATACAATTTATGTATACAAAATTTCATATCCACCAATTATCTCGGCTTCTTGTGTATGACTCACATAAATTGCAGATAATGTTTGATGGAATTACCTGGAATGTTGTGATATTTCTTTTGCTTTGTACTATGACGATTGGTCTCTTTATTCTTTTCGCAAAAAGAAAATTATTTCTTGCAAGGTCTCTGCTTCTGCTTACTACTATTAGCTTTATTTATTTTGATAGCAGTGTTGTCATGACAACGTCAAAAGACGTGTATGCAGTGTCTAGTCCTATTAACTTTCTGAAAGATGTGCAAAATGGGGAATATAGAATTCTTTCGCTACCAATAGATCTTCATCAAAATCGCAACTCTCTTGTAATTCCTGACTTTTTCTACAAAGAGTCTCGCGCGAAATTATCAACACTCCAAGCAAATTTTAATGTAACGTCTGGAATATATCAGGCGAGGGGATTTACCACACTGACACCAGGGTCTTTTGCGGCATATATTCAAGAAAATCCCAAAAATATTATCGATATTGATTTTTCTCACGTTACACAAAAACAGCTAAATGAAACAAGTATTAAATACATAATTTCCTATGATAAGCTGTCTTCTTTTTCTGCGCCACTTACTCTTATTGCACAAAAAGATGCATCCTACTATTTATACAAAAATCCACTTGCATACAAAAGAGCCTATTTATTGCAAAATTCATCAGTGCCAGTTACCATAACAACAATTAATACGCAAAAGATGCAATTTGAGCTTGATTCCCCAATTTTGGACAATCTTATTGTCGCAAATTGGTATTATCCCGGATGGCAGGCAAAGGTAAACGGCAAAGATGTTGCAATTAAGCCCTATGAAGGTACTTTTCAGATGATAGGTATTCCGAAAGGAAAATCTATTGTGGTCCTAACGTATCGATCAGTTCCATTTATCATTGGGCTTTGGACAACATGCATCTCTTCAGTTGTGGGATTTATTTTGTTTTTTGTATTAAGAAGAAAAAGTATATGAATGCAAAATCTTTAAAAAGAATTTTCTATGCAATATGGCCATATCTATTTTTAGCAGTACTACTTATTGGTATTTTTTGGCAGGTATTTTTTAAAGGATATGTATTTATTGCTGGAGATAATTTTCATCTTAATATTCCATTAAAATACTTTTTTGTTGATGCATTCACTCATGGATATTTCCCTTTTTGGAATCCTTATATGCTTGGAGGTATGCCATTTGCAGCTGTACTAAATCTATCAGTTTTTAACTGGTTGAATGTATTATATTTTATTTTTCCAGTCCCACGGGCACTAACCATACAAGCAATTATCGACTTATTTCTTATTGGGAGTTTTCAATTTATTTTACTTAGAAGTAAAAATGTATCAAAAACAGTAAGTTTGATTGGAGGAGTATGCTTTATGCTGTCAGGGACAGTATTTGTATTTACAGACCACATTGCGATTCTTGACCCAATCATATATATCCCTATCATTTTTTTACTTATGGGTTATTTCTTTGAGAGAAGAAAATTAAGATTTTTATTCTTGAGTATTTTTATTCAATTTTTACAAATTCTTTCCGGACACCCGCAGATTACGTATTACACAATGCTTTTTGTGAGTTTTTACATACTATCACAGCACAAGCTATTACTATGGAAAAGAATACAGTATTGCATTATGTATATACTTTTTTCTGTAGGACTTGCGTCGTTTCAATTAATACCATTTATTGAATTAATACTACATTCTAATAGGCCAGTTGGTTCTTTGTCGTATGCAACTTCAGGAAGTTTTGACATAGCTCATCTTATAACTATCTTTTTCCCTACATTTTTTGGAACAAAACTTTTTGGTAATTGGTGGGGAAGCCAAACAATGCTCACTGGATACATTGGAGTTGCATCAATGCTACTTTTGTATCTTGGAATAAAATATGCTCAATTTAGGGAAAAATCATTTTATCTTTTTGCATTAGTCTTATCATTTCTCCTATCTCTGGGAAAATTTGGACTTATCTATTTTTTGTTTTATTATTTTGTGCCAGGATGGTCATCATTTCGCTCGCCCCTAGACCTGCTTATCTTTACAACATTTTTTGCTACTCTTTTTGTTGCACAAGGGGTGCAAGTGGTACTAAAAAAACCAAACATTTCTCAAGTTTTTGATAAAAAAATAATTGCAGTATCTATTTGTATATGCATTCTGTCTCTCGTACTGATATTAGTAACAAATTTCTCCATGTCCTGGACAAGGTTGTTTATTTTCTTATCAACCATCCACATGCCATTTGTAAATAAAATTCTTTTCTATGATGTATCAAAAATACAAATAGTAATGAATTGTATAGATGGAAATATATTTGTATTTTTTCTATTATTTTTACTTACACAAATTCTTCTTTGGAAGTTTTCAAGAAAAAAGATATTTGCTTATGTACTTCTTGTGCTTATTTCTCTCAATCTTGTATTTGTTGACTATTCATATCTTCAGCTAGCGCCACTCAGTATCTATAACCAGTCTCTTCCTGTACCATTGAAAGATGCACAAAATGGAATGTTTAGAATCTTTGCCAAAGGTATTAGGCTTCAACAAGATAGGAGATTTCTTCCAGGACCGGAGTATTTTTATAACGAGGCAAAGGCAAATACTATTGGCATTACAGACAACAGAGCAGTGCCGTTAAGACTGTATTCAATAACAGGATATTCATCACTTGTACTGCAAAATTATGCAACTTTTACATTAAACAACAATATTACAGGAATTACACAGTCACACATTACCAACAACATGTTAGATGAGTTGGGTGTAAAGTATATTTTGAATGTCGATACAAATGAGAATCTACACATTACACAAAATCCAAATGCTATGCCGCGAATAAGACTTTTGCAGAGTGGTGGATCGATTCACATTATAAAAGATTTACCAAATACCATTGTGCTTTTTGTAAATTCACCAATAAAGAATGCAGTTATTCTTGTTGATTCGTATTATCCTGGATGGGAAGTATTGGTAAATGGGAAAAAGGAGAAAATACAACTTTTCAATAAAACATTTAGATCTGTAGTAATAGCACCGGGCACATCAAGAATCGTTTTTGAGTATAATTCTTTTAGTTGGAAAATAGGCATAGGTTTTTCGGTATTATTCTTCACACTTGCTTGTTTTTATATATACAAATATAAAAAATATGTTTAAATTTATACAAAATAATTTTATCCTTTACATTTTTCTTGTTATTTTTTGCGTTATTTCTGTGGCTAGTATTTTTAGACAGTCTTTAGGATTTGATGAAATTGTTGATTTGCAAGAAGGACGAAATGCTGTGTTGTATCACACATTTGACGTAGACCCATACAATACACCTCTTACCCGTGAAATTGGAGTTCTTCCGTATATCTTTACAAAAGACTTTTATAAAACTCAAAGGTATGTGCTATCACATCCAGTACCCGGAAGAATAGGAATAACCATATTGGGGGTACTGCTTCTTGTAACCACCTATTTTTTCACAAAGAAATTCTTTGGTAAGAGTATTGCTTCATTTGCTACATTTCTTCTTACATTTGAGCCAACATTTTTGGCAAATGGACACTTACTTACAATGGATACCGGGGTTGCTTTATTCTTTTTATTGAGTATATGGGTCCTCGTAAATTACTTAAAAGACCAATCAAAGAAAAATGTTGTGCTTCTTGGTATTGTTGTCGGTTTGGGGTGTGCCTCTAAGGTATCATTTATTCCTTACTTTGCTCTTTCTGCTTTTGCAATAGCGTTGTATAAGCTTTTTAAAGAAAAACAGGTCCTACAACTAAGACTCCGAAGTATTTTGCTTTTCTTTTTTGTAGCTGGTATTACAGTTTGGTCTACATATTTTTTTAATTGGCACGTCGTAATTAAAGAAAGGTCGGACTCTAATAGAGTCTCGGAAAAAATTACAGCATATGCACAGCATCATAATATGCCTTTTTTGACTAGCATAATGACTTTTGGAAAAACTCAACCAATTCCACTAGGAGATTTTTTGGCTACAGTAAAAAATAACGCATTACGTACAAGCGCACATAATTGTTTTTTTCTCGGTACATATTACAACTCTTGCTCATGGTACTTTGTATTTATAAATTTTCTATTAAAAATTCCAATTATTTTTATTGTCTTACTACTCGTACGTATAGTAACAGTGCATACATTGAAAAATAAAAATCTCTTTATTATCTTTCTTCCAATTATTTCAATTTTTCTTTTAGCGATGAGTATTGATAAAGTATATCCCTTTGTACGATATCTCTTTCCTGTATACCCTTTTCTTAGTGTATTTGCTGCTAGCAGTTGGGATATCTGGCAGAGAAGTTTGGGTACAAAGATACTGTTGGCAGCGTTATGTCTATGGTATGTTGTGTCTACATCTTCAACATTTCCCAACTTTTTAAGCTATGCAAATGAATTAGCAGGTATGCCTAGTCAAAGATTTTTACTACTTATCGATAATAATTTAGATTGGGGACAAACATTGCCAGATGTAAAGCATTATGTTGACGTTGTAAAGCCTCGCACAATACTATTTTCTTACTTTGGACGGGATAATGCAGATGTATATGGATTACAAAGTGATAAGCCATATGGAAGCTATAGGAATAATGAAATTTGTGAATTTCATAGAGTTGCAATGCATAACAATAAGGGGAAAGATATTATTATAATAAGTGCATCTAATTGGTGGTTTTGCGGATACTACAAGCAAGAGCAATTTTCTAAAAATAACATCAAGCAGGTTGTTGCCCAAACGATACTCGTCTTTTATAAATGAAAATTTCAATTATTGTTCTTCATTTTGGAAATATAAAAACTACACAACTGTGTATTCAAAGTTTGTATCAAGTAGAAAAGCACCCATTTTCACTTATTGTTGTTAACAATACTGAGACTTTGTACGCTGCAAAAGATTTTACTCGTAAAAAAATTACTATCCTTAATAATAAAAAAAATTTGGGATTTGCAGCAGGGGTAAATGTGGGAATTCGATTTGCTCTACACAAAAAAGCAGATGTAGTATGTCTTTTGAATAACGATACATGTATTACTAAGCCTATTCTTGCGCAGTTGAGTAGTCATTTTAAGACAAAAGATGTTGGTATTGTTGGGCCAGCAATAGAATTTGTAAAAGACAACACAACATTGTATGACATTGGAGGAAAAGTGCAGCCATTTTTTTTGCGGACAGTGCACGAAGAAGTTAAAAAAATAAAAAACAAAAATAGTAAAGATGTTACGTATATTTCGGGATGCTGCATGCTTATTCGAAAAGAAGTATTTACGAAAATTGGACTTTTTGACGAATCATTTTTTCTGTACTACGAGGATGCAGATTTTTGTCTTCGGTCTCGGGAGAATCTCTTCAGAGTAGTAGTAGATCCTGCTGTTGTTATTCACCATGAATTAAGTAAATCTGCAGGAAAGCTGTCTCCATTTACCATTTATAACTTATTAAGAAGTAACATTACCTTTGGAAATAAATATGCAAAAAATATCGTACAAAAAGTAGCACAAAGATTGTTTGTACTTTTTCAGGCAGCTGTCTTTGTAAAAGCAAATCCACGTGCAGGTATTGTAATTGGCAAAGCTCTTTTGAAGTAGGTTCCTGCCTTCGCGGGAATGACATTCTGTATGTTAGAATAAAAATGGCTATGAGTATTTCTACAATTGTCCTAACAAAAAACGAGGAGAAAAATATAGAAGCATGTCTAGAATCTCTTGCGTGGTGCGACGAAATACTTGTTATTGATGACAAATCAACAGACGCAACAGTAGAAAATGCGAAAAAGCATAAAGCAATTGTTGTAGAAAGAGATTTAGAAAATGATTTTGCAACACAAAGAAATTTTGGACAAGAAAAAGCAAAGGGTGAATGGATTTTATTTATAGATGCGGATGAGAGGGTATCTAAAGCCTTGGCGTCAGAGATTCAACGACGAACGACAAACGATGAACGACGAACGATTGGGTATTTTCTTAAACGTGAAGATTTTATGTGGGGAAAGGTCTTGCGTCATGGAGAACAGGGACAGGGAATGTTTCTTCGACTTGTGCAAAAAGGAAAAGGGAAGTGGGTAGGAAAAGTTCATGAATTGTTAAATGTTGCGGGACCAACAGCTGTATTAGCCAATCCTATTCAGCATTTTCCTCATCCAACAATTGGAGAGTTTTTGCAAGAAATTAATTTTTATTCAACACTTCGGGCAGAGGAGCTTTTTGAGAAAGGGGTAAAAGTCCATTGGTGGGATATAATCCTGTACCCCCGAGCGAAATTCTTGCAAGACTACCTCTTTAAATTAGGATTTCTTGATGGCATAGAAGGATTTATTGCTGCACTACTTATGAGCTTTCATTCATTTTTGGTGAGGGGAAAATTATGGGTGTTAATAAAAAAGTAGGAAATATCATACTTTTTCTGTGGGTGCTATTTGTCGCAGTACATTATGTAGCATTTTTAGCATGTCATGCACACATTACCAACATATGTTTGAAGTAGCATTGTCTCTGGGAATTTTTTCGTATGGAGTCTTTTTCTTAGGACTTTTAGGATTTTTGTATCCGCCAGTACTTATTACGTATACACTTCTTTTTGGAATTGTATTTGCATTCAGATCAAAGACGTCTATTGCTCAAGGAATAAAAAAAATGCGCAATGCCGAGTATTCGCCGATACTACTTCTAGGAATTGCGTATTTGGTTGTACAAGCTGGTGTTAACTCTATTGGCCTTCTGGGACCAGAAATTGGCTTTGATGCTGTATGGTATCACTTAACACTTCCTAAGTTGTATCTTTTGTATCATGCCGTGCTGCATTTTCCAGGAGGCGTATTGTATTACTCTGATATGCCTCGTCTTACAGAAATGCTTTATACCGTTGGCCTTGCATTTGGCTCTGATTCTGTTGCAAGGGGAATTCATTTTCTTTTTGGCATTCTTAATTGTATTGTCGTGTATAAAATAGGAAGGAAATTCTTGTCACCAAAATGGTCTATACTTTTGCCAGTTATTTTTTACAGCAACCTTGTTGTTGGTTGGGAATCTATTAGTGGGTATATAGACTTGTCCCGTACATTTTTTTCGACAACTGCAATCCTCGCTTTTCTTACCTGGAGAGAAACCAAAGAAAAGAAGTATTTTTTCTTTTCGGCAATTCTTGTAGGACTCACTATTTCTACGAAGTTGCTAACACTTCCGGATTTGGGAATCTATGCTTTTGCATTGTACTTCCTTGACCGAAAATCGATATCAATAACGAAAAGACTGCAGAGCGTTGTGGTATTTCTTGCAGTTGCCATAGTTACTGCATTGCCATGGTTTGTTTTTGCATATATACATACAGGAAATCCATTCTATCCGATGTTTACCAATTACCCTGTTGGCAATTATTGGCAAATTCTTAATCCTTTGTATTTTCTGCAAAGCGTATGGGATACCTTTGCCAGAAATCCAGATCCTATCAATCCCTTATTCTTAGCAATGATTCCTTTTATTATTCTTTTTGCAAAGAGATTATGGAAAGAAATGCCTTTGGTACTTGTGTTTGCAATAGGTGGATTAGTGTGTTGGTATATTACACCTCAGACAGGTGGAGGAAGATACATTCTTCCATATCTTCCTGTACTGTCTCTTGTTTGCATCGTAATCATACGACATCTTTCCAGTTTATGGAAAAAAGTATTTTTGTCTTTTATTATATTTGTTGCATGTATTTCATTAGTGTATAGGGCAGGTGCTGTTGCAAAATTTCTCCCAGTAATTCTTCATAGAGAAACAAAGGCACACTTTTTATCTACTCATTTGCAATACAATTTAGGAGATTTTTACGATATAGATGGATATTTTGCAAAACACATTAAGCCAGGCGATACAGTGCTACTGTATGGATTTCATAATTTGTATTATGTCAACTTTCCTTTCTTACTGAGTGATTGGGTAAAAGAGGGAGATAGGTTTCGCTATGTTGCAGTACAAGGGATTGGTATGCCTGAAAGATTTAAGTATTGGAATTTAATTTACTACAACACAACAACACTCGTAAGAGTTTATTCGCTCAATAATCAAACATGGCATTATTAAGTTTTTTTATTCTTCTTCTCTTAGTTGCACTTCCCTTAGGGTCTTTTTCTCGTATTACTCTTGGGTTAACAATTTCTTTCTCTTTTCTAGATGTGCTTGTAGTGCTTGGAACAGGTATATGGATTGGAAAAAAGATTTTTGAGAAAAGTAGACCAACATCTTTGGCATCAAAGTTATTCTTGAGTGTTGTAGGTATTTTTACTTTGTCTTTGCTTATCAATTCGCCCCATCTATCTCTTAACAAAGTTGCTATATCTGCACTGTATATAATTCGATTTGCTTGCTTTGGACTTCTGTATTTTATGGTAAAAGAAAGTCCGAATGTATTTAAAAAAAAGCTTTCAACACTTCTTACAATTTCTGGAACACTACTTGTTGCAGGTGGATATATTCAGTATTTTTTATACCCGTCTCTAAGAAACCTTATTTATTTCGGTTGGGACGAGCATTTCTATAGAATGTTTGGTGTATTTTTGGATCCAAATTTTTTTGGATTATTTCTTACCATATTTTTTCTGTACAGTGTTGCACAATTATTTTCTCTAAAAGGCAAAGTAAAAAAATGGGTACTTATTTTTCAGATAGCTCTCGTAGTAAGTATTTTTGTGGCAATTTTTCTTACCTATTCCCGGACAACTCTTCTAGCGCTTTTCTGTGGAATTATTGTACTTTTTTGGAATAAACAGTTTTGGAAGTGGATGATGCTTGGACTATTTGGAGTTGGACTTTCTGGACTTTTACTTTTTTCTCTTACTCCTCATGCAACACAAATTAATAGTCTTTTTCGAGCAGCATCAACAGAAGCCCGCGTAGGGAGTGCAAGAGATGCAGTAATTATTTTTATGGATAATCCAATTATTGGTGTAGGATTTAATGCTTACCGGTATAGTATGTATAGTCATCATTTTCAGGTTGCTCCATCTATTCAGGAAGACCATGGTGCCTCTGGTGCAGACAGTAGCCTTCTTTTAGTCTTGGCAACAAGTGGAGTTATTGGATTTACTGCATATATTCTTTTTCTCTCAAGTCATCTAAAGGCTTTACTCGTATCTAAGAAGAAAGAAGGATTAGCAATTCTGGTTGCTCTTCTTGTAGGAAGCTTCTTTGTAAATGGACTTTTCTATCCATCACTTCTTGTGTGGTTGTGGATTATTTTGGGAATTACTGAGAGTGCT
>Ga0182009_10000136_pt1 | contig 13252 bp, 10 predicted proteins | sample Sormic07211187_1_FD_161052 | JGI IMG/M metagenome (GOLD analysis project Ga0182009, IMG submission 161052) | Bulk soil microbial communities from the field in Mead, Nebraska, USA - 072115-187_1 MetaG | ecosystem: Environmental > Terrestrial > Soil > Agricultural land > Bulk soil | place: USA... | reverse complement strand
CACGGCACTCACCGAGATCTTCTGGATGGCTTGCGACTCCACGGAACAACTGCGGGCCGAGTATGGCCCTTTTCACACGCGACCTGAGGCCGAGATTCAAGCCCGCAAGCTGGGATTCGGATACTTGTTGCGCTACGAGCATCTGCTCGGCATGGATGAGGAGATCGAGGAAGTGCGGTGTATTTTCGTGGAATTGCCGGGAGCCCATCCCATTGGCACTGAAAACATCCCCGTGAATCTGCACACTCGGTGCGCGACCTGCGGAGAATCCTCGACGCACGAGAAGGCCTGGCAGGCGGAGGTCTGGGCGGACATCCACGAGTTTGAGCACTCGCGGCACCGGGTGCGCATGTTCGAGCATGCGCGGGGACGAGGGTTAAAGGAAATCTGCGGGTGGCGGGGCTGATCTGCCGCAAGTACGGATTCATCACACGGACAAAGAGGAGCTCAGAGTACCCCTCTGTGCTCTCTATCTCGCCCGGGTGAAATCGCAATGAGCGCTAGGGCTTAGTCGAGAGGCCGCTGGCTGCGGCGCGATCCAGAAACCAGATCAGCTTCCCATCCTTCGGCTGAACCAGCTTGGCCGGATACTGCTCGCCCGAGACATTCTCTTCCAGAACGGATCGCAGCACTGTAGCCTTGTCGGTGCCGCTGACCAGAAACGCGACACAATAAGCGGCATTGAGAACGGGCAGTGTGAGCGTCAGCCGATGCGTCTGCATCTTCTCAACCCAGTTGGCGACCACAAGACATTTCTTTTCCTGAAGCGCAGCCGAACCGGGAAACAGGGAGGCCGTGTGTCCATCCGGGCCCAGGCCGAGAAGGATCAGATCGAAATGAGGGAAGGCCTCCGGTCCAAGTTGAAAGAACTTGCGCAGAGTCTTTTCGTAGGCATCCGCAACAGCTGTGGCATCGGGGTTCTCGGCGGCGAAGCGGAAGATGTTTGCGGGAGGAACTGGAACTTTCGACAGCATGGCCTCGCTGGCCATGCGGTAGTTGCTGTCGGGATCCGTGGGCGCGACGTGGCGTTCATCTCCCCAGAAAAAAAACATTTTGTCCCAAGGTAGGATGGTGCGGGCATTGGTGGCCAGCAGATTGAAAAGGCTTTTCGGAGTGGATCCGCCGGACAGCGCAATGGTGAACCTTCCGCTTGTGCTTACGGCTTGATTGGTGAGGTGGACAATCTCTTCCGCAGCGGCTGCGAACAGTTCTTGGGGAGTGGTCGACACGCGGATTTCGGCGGACTGGGTCACGCGATCAAACCTTGCACCCGCGGACAGCGGCGCAGCGAGCGGCTCCCAGGAGACCCGCCTTTTCGTTGGTCACCACGTGCACCGGCATGGACTCGACCAGGCCCCGCATGCGGCCCTTTTCGAGGAAGGCCTGCAAGAAGAGCCGACCTTGGAGTTTCGGAAGGATTTTCGGTGAGATGCCGCCAGCCAGGAAAATCCCCCCTGTAGCCATCGTCTTCAAAGCGAGGTTCGCGGCTTCGGCGCCATAAACCGTAATCCACAAATCGAGTGACTTCTCGGCGAGGGCATCGGTGCCGGCCAGCGCTGCCTGCGAAATTGCGGCCGCAGGATCGCCGGTGCGCATGGCCGAAGCCAAGTCGTCGGACTCTTTGCCGCCCTCGGTTTCGCGAAGGAACTCGTAAACGCTGACCAGGCCGGGACCGGAAAGGATGCGTTCGTAGCTGACATGGCCAAAGCGCAATCTCAGAAAGCGCAGCAATTCGATCTGGAGGTCCCCTTGAGGAGCGAAGTCTGTATGGCCACCTTCGCAGGCGAAGACCAGATGGCGGCTTCCATCCCAAAACAATCCGGCTTCGCCGAGTCCGGTACCGGGAGCGATTACGGCCTGATTGCCAGCAATGGTGCCGCTGCCCTGGTTCAGCATGACCAGATCGCCTTTCGACAGCGCGCCGATGCCCCAGGCGCTGGCCTCGAGATCGTTGATCAGCAGCGTGGAAGGAAGATGAATTTGCTGAGCAAGGCGTGATTGCTCGATGACCCAAGGCAGATTCGATGTCTCAACCCGGCCATTGCGTACCGGACCCGCGATGCCGAAGCAGGCGGCTTGCGGAAGCGTGACGGAATCATCCAGGAACCGACAGACGATTTCTCCCAGTTCGCTGTGTTCCCGGCTGGGAAAAACGCGTTCGGAAACTAATTTGAAGTGCCCATTCTGGGGTTCAAAGTAAGCCAGTCTGGCATTGGTTCCACCAATATCGCCAGCCAGAATCATTTTTCGAAATTCCTCCAACGGCGGCCGTCGCGCTCCAGCAGTTCCTCGGCTTCCTTCGGCCCCCAGGTGCCCGACGCATAGTTAGGGAAATTGCGCGGGGGGAGCGCATGCCACAGATCGAGAACGGGATTGACCACGGACCATCCGGCCTCGACCATGTCGGCGCGCTGAAACAAGGTCTGGTCACCGATTATGCAATCATGCAGCAGGCGTTCGTATCCGGTGCTGGGCTGCTTGCCAAAATATTCCTGATACTCGAAGTTCATGTCCACCGTGCCCAGCCGCATTACCGGACCGGGAACTTTGGCTGCGAACTGCAGCGAGATGCCTTCCTCCGGCTGGATGTGCAAGACCAACTGGTTGGGCATCAAGTGCTCGACCGGCGTGTCGCGGAAGAGCACAAAAGGCGCACGTCGGAACTGTATCACGATATGAGTGTTGCGCACCGGCATGCGCTTGCCCGTGCGCAGGAAGAAGGGAACGTCGGCCCAGCGCCAGTTGTCGATGGAAAGCTTCATGGCGACGAAGGTTTCGGTGCGGGAATCAGGCGGAACATCGGGCTCCGAGCGGTAGGCGCCCACGCGTTTACCGTCTTCGGTGCCCTCCCCGTACTGTCCGCGTACTGTGCGGCTTAGCACCTCTTCGTCGGACATAGGCTGAATCGCATGCAAAATCTTGGCCTGCTCGTCGCGCACAGCATTGGCGTCGAAAGAAATCGGAGGTTCCATGGCAGTCAGGCTGATGAGCTGCATGATGTGATTGGGCACCATGTCGCGCAACGTTCCAGCCTGATCAAAATAGCTGCCTCGGCCTTCCACGCCCACGGTCTCAGCCACTGAGATCTGCACGTGATCAATATAGCGGCGATTCCACACCGGCTCGAAGATGCCGTTGGCAAAGCGAAAGGCCATGATGTTCTGCACAGTCTCTTTGCCCAGGTAGTGATCAATGCGGTAGATCTGTTTCTCATCAGCGAGTTTGAGTAACTGCTGATTCAGGGCCTTCGCCGATTCCAAGTCATGTCCGAAAGGCTTTTCGATGACGACGCGCCGCCAATGTCCATCGTTCTGGTCCATGAGGCCATTCGCGGCAATTTGCTCTACGACGGGGCCGAAGTATTTCGGCGCGACCGCCATGTAATAGAAAAAATTCTGGTGCGTGGAATGTTCCTGATCGATCTTGGTGAGGGATTCCTTGAGTTTGGCGTACAGTTCTTTATCGTTGAAATCGCCGGCCAGATAATAGAAGCGGCTGGCGAACCAGTCCCAGACATCGCTGTCGACACACTCTCCGCAGTAGGTCTTGATATCTTCATAAACTCTCTTGCGGAATTCCTCATCGCTCAGCTGGGTACGGGCGACGCCGAGAACAGCAAACTCCTTGGAGAGCAGCCCGGCGCGGGCGAGGTTGTAAAGAGCAGGGATGAGCAGGCGTCCGGTGAGATCGCCGGCCGCACCGAAGATCACCATGATGCAAGGGTCTCCCTGCTTACCGATCCTGGGCGGAGGCGCTGTCGCTTTTGGTTCTTCTGTTGTCTGAGCCATCCAAACTCCTGAGAAGTTAGGCCGATTTCTTTTTCTGTGCCGGGTCGGCCTCGACGTGGCCGCCGAATTTCTGCCGCATCGCCGAGAGCATCTTTTCCGCGAAGGTGTGCTGCTGGCGGGAGCGGAAACGAACGTACAGCGCCGCGCTTAGCACATCAGCCGGGACCGCTTCCTCAACAGCGGCCTGGATTGTCCAGCGGCCTTCGCCCGAATCCTGAACGAATCCTTCATATTCGGACAGCGTGGGATTCTCCGCCAATGCCATCGCTGTCAGGTCGAGCAACCAGGAACTGATCACGCTGCCGCGACGCCACACTTCGGCGATGTCGGGCAGATTCAAGTCGTAACGGATGTTTTCGGGCAGTTCTTTGCTTGTGGCGTTCTTGAAAATATCGAAACCTTCCGCGTAGGCCTGCATGATGCCGTACTCGATCCCATTGTGCACCATCTTGACGAAATGTCCTGCTCCGGAGGGCCCGCAGTGCATGTAGCCTTCTTCGGAAGTTCCGCCGAGCTTTTCGCGTCCGGGAGTGCGTGGGATGTCGCCTCCGCCAGGGGCTAACGTTTTGAAGATGGGATCGAGCCGTTGTACGGCTTCGCTCGGACCCCCGATCATCATGCAGTAGCCGCGCTCCAAACCCCAGACGCCGCCGCTGGTTCCAACATCGATGTAGTGAATGCCCTTGCCTTTAAGTTCGTTGGCGCGGCGAACGTCATCTTTGAAATACGAGTTGCCGCCGTCGATGATCGCGTCCCCGGCTTGCAGATGCTGCGCCAACTTCTGGACTGTGGCTTCGGTAGGCGCGCCGGCTGGAACCATGATCCATACCGCGCGAGGAGGCGTCAGCTTTGCGACTAGATCTTCGAGCGACGATGATCCGGTCGCACCTTCGGTACCAAGCTTTTTTACGGCGTCTGGACTGAGATCGGAGACCACTAGCGAATGCCCGTTCCGCATGAGCCGCCGCGTCATGTTTGCTCCCATGCGGCCCAGACCCACCATTCCTAATTGCATGCCTTGCTCCTTGCGATGGCAGAACTCTGCTTAAAATTCTGATGCTGATTGCTAAAAAAAAAGCGTGTAGCGAAAACCTCCTCGCCGACTTCGACTGCTGCGGGAGGAGCTAGAGAGCTGCCTTCACCGCGCTCTGCAGGCTTGCTAATCCAGCTTTGACGTCGCCGGCGACATGCACGCGCAAAGCGCGGCGCCCTCGTTCCGCTAAAACCTGAAAATCGCCGCGCGCCTGCGCTGCCTTCACGATTCCGAAGGTGTACTTCTGGCCGGGCACCGGGAGCTGCACCGAATCGTCGCACGTGATCTGCAGGAAGACCCCAGTGTTGGGCCCGCCTTTATAGGCCTGACCTGTTGAATGCAGAAAACGAGGCCCAAAGCCCAGGCAGGTCGCAACGTGCTTGCTATCGCGCACCGCGTGGCGCATCTCCTGCAACGTCGCTTCGTGCTCAGCATCCATCTGGACGTAGGCGAGAACTGCGAAATAATCTCCAGCTTTAATTCGGGAGAGGTGAGCCTTGAGATAGCCAGCTAGAGACTTGTCAGTTGCCGCCTTGGTCAGTTCCGCCGCGTTTTTCTCATCGCTGAATAGTTTAATTCCGGAGTCTTCGAAGAAAGGCTTTTCCGAGGGAAGCGATCCCGTCTTCTCGTATTCAGACGTAAGCGAACGAGTCGCAAGCTTGCTGGCTTCCACATCCGGCTGGTTGAAGGCATTGATCCCGATGATGGCACCCGCCACCGCAGTGGCAATCTCCCAACGAAAAAATTCGGCGCCCAAGTCGTAGATATCCGGCATGGAGATGCGGACTACGGCTTGGCCCGCTTTCTCCAAAGCATCTAGCTTGGCGTCCTGATCGGTGTGCGCATCGTTTTCCAGGTGGAGGTAAACGAAGAGGCGATCGTTACCGTAAACATCGGGAGAGCCGAGTCGCTCGCGATCTACCGGAATTATGCCTTTGCCGATTTTGCCGGTGGATTCAGCGAGCAGTTGTTCCAACCACGCACCTAGATCAGAGATTCCCGGTGACGTGATGATCGTGACCTTATCGCGGCCCGCATTTGCTGCTGCTCCCAGGATGATTCCCAGCGCGGCTCCTGGATTCTCCTGCACGGCCGCGCTCGGTCCGCAGGCGCGAACCATCTCGGCAGCGCGAGAGAGAAACTTCTTGGTATCCAGCCCGATCCCGGCCGCAGGAATCATCCCAAAATTCGACAAAGCGGAATAACGGCCGCCAATCGAAGGGCGCCCGAAGAACACATGCAGAAACTTATCGCCCTCAGCAACCTGCTGCATTTTCGAACCGGGATCGGTGATCGCGATGAAGTGTCCGCCTGCTTTGTGGCCACCCAGAGTTTGCTTGGTCCGCTCGAAAAAATACTGCTTGAAGATGTTCGGCTCGAGTGTGCTGCCGGACTTACTGGAGACGATGAACAGCGTCTTGGAGATGTCGATCTGGTGTTCGAATGCTTTGACCTGGGCCGGATCGGTGGAATCGAGCACATGCAAGACGGGAAAGTGGGGAATGTGGCCGAAGGTCATCCGCAGAACTTCGGGACAGAGACTGGAGCCACCCATACCAAGCAGCAAGATGTGTTCGAAGCCGCGCGTCTGGACTTCCTTGGCGAACTTCTGCAGTTGCTCCTGCTGTGCGGATTGTTCCTCTACGATATCGAGCCAACCCAGCCAGTTGGATTCGTCAGTGCCTGTCCACAGGCTAGCATCGCGATCCCACAGGCGCTTCATCTTGCCGCCCGATTGCCACTCGCCGATGGTCGATTTCACCGTTGCGGCGAGCGATTCGGGCAGGGAAGTCTTCAGTCGGCTCACAGGTCTTTCCTTTTCGCGCTTAGGCTTTGGACTGCGTGTTCTTCTCTACCGCCGCGAGCAACTTGTCGAAGGCATCGGCGAAGAGCTTAACGCCATCCTCGGTGAGCTTGTCGGTGACTTCCTTGATGTCAATGCCCGCACGCGCAAGATCGTCCATGACTTTCTGTGCGCCAGCCACGTCTTCGGTGAGGCTGTTGCGCAGCTGTCCGTGATCGCGGAATGCATCGATGGTCGCGAGAGGCATGGTGTTTACCGTGTCAGGACCGATCAATTCCTCCACGTAGATGACGTCGCGGTATTTGGGATTTTTGGTGCTGGTGCTGGCCCAGAGCACGCGCTGCGTCTGCGCACCTTTTGCCGCGAGCGCCTCCCAGCGAGGTCCGCTGAAGATGCGCTGGTACCGCTGATACGTGAGTTTGCCGTTTGCAATCGCGACTTTGCCGAGCAAACTGGAAAGCAGTGCCTGCTGAGTCGCATCCGCCGTCTTTTTCAGGCGGTCGTTCAGCATGGAATCGATCAGCGTGTCGATGCGGCTGATAAAGAAGCTGGCCACGCTGGCCATCTTCTTGAGATTTCCGCCGCGCTTGGCCAGATCCTCGAGTCCCGCGACGTAGGCTTCCGCCACCCTCTCGTAAACTTCCTGTGCGAACAGCAAGGTGATGTTGATGTTGAGACCTTCACCGATCAGCTGTCGAATTGCCGGAAGCCCTTCGGCAGTTCCGGGCACCTTGATCATCACGTTGTCGCGATTGACCGCCTTCCAGAGACGCCGTGCTTCATCCATAGTGTCTTGCGTCTTGAGGGCCAGGTACGGAGACACTTCCAGGCTGACGTAGCCGTCGCGGAAATTCGATTGCTCGTAGACAGGGCGGAGGACGTCGGCAGCATCCTGAATGTCGCGAATCGCGAGTTGCTCGAAACGGCCGGTGGCATCGAGATCCTTGCGCGAGGCGAGCGACTTCAGCATGTCGTCATACAAAGAGCTGTCGGCGATGGCCTTTTCGAAAATTGCCGGATTCGAAGTCATGCCCCGCAATCCGTCCTCGGCGATCATCTGCTTCAGCTTGCCACTGCTAAACAGATCGCGACGGATGTAGTCAAGCCACATCGACTGGCCGTAATCCAGTAATTGCTGCAGCGGATTTTTCGTGGCTTTTGCTTTATCCAGAACCCCGGTGGGTTGCATAATGCCTCCTAGAATGTTTGATGATTCTCGTGGACAAAGGGACTAACTTATCTCCCCAGCACGGCGTGCGCCTCAGCAACGACATGGTCCACGGTGAATCCGAAGTACTTCAAAAGATCTTTGATCGGCGCTGAAGCGCCAAAGCGGTGCATCCCGATATTCCGTCCTTTGGTGCCGGTATACCGCTCCCAGCCGAACGTCGCTCCCATTTCGACGGAAACTCGTGCCGTCACACTGGGGGGGAGCACAGAATCTTTATAGGTCGCTTCCTGCTTGTCGAAGAGTTCCCATGAAGGCATGCTGACCACGCGCGCGTGAATCCCTTCGGCTGCGAGTTTCTCGTATGCGCTTACGCACAGCGACAGCTCACTTCCGGTGCCCATCAGGATCACGTCTGGTTTCCCTCCGGGCGCGTCCGCGAGAACATAAGCTCCCTTGGCAACTCCGGAGGCGGGCGCGTATTTGGAGCGGTCGAGCGTGGGCATAGCCTGTCGCGACAAGACCAAGGTGGCGGGTGATTCCTGCAGTTGCCGGATTACTCTCCAGGCCTCCACCACTTCGTTAGCATCACCCGGACGCAGGACAATCATGTTCGGCATGGCGCGCAGGGACGCAAGTTGCTCGATGGGTTGATGAGTCGGGCCATCCTCTCCCAGGCCGATGGAATCGTGAGTGAACACGAAGATCGAGGGGATCTGCATCAGCGCGGCCAAGCGCATGCTAGGGCGCATGTAATCGCTGAAGTTAAAGAAGGTCGCCCCAAAGGCGCGGATGCTGGATAGTGTCATGCCGTTCACGCTGGCACCCATCACGTGCTCGCGAACTCCGAAGTGCAGATTGCGTCCGGCATAGCTTCCAGCCCTGAAGTCGCCCGCGCCTTCAAATTTCAGGGTCGTTTTGTTCGATGTGGCGAGATCGGCCGATCCTCCGATGAGCCAAGGGATGTTTTGTGCAAAGGCGTTCAGCACTTTGCCTGAACTCTCGCGAGTCGCTACTCCCTTGGGATCCGCGGGAAACGTGGGGATGTTCTTATCCCATCCGGCCGGGAGTTCATGGTGCTGCATATGGCTCAGGCGCTCGGATAATTCGGGAAACTTCTTGGAGTAATTCGCGAAAGCCTCGGACCACTGCGCTCGTATTTCACGGCCGCGCTTGCCAACAGTGTCGCGGAAATGCTCGCGCACTCCGTCAGGAACCAGGAATTTGGCGTCTTCGGGCCAACCGTAGAACTTCTTGACCAGCTTTACTTCGTCTTCTCCAAGCGGCTCGCCGTGGGAGGAATTCGAATCCTGCTTGTGGGGAGATCCGTAACCGATGTGGCTGTCGAGAATGATCAGCGTAGGACGATCGCTGGTTTTCTGAAAGGTTTCAAACGCCCGGGCGATCATCTCCAGATCATTCGCATCGCTTACCCGAGTCACATTCCATCCATAACCAACAAAGCGAGTCGCAACATCTTCACTGAAAGACCAATTCGCCGGTCCATCGAGCGTGACGGAATTGTGGTCGTAAATCCAGCAGAGATTGGAGAGTTTCAGATGGCCCGCAAGGGAAGCGGCTTCTCCGCCGATTCCTTCCATCAGGTCGCCGTCCGAGCACATGGCGTAAACGCTGAAGTTGAAGATGTCGAAGCCCGGCTGGTTAAAGTTCGCTGCCTGCCATTTTCCCGCGATCGCCATGCCAACGCTATTACCGACGCCCTGTCCCAGAGGCCCAGTGGTGACTTCCACGCCAGTGGTGATATGCGATTCCGGGTGCCCGGGAGTCCGGCTACCGAGCTGGCGGAAGTGTTTAATATCGTCCATGGAGACGGAGAGGTCTTTTGTGAGCTTCCCCTCTTCATCTACTCGCCGGACTTCGGCGAGGTGCAGCATCGCGTACAGCAGCATGGAAGCGTGGCCATTGGAGAGGACGAAGCGATCTCGGTTGAGCCAGGTGGGATCGGCCGGGTCATAGCGCAGGAATTGCTGCCACAAGCAGTAGGTGGCTGGGGCCAATCCCATGGGGGCGCCAGGATGTCCGGAATTTGCTTGCTGCACGGCGTCGATCGCCAGAGTCCGAATGGTGTTGATGCATAGGGTGTCCAGCTGCTTCCCTGTTACCAAAACCTGATCACTGGCTACCATGCGACGCTGCTCCTTCAACCTGAGATTTCTGCCATATGCGATGGCCTACAGATAATTAGAGTTTGCGGTTATCGAAAGGGTGCAATACGCAAAAGTGTATCAAGTTCTGGGGTTGTCTGGATTGAGGAGGTGTGAAAACGCGGGGAACGGGAAGAGATGCTATTTCAACATCTGGATGTAACTATTTTCGCTCTTGGCTCCGCGGGTGGATTCCTGCACGAACTTGAGGAATTGGCGGAGATTTTCCCGCTCAGCGGGCGCCATGCTACCGAAGCGAACTCGAACTCCAGTGGCCGGACCGCTGCGGGTGACGATCCCGTTCAACGCGAAACCTTTGACCCAGATCTTGCCATTGGGAAGCCACAGGCCGATTTCAACCTCTGCCCCGGGTCTTACTCCGGTCGCCGCTTCCACCAGGCAGCCTCCGGCGCTGGTATTGGAGAGATTTCCCCAGATGGGCGCGGAGGAATTATCCACTCGAAGCTCGACGGCTACAAAGCACTTGATTCGTGGATGGCGGCGCCGGTCGCTGCTCCAGTTGGTGCCAAAGAGGTCTGGTTCAAAGGGAGGTGTCGGCGATACGGGTGCTGGGAGCGGCTGTATTTCTTGCTTTCCGGCAGGTTGGGCCGGCTGCGCGGACTTAATCTGGCGCATGGCAGCGACGAGGGCTTCTTCGCGCTTTTCAACCGGAGCTTCGCGGTACGTCTGTAGCAGCTTGCCGACGTGCCTTACGAGATCCGGGTCAGCAAGTATTTTGGTCCAGTCAGTTCCGATCGCCGCGCTCATGCACCGTTCCTATCGGGATAATGGCTTCCTTAGCTTGAACTATGGGTTACCTGGCAACAAGATGACCTAAGTCACCCTTGGTGAGTGCGACTGGGCTAGGCTACAAGTTGTTGAGAACTCTGCAGCGCGGTAAATGCAAGAACCTGCAGGGCTACTCAGCATTAAATACGAGTTGGACGATTTCCGTGGTTTCGCCCTGTGAAGCTGCGAATTTCCACTTTGCAACGGCATCAGCGGCGGCATCGACCAGGACCGGATTCCCGCCCAGAACTCGCGTGCTCTTGACGCTGCCATTCGGTCGGACAATGGCTTCCACGCGAACCACGCCGTGGATGTGCATTTTTTTTGCCAATTCGGGGTACGCCGGTGTGACACGGGTTGCGACTTTGCGATCTGACGAAGCAGAAGCAGAGTTATCCTGAGCGCCAGCCAAACTGGCTAGTAAGATTATTGCAACTGCAAGAAAAAGTGTGACACTCCTGACCATCTCATTCTCTCCGAGACTCCGTCACCAGATTAGCCAGCCCTCAGCAACACGGCAACGCACCGAAGACATTGAACCTCGGGTAGTTAGGCCGACAGATTCGAAGAACACGTGCATTGTTTGGCCACAAATCCAGTGGTCGTGTCCCGGATCATGCTCAGAGAATCGTTTGCATCGTAAACTCTAGAAAATGAATCGAATCTGGCGAGTTATGCTATAGGACGGAAATAAGGGTTCGTCGCCGCCTGCCGTTTGCTGCCGAACTCCCCCAAGAAAAAGCATGCAAGGTTCATTGAAAGTCCTTCCGACTGCCATTTGCTGTCTTTTTTTGTATTGGTCGACTCCGCAGTTGTCCGGCCAATCGGCTCGTGGCACCACCCCGAGCATCACACTCCCCGGCTCACAGAGCCCGTTTCAGGGGAGCGCGCCGGAAGGAAATGCGACTTCTGAGATTCTCCAGATTGATTTCAAGGATGCCATCGACCGCGGACTGAGAAACAACTTAGGACTGCTGCTCGCGGGAGATCAGCAGGAGGCAGCGCGCGGCGAACGATGGAAGCAGCTGGCCGAACTGCTGCCGAATATCGGCGCGCGGGCTCAAGAAGCCGTTCAAACGGAGAGTCTTGCTGCACTCGGATTGAAGCCCAGTGTTTTCCACGCGCCGCTTCCGCGGGTCCTGGGACCTTTCAACTACTTCGATCTGCGGGCGAGCCTGTCGCAGTCTCTGTTCAGCATGAGATCTTGGGACAATATGCGCGCAGCATCGGAGCGCTTGAAAGTCGCGCAGTTCAACCTGAAAGACGCTCGCGAACTGGTCGTGCTGGCCGTAGGCAATGCTTACCTGCAATCGATTGCCGCTGCGGCCAGGGTCGAAGCGGTGCAGGCGCAGGTTACGAGTGCTCAGGCGCTCTCTAACAAGGCTTCCGACCAGCAAAAGGCAGGACTCACGCCTGCGATCGATGCTTTGCGCGCACAAGTGGAACTGCAAACTCGCCAGCAGCAGCTCATCCAGGCACGCAACGAATCGGCCAAATCGTATTTGAGCGTGGCGCGCGTAATCGGACTTCCACCCGGCCAGCAGTTCGTTCTTACGGAAAAGGCACCGTATGAAGCACTGACTCCGCTAGCTTTGGAAGCTTATCTTCAGCACGCTTACCAGGAACGGGCAGATTATCAGGGAGCTTTGGCGCAGGTCCGTGCCGCCGAGTTGGCCCGGAAAGGGGCGCAGGCTGGCCATTATCCAACCGTCGATCTCAATGCTAATTATGGCGACATCGGAGTGACTCCCGCACATTCGAATGGGACCTGGCAGGTCATTGGCGGAGTGAATATTCCTATCTTCGCGGGCAACCGGGTTCACGCCGACCTTCTCGAAGCGGATGCACAACTCAAGCAAGCTCGTTCGCAACTGGGAGACCTACGTGGCCGCATCGACTACGAGGTGAGGGCTGCGCTTCTCGATCTGAATGCAGCTGCGGAGCAGGTGGAAGTGGCGCGGAGTTCGGTCGATCTGGCGGAGCAAACGTTGGCGCAGTCGCAGGATCGATTTGCCGCCGGCGTTGCAGACAACCTGGAAGTTGTGCAGGCGCAGGAAGCGGTTGCCGTTGCCCATGATTCGTATATTCAGAGTCTCTACGCTCACAATCTTGCGAAAGTCGAACTTGCTTACTCTATCGGCGACGCCGAGCAGGGCGTGAAACGTTATCTGAAAGGCATTCGATAAATATGGAGCCCACAACGCAGAGTCCTCCCGGGCAAGGCGCAGCCAACGACACGGCGACTGAGAGCCATGAGCGCAGTACGAAGCCCTTGCCGGCCACGGAGAGGGATTACCATACCCGGCCTTCGCGCGCAAAAAGCTCCGGCTTCCGCATTGCCATCGTGATTGCGATCATCGTGCTGCTGGTGATTGGCTTCTTTGCGTATCGCTACTTTACGAGTTACGAATCGACGGACGATGCCCAGATTGACGGGCACATCAACTCCGTGAGCGCACGCGTCTCCGGACACGTAATAAAGCTCAACGTGCAAGATAACCAATA
>Ga0182009_10000134_pt1 | contig 13273 bp, 9 predicted proteins | sample Sormic07211187_1_FD_161052 | JGI IMG/M metagenome (GOLD analysis project Ga0182009, IMG submission 161052) | Bulk soil microbial communities from the field in Mead, Nebraska, USA - 072115-187_1 MetaG | ecosystem: Environmental > Terrestrial > Soil > Agricultural land > Bulk soil | place: USA... | reverse complement strand
CGTATCTCGTCCCAGGGATCATCGCCTGGGCCGGCTGGTATTACTTCTGGTGCCAGCCGTTTGAAGCGATCTACACGAAGGCGATCGGTGTCGGTCTCTTCCTGGGCTGCAGCAGCGCCTTCCTCAGCCTGGTGTTGGGCAGCGCGGACGTTGCCGGAAAGACGTTCGAGGCGGGCGGATCCCTTGGCGCGTGGCTTGGCTCCTGGTTCGCTGAATACCTCAATCGGACCGGCTCGATCATCGTGCTGTTGACGTTGATGGTGCTCGCCGTCATCCTCTCGACCCAGTTTTCATTCGGGCGGATGTTTGCGAACGCGAGCCAGGGCTCTCGCGATCTGTCGGCACGCAGCATGGGATTCCTTCGTGCGTGGTTCGAGGATCGGCGCAAGCAGAAGCAGCGCCGCGAGGTGATCGCCAAGCACACCAAAAAGGAGGGCGCCTCGCCCGAGAAGACGGCAGCGGTCGCCAAGCCGAAGGAGACGTCCGCGCCGGATGGGACGGCCGCGCCCGTTGTCGCCCGCAAGAGGGCGACGCCAATCGCACCACCACTGCCCCTGACGGAGCCCGAGCAGAAGGTGCAGCGGCGTCTGGGTGCATTCACGCTGCCGCCGCTGTCACTCCTCGACCCGCCCAAGGCGGAATCGAAGATCGACGAGCGCGAGCTGATGGACGCTGCGCGGCAGCTGGAGGAAAAATGCCGCGAGTTCGCAGTTGAAGGTCAGGTGGCGCAGATTCATCCGGGCCCGGTGGTTACGACGTTCGAGTTCAAGCCCGACGCCGGCGTGAAGTACAGCAAGATCACGAGCCTTGCCGACGATCTCTGCCTCGCCATGCAAGCGGAATCGGTGCTGATCGACCGCATCCCGGGCAAGTCCACCGTGGGCATTCAGATCCCGAATCCCAACCGCGAAGCCATCTCGCTGCGCGAGCTGCTCCAATCCGAGGCGTTTGAACACTCGACATCGAAGCTGACGCTCACGCTCGGCAAGACCATTCATGGTGAGCCGTACGTCACCGATCTCGCGACGATGCCGCACTTGCTCATCGCGGGTTCAACAGGCACAGGCAAGTCCGTCGGCCTGAACGCGATGCTCACGAGCATCCTCTACCGCGCGACGCCGGATGACGTACGGCTGATCATGATCGACCCGAAGCGTCTGGAGCTTGGGATGTACGAAGACATCCCGCACCTGCTCACGCCCGTCGTCGTCGATCCGAAAAAGGCCGCCAACGCACTGCGGTGGGCCGTGCGCGAAATGGAAGAACGCTACAAGACGCTTGCCGGCGAGGGCGTGCGCAACATCGAGCAGTACAACCGGAACATCAGGCTGGTGCTCGAGGAAACGGGCAACAAGGATCCGGACGCCCCGAAGCCGCTGCCCTTCATCGTCGTCGTCATCGACGAGCTCGCGGACCTGATGATGGTCGCCAGCAACGAGGTCGAGGAATCGATCTGCAGGCTGGCGCAGATGGCGCGTGCCGTCGGCATCCATTTGATCCTGGCGACGCAGCGTCCGTCGGTGGATGTCATCACCGGTCTCATCAAAGCAAATCTGCCGTCGCGGATCTCGTTCCGCGTGTCCTCGAAGATCGACTCGCGCACGATTCTCGACAGCAACGGCGCCGAACAACTGCTTGGCAAGGGCGACATGCTGTTTCTTCCGCCGGCGTCATCGCGCTGCATCCGCCTGCACGGCCCGTATATCTCCGAGCAGGAGAGCGCGCGACTCGCGAGCTTCCTGCGCAAGCAGGGCAAGCCGGTGTTCGACGATTCGATCACTGCGGAAGAGGAAAAGTCAGCTGCTGGCGGCCTGGAATTCGAGAAGGACGAACTCTACGACGAGGCGGCGCGCATTGTCGTCAGCTCCGGTCAGGTCTCGATCTCGTATCTGCAGCGAAAGCTGCGTATCGGGTTCAGCCGCGCGGCGCGGCTCGTGGACATGATGGAAGCCGAGGGTCTCGTCTCCCCAGGTGCTGGCGGCAAGCCGCGTGAGGTGCTGGTCGACAAGGGGTATTTCGAGGAAGTCGATGCCCAGCTGCGGTGATCAGAGCGTCCAGCTGAAGCCAGACACTACCGGGTTGGTAGTGTCCGCCTTGAGGCGGACCGTGCTGGTGGCTGCGATGTGCCTCGCAGCCACGACAGCATTCGCTCAGAGCTCGAATGCCCCCAGGCTGCTGCGCGAGGCGGAAGCGCGCGAAATGGCGCTGCGTGGCGAGATTGATAGCCGGAAGGCGGGCTCACCGGCAATGCCTCTGCTCGAACGCGTGCGTACGCTCGTTCGTGCCTACGAGGACATCTCGCGTCTCTTCCCGACGAGTCCATACAGTGACGATGCGCTATGGCATGGCGGGCTGCTTGCAGCCGACGCTTTCTGGGAATTCGGACAGGGTGACGAACGCGAGACTGCGACCCGTCTGCTCAAGACGCTGACCGCGAAGTACGTGACCAGTTCGCTTGTCAAACAGGCGATGCCGCAGCTGGAACGCCTGACATCCGCGAAGATATTCCCCGCGGAGCCCACGCCACCGGAAACCGCGCCGAAGCCGACAACGGTGCTGCTGAAGGCGGTCCGGCGTGAAGCGCTGCCCGGCGCAGTACGCGTGACGCTGGAGCTCGAGGGTGAGGCCGCCTTTCACGACGAACAGATCGTTGGACCGCCACGCGTCTTCATCGATTTGCAGAACACCCGTCCAGTCGACGCGCTGAAGGATGCGACGCAGTTGTTCCCCGATGATCTCGTTCGTCAGATTCGAGTCGGCCGTCCGGTTGGGACACGGACGCGTGTCGTGCTGGATCTGGCAACCACCGCGCCGCACACGACCTACGCTCTGTACAACCCGTATCGAGTCGTCATCGACTTCGCACGCGAAGCCCCCATCGCACCCATTGCACCGACCCGCGACAGTACCATTGCATCGACGCGCGACAGCACCATTGCACCGACCCGCGAAAGTACCGCTGCATCTCCCGCCGCGCCGCGACAGAACGCGGTAGGCGGCTTGTCCCTCTCGCGCCAGCTGGGACTCGGCATCGCGCGCGTCGTCATCGATCCGGGCCACGGTGGACACGATCCCGGTGCGATGACCATGGGCCTAAGCGAGGCGGAGGTCGTTCTCGACATAGCGATACGTCTCGAAGGGCTGCTTGTCAAGCAGCCGGGCGTCGAAGTGGTGCTGACACGGCGCACGAATGTGTTCGTGCCGCTCGAGGAACGCACCGCGCTCGCCAACCGCGAAGGCGCGGACCTGTTCCTCTCGATTCACGCCAATGCGAGCGAGGACGACCGCGCGCGCGGCATCGAAACGTATTTCCTGAACTTCGCATCGAATCCCGCCGCGGAGGCGATCGCGGCGCGCGAAAACGCGGCCTCCTCGCGAACCATGCGTCAGCTGGCGGACATCGTGAAAGCGATCGCCCTCAACAACAAGATCGACGAATCGCGCGACTTTGCTTCGTTCGTACAGACGTCGATGATCGATCGGTTGAAGAAATCGAACAGGAACATGAAGGACCTGGGCGTGAAGCAGGCGCCGTTCACCGTCCTCGTCGACGCAACGATGCCGAGCATCCTCGCCGAAATCTCGTTTCTGACAAACCGCCAGGAAGCGACCTTGCTGCGAGGCAATGCGTACCGCCAGCAGATTGCCGAGGCGCTGTTCAATGGCCTCATGAAATACCAACGATCGCTGAAGCGGACGTCACAAACCATCGCCTCCCAATAGCTCGTCCGGCCTGCATTTCATGCAGATGTGCAGCCCGCAACCCACCGGCGTTATCCCTTTTGTACTGGTATGCTTCGCACTCTCATCACAGAGTTCGCAGCCGTGGACGAGCAGCGCTGGAAGGCGATCGAGGCGATCTATATCGGTGCGCTCGACGCACCGGATCGCGACGCATTTCTGGACCAGGCGTGTCAGAACGACTCTGACCTCCGCCTCGAGGTGGAGCGCCTTCTCCACGACGAAACCTCCACCATGCAGCTGTTGGGCCGTGCGCCGTCCGTCGGTGCGGTCACTTTAACGGCGGGCTCCACCTTTGGCGAGTACGAGATCGTCGAGCTCCTTGGGTCCGGCGGCAGCTCCGACGTCTATCGCGCTTTCGACCGGCGGCTCGATCGCAACGTTGCGCTGAAAGTCTTCACGAACGCCGCGTTCGTCGACGATTTCAGGTCGCGGTTCGAGCGCGAAGCGAAGGCCGCCGCCTCGCTGAATCATCCGAACATCGCCACCGTCTACGAGGTGGGCCAGGTCGAGGAGTACTGGTTTATCGCGATCGAATACATCGACGGCGTGACGTTCCGCGAGAAGCTCGACGACGAGGCGTGCTCGCTGGACGAACGCCTGCGGTACCTCGGCCAGGTGGCCGGGGCGCTGGCGTGCGCCCATGCGGGCGGCATCGTGCACTGCGATCTCAAACCCGAAAATGTGATGGTGACGGGCGACGGCGCCGTGAAGGTTCTCGATTTCGGCCTCGCGCGACTGGTTCGGCCGCAGCGCGCCGACGCCGCATTGGCAGCATCCGAGGACGCATCGGAAGCCGCTGCCGGTCGACGCAGGATCGAAGGGACGATCGGCTACATGTCGCCGGAGCAGGCGTCGGGCGAGGAGCTCGGGGCGCGCACGGATGTCTTTGCCTTCGGCTGCATGTTGTTCGAGGCGATCGCCAACCGGCTTCCCTTCTGGAGTCCATCGCTCGTCCGATCGCTACACAACCTGACGCACGAACCTGCACCGCGCCTCGAGGCCTACGTGCGAAAGATTCCGCGCCGCCTCCAGCGACTGGTTGAGGATTGCCTCGCGAAAGATCCTGCGGCCAGGCCCGAGTCGATGGAGGAGGTCAACCGGCGTCTGCAGGAAGTGATTGAGCGCAAGTCGACGCGGGCTTTTCGTATTGCCGCCAGCCTCGCCGCGCTCCTCGCCATCGGCGCGCCGCTCGGCTACTGGGCATGGCGAACACCGCCTTCGCCCGGATCGGTCGCTGTCATTCCATTTACCAGCGCCTCTTCAGCGGCCGACAACGACATGTTTGCCGCTGAAATCAGCGAAGGCCTGATTCAGTCGCTTGCCCAGCTTCCGGATCTGAAGGTAACGGCACGTGCATCGAGCTTCCGCTTTGCAGCGACCGGTGTAGACGTGCGACAGATTGCGCGCACGCTCGGCGTTCGTACCCTCGTGACGGGCACTGTCACTCTTACCGGCGGCGATCTGCGCGTGGCGGCCGAACTCATCGACGGCCAAAACGGCAGCGCGCTGTGGGGTGCCCAATTCGACCGGCGCGCTGCCGATATTGGAGACCTGCAGTTGGAGATCGCTGCCGAAATTGCAAGGCGCGTGCGGTCGGGCCTGACGGCGGCCGATCAGCGTCGCCTTGCTCGAACGATTCATCCCAATCCCGATGTGTACGCGCTGTTGCTGCGCGGCCGCTACCAGATGTCGCTGTACAGTCCAGACAGCAGCCAGAAGGCAGCCAGCTATTTTGAGCAGGCGCTCGGTATCGATCCGAGCTACGCGATGGCGAATGCCGAGCTCGCTTCCACGTATCGCCGCATGGCTGGCTACGGCATCCTCGATCCGCGTCAGGCAATGCCGCTGGCGGAACGCGCGGCGATGCGCGCGATCGCGAGCGACGCGGAGTTGGCCGAAGGACACACCGCGCTCGCCGACATCAAGCGCGACCAGTGGCAGTGGGTCGCGTCAATGCGCGAGTACGATCGTGCAATCGCGCTGAGCCCCAGCTACGTACCCGCGCACGAGGGCCTGGCAATCGGTTTGAGCGTCATGGGACAGTACGACGCCGCGGTGGCCGAGCTGCAGCGCATCCGCGCGCTGGACCCGGTCAGCGTGCCCGGCGCAGTTGATGCGACTGCCCTGTTTTACAACGTACGCCGGTTCGACCGCGCTCTAGAGACGGTCACTGAAGCGACGCGGCGCGACAGTGCGGCGCCCGCGCTCTGGACATGGACGGGAATCGTCCTTGGAGGAAGCGGAAACTTTGCGGGTGCCGTGGCAGCGTTCGAGACGGCGATCCGCCTGGGCGACAACACGAACGCGACGCAGTGCTACTACGTTCACGCGCTGGCGCGCGTGGGCCGTCGGCAGGAGGCGCTGCGACGCCTCGAATCAGTGGAACGAAGCACGGCATTCGTGCCGCCATCATCGCTTGCCATCGCCTACGTAGGACTCGACCAGAAGGACCGTGCGTTCGAGTTCTTGCAACGCGGCTTTGCCGCGCGCGATCCGCTGCTGCAGTACATCGTCGTCGAGCCGTTTCTCGATTCGATCAGCGACGATCCACGCTTCCGCGCGATCGTCGCTGGTATGGGATTGTCCCCGCTGAAACAGTGACGCGTCGCGCTACGCCTGCGACGCAGCAGCCCGCGGCGTTGTCTGCAGCAAGGCCACCTGTCGTGCCAGCTGACCGAGAGCGCGGCTGACGGCAACGCGCGCGGCGTTCGTTGAAGGAAACCCGAATTCCTTTTCAATTTGCTGTGCCGACAGGCCGCGCTCGACGTGAGCAACGATGAGGTTCCGGTCTTTGTCGCGCAGCCTGGCAAGGCCGCGCCGATACTGGTCCACCGCGTCCTGATCCAGGGCCGCATCGAGCGGCGTCGCGCCGGGCGACGGCAGTTCGTCCTGCTCCGGCAGCTCGACTGGCGCAGGCCGCCGCACCGTCTTGCGGATTTCATCGCGAATCAGGTTGGTCAGCGCGCGCTGCATATAGCCCTGCACGGCGTACGGATGCCGCACGTCGAACTGGTCACCTTTTTTCAGCATGCGCAGGGCGACTTCCTGCACCAGGTCGCAGGTCTCGAGACAGCCCCGAGCCGCGGCCGGCAACCGTCGGTGGGCCCATTTGCGCACCGTGGGCAGGCACTCCTCCACCATGGCTTCCACGCGGGAGCGGTCGGAAACGGTGTTACGGGAGACGACGATTTCTTGCGTGTCCATACACCATCCTTCATGCAAAACGGTTTACGCGAGGGGTTGATGTCTATGTATGCGGAATCGGCGGCTGAAAAGGGTAAGGCGACCTATAATCGGCGCACTCCAATGAAGTCGGCGCACATTACCCGGCTCCTGCAGGAGTGGAGTGCCGGCGATGAGGATGCCCTCAATGCCCTCATCCCCCTCGTCGAACGTGAGTTGCGCCGGCTGGCGCGTCAGCGGGTCGCCGGCGAACGCCCCGGGATGACGCTGCAGGCGACCGACCTCGTGAACGAGGCCTACCTCCGGTTGCTGGACGTAAAGCAGGTGCAGTGGCAGGATCGCGAGCATTTCTTCGCGGTCGCCGTTCGAGTCATGCGCCGGATACTGGTCGATGCCGGCCGCAGCCGCGGCGCCCAGAAACGCGGTGACGGCGTTCGACCGGTTCCCCTCGAACAAGCCGAGGACCAGTCAGCGAGCCCGTCCTACGACCTGCTCGCCCTGGACGAAGCGCTGAAGAGGCTCGAGACCATGGCTCCTCGAAAGGTTCGAGTCGTCGAACTGCGTTACTTTGTCGGCCTGAGCGTCGAAGAGACCGCGGCGGCGCTCGACGTATCACCCGAGACTGTCAAGCGGGATTGGCGGCTGGCCAAGGCCTGGCTGGCACACGAACTGTCACAAACCCGTTCGAAACCCGACTAGCCGAGCAACGGCAGCTTAGATCAACGTCGAGCTCGAGTCGGCGCCGTATCGCCATCGATTAGCGCCGCGATGCTGTCGGCGATCTCGGCGTTCTGAACAACATAGAAGAGGCCGCCGCGACCATTCTGGCTACTCGCGCAATTGCTCCCGGAAATGAGACCCTGCTGATTCAAGTCCCCAAAGATCGCAAGGCGCTGACCGCCACTCGTCGAAACGCCGATTTTGGCGTGATTGCGATCAGTGCCGAGCCCACCGCGAAGGCCAATTGATTGGCCCTCCCATTGTCCTGTGAGCGCAATACGTACTGCACCAGGTGAACCCAAAGAGTCATCCCAACACGCAATTTTGGTTGAAGTAATCGTAGAAAAGATCTGTGGTTTCGCCCACCACGTAGCGGTACGCAACGACACACCACCGAGCAGCGCCGACACCATCTGCCAGGGCGGTACATGGAGGCGAGACGGCTTAGAAATCAACCGAACGCCGGTCGATAGCGTAGCCACGGTGGCTTGCGAGGTCTTGACTCTGGATCCGAGACCAGACACCAACGCCATAATCGCCGAAGGACCACCGTTACGGACGATCTGCCGATTCGTTGGATCGGTAACAATGCTCGCGTTCTTGAGACCGTTCAGGACACTGACAACGTCGTTCTGACTTAGTTTCAGTGCGAACGCGTGTTGACTTACTTTGACGTTATTGTCGATTACACATCCCAGCGTATTGCCGTCATTTCGCCGTGGGTTGTTGCGATTCCCAGCAGCTGGCCACGAAGGCGTCGTCACCTGCATTACGAATCCCTCGCCATCCGAATTCCAGACCAGCATGCCTTTCGAGTGGCCCCACGGTGACTTGCACGCCTCGCCGCACCCGGTAATGTCGGGATCGTCGTAGAACTGATCGTTCCAAATGACGTAGAACAACGATGAGTTGTTGTAGATCTGGTCGAACGTCGCGCCGACTGGATCGGTTACCGTCTCACCGACACAACCTTGACCTCGCTGGAGCGTCGGTGCCTCTTGACTCGCATACACGAATTGCTGGCCAAAGTTATATGGCTGGACGTCGCCGCCGAACGGGCACTGCCGCGGATCGGCGCCGCTGCCGCCGCAGCCGGCAAACGCTGAAGCATTGAATTTGAATACGAACCACCAGTCGACTGGGTGTCCGCTCGCCAACAACGGCGCCGGGCCGTTCGCCGCCCGCAGGTGCGGGCCGTTCACGCAGAGAAGAAGTACGAGCACCGCGAAACACGCTCGCCGAATACGTGTCGTGATCACACTCACTTCTCCTTCACCGCTAGTTGTCGTCAACCGCAGCATTCAACTTATCAGTTTGGGGAGTCTCCTCCGGGGGGACGCGGAAGGCGACGTTGAACATTTCGCTGAGTTTCTGTGTCGCTTGCTTCGAAAACATGCCGACGATGAACGAGCCTGCCGCGAAACCAATCAAGTTCAAGTCCTGCGTATTGGACGACACCGAAAAAAAGCCGGCTCGCGTGGCTAAGTAGAATCCACTCGCAAGCGCCACTCCGATAAGCGGCCTGAGCGCATACCACCAGCGCCAACTCTTCTTCAGCTTCTTCGCGCCCGTAAAGTTTGCGAACGATGTTGCGGCATGCACATAACTTCCGAGCGCTCCTGACAGCATGACGAGAAGCAGGAGTTGGCGCTCCGGATAGAGTTCTAACCGGAGAAAACCCCAGAACAGATTGATTGTTCGAAAGTCCTCTTCTGCATCAGGACCGATATTCATCGGCCACACTTGCAAGAGCAGATACAGGATGAGGAGACCGACGACTACGTGATACAGGCCCAACGCCATGGTCCAACCGCGACCCATTCGCGAATCAGGCCGCGGCGCAGTCTCCACGTGCTCCGTTAGCGACCCGAGCGTGTCCGTCATAATTTCTCCTCTACTGGGGCGTCCACAGGCGCAAAACGGCTCGTCGACGCCGCGTGCTACGGCAGGAAGTAATAAAGATGGCCGTCGTCTCCACCTGCCGCAATCGCCGAACCATCGGCACTAACCGCGATCGGCCAGTTCATGTTCCCTGTTTCGAATTGCCACACTTGGGTTCCGCTGAAATCGAATCGGCGGAACAACCCGGGCGTTCCTGGGGGATTGCCTTCAGCAACCGTGATGATTTCGCCGTCGGCGTCCATGCTCACGCTGTTCGGATTGTGCTCGAGCGGAACGGTGGTCTTCGGTTTCGGGGACTGGGCGTCGAAGATCAACAACTCGCCCTCGTAATTGACCGTCTGAGGCGACCCGTTCAACGCGTTTCCACTGGTAACGTTGGCCGAAGGAGAAGGCGGCGGCGTCTTCCGGTTCGCGACCGCGGCGAAGGTGGCGCCATCGCCAGAAATCGCTATCCATCGCACATTCTGTCTTGCCTTCGCGTCTGTCACACCTTCCGGCGGCGCGGGGTCTACGACCGGCGCCGCCGGACCTCCTGCGTCGTAGCGAACGGGTGGATTCGCCGCTGTGGCCATATCAGCCACAGTGCTTCGATACACAACGTCGCTGCCGCCCGCCACGAATGCCTCGGCATCGTCATTGCCGGACACAGCCACCGAGAGGAAACGCACGGGTGCGAGAACCGAGGAAGTCCGATCCGTCGCGTTGACGGGCTCTTTGGAAACTTCCTTGATGAACATGCGCGTGATAACGCCGTTCGCGATCGTGGCGACGAGCAGCTGGCCGCGCTCGTTACATGCAGCGAGCCACGTCCCGCTCGGATGAACCGCAACCGAAGTGACGGGGCCAAAGGTGGTTCGGAAATCCGGATCCGTGCTCGGAGCCGCCGACTGGATCGGTGTGTACGTCACACGGTTGTTGCGCACACTGCGCGCGTACACATACAACTGATCGGCCGCGGCCGCGACGATCGCGCCGTCGCGAGACAGGGAGACGACGTTGACCGTGTCGCCTATTGGCGTTTTGGTCGCCGAGGAGTTGAACAGCACGGTGCCGGTCGCGGCGTCGAAGATCATCACCAAGCCGGTCGTCTGGTTCGGGCCTGCGAAGGGCGGCGTGAAGTATCCGCCGGTGGCCGCCACAGTACCGTCGCCCGAAATGCCGACGGCAAAAATGCCGTCCCAGCCAGTCATCCTGTTCGTCCATTTATTCGTCGCCACCGGCTTGCCGCCAGTCGAGGCGACGTCGAAACAGAACGTCGCGAACTGCCCGTATATCTTCGAATTCGCCTCGAAATCATGAATGTACGTGGCGCCGATGACACGATCGCCTTTTTCGGAGATGGCGACGGAGTTGACCCAAGCCACCTTCGAAAGCGACTGCACCCAGGCGGGTGCTTTCGTAACGGGGCCGGTCGTTAACACGGTCATGCGTCTACCCTCCCCGGGTCAACTGCCGGGTCCTGGATCTCTGGCTGGAAGCGAAGGTGCCGACTATATACCTGTTGATGGAGATAACGATCGCCAAAGCGATCTCTTACGGCGGGAACTAACTTCTAAGTCTCGAATGGCCGGGGTCGGTGGGGCCGGCGGCGCGATCGCTTGCGCGCTTACGCAGCACGATGACCAGACCGACGAGCAACCCGGCAATGGCGGCGGCGATCATCACGACACCGACAAAACCGACGGATCCGAGGACGACGTCACCCATGGTGATCTCGCGCGTGATAGGCGGCTGGTGGATCGTCTCGACGATGATTGGATGGTCGGGCGCAGGCGTGGGCGAGGGCGGCGCGGGCGCGGGCTGTTGGAATGCCATGACCATGGGCCGGCGGAAGCCAGTCCCTATGGCTTCAGATTACCCCATGCGTCCACAGCCAGCGCGAGCTCGGCAAGCGTTCGCACGCCGACGCCGGTCGCCCCTTTCGGCTGATACGGCTTGGCCTCTTCGGCCCATGCGGTACCCGCAATATCCATGTGGACCCATGGCAGGTCGCCGGCAAATTCTTTGATAAAGAGTGCCGCGCTGATGGCCCCGCCCGCACGGCCACCCGTGTTGGTGAAGTCCGCAATTTCGCTCTTCAGCAACTCCTTGTAGTCGTCGAAGATCGGCATCGGCCACGAACGGTCGCCGGCGCGCTCGCTCGCCTGCCGTACGTGCTCGACCCATCCGGCGGGCCGGCCGAATAAACCACTGGTGGTCTTGCCGAGCGCCACGACGCAGGCGCCTGTCAGCGTTGCCACATCGACAAGATGCGTCACGCCCATCTGGCGCGCGTACCAGAGTGCGTCGCCGAGAATGAGACGGCCTTCCGCGTCGGTGTTCAAGACTTCGACGGTCTTCCCTTCCGCGCTCGTCAGGATGTCGCCCGGCTTCATCGCGCGGCCGCCGGGCATGTTTTCGGTGGCGGGCACGACGCCGATGCAGGCGATAGGCGCCTTCAGCCGCGCGAGAGCAATCATGGCGCTGATGACGGCGGCGCCGCCGGACATGTCGTCCTTCATCTTGTCCATGTTTTCCGACGGCTTGATCGAAATGCCGCCGGTATCGAAGGTGATGCCCTTGCCGACCAGTCCGAGCACGACGCCGCCGCGCGCGTTCTTCGGTTCATGCCGCAACACGATGACGCGCGGCGGTTGATCGCTGCCGCGCGCAACCCCGAGCAGCAGCCCCATCTTCAGATCGGCAATCTGCCGCTCGTCGAGCACCTCGACGCCAAGCCCCGCCTCTTTCGCGAGCATTGCCGCGCGATCCGCAAACGCACGCGGCGTCAGCACGTTGCCGGGCTCATTCGACAGCTCACGCGCCATGTTCGTGCACTCACCAAGCACACGACCGCGCTCGACAACGTCCTGATTGACGTCGCTGACGCGCAGCTCCACGCGCTCGAGCCATGCGACCGCAGGGCCTGCGGTCCTATACGTCGTGCCTTCGTAATTCGCGAGTACCGCACCTTCAGCGAGCGCCTGTGCCGCAACGTCAGGCGCTACGCCCTCGACACGACGCCAGAGGACCGTGACGCTTGCCAGGCGGCGTTGCCGCGCCGCCAGGGCGCCCACGCTCGCGATCCGGCGAATCCGCTCGCTTGTAACGTCGCCGCGCGGGCCGGCGCCGACGAGCAGCGCGCGGCGGGCTCTCACGGTGTCTCCGGTGAGTGGCATCAGCAGCTGCTCAAACGGCTTGCCGCCGAATTCTCCACGCTGCCGCGCGGCGGCGTATTCACCGCCAGAGGCCCGATCGAGATCGGGTTCGTCGCCCAAATCGTCGTTTTCGAAGACGGGAACGATGAGGAGGTCGGTGTCGAGATCGCGCGTCTTCCGGGCCGTTGCCGTCACGGCCGGTGTCTTGTGCACGTCCTGCATCTCCGCGTACGGTCCTTGTGGGGCAAGGTCCGGCGTCTTAGAATCGAAGGCGCCAGCTCAAGGGACCAATCATGACTGACCTACGTCGCGCGCTCACGCTTCCTGCGCTTGCCGCTGCTCTGGTGGCCACGGGACCTCTCTGGGCGGCGCAGCGCGACGCTGACAAGAAACCAAGTTTATCACTCAAGGCGAACCCGCCAGCGGGTTTTGCTCCGCTTCGCGTCCACCTCACCGTCGATGTCCGGGGTGGCGCGAACGACTACGCCGAGTTCTACTGCCCCACCGTGCAGTGGGACTGGGACGATGGCACCATCTCTGAGACGTCAGAGGACTGCAATCCGTATGAAGCGGGCAAGAGCAGCATC
>Ga0182009_10000128_pt1 | contig 13463 bp, 6 predicted proteins | sample Sormic07211187_1_FD_161052 | JGI IMG/M metagenome (GOLD analysis project Ga0182009, IMG submission 161052) | Bulk soil microbial communities from the field in Mead, Nebraska, USA - 072115-187_1 MetaG | ecosystem: Environmental > Terrestrial > Soil > Agricultural land > Bulk soil | place: USA... | reverse complement strand
GCGCTTCGCCCTGTACGCCAATCCCGATCGCGCGGAGCGGTTCTTCCAGGGGAGCGGGCACACCTTTGCGGAGATTCTCCAGCGGGCCGACGCGAACCAGCCGCTTCCCCGGTTCGCGCTCCCCTACAGGATCCGCGCGCGGGTCCGGCTCACGCGGCGGGCCGTGGAGAGTCCGAACGTGGTCGGCGTGATCCCGGGGAGCGACCCCGCGCTGCGCGGCGAATCGATCGTGCTCTCGGCGCACCTCGATCACCTGGGGATCGGCGCGCCGATCGCGGGCGACTCGATCTACAACGGCGCAATGGACAACGCGAGCGGGGTGGCGACGCTGATCGAGATCGCTCGCGCGCTGCGCTCGGGCTCCCCGCCGCGGCGCTCCATCGTGCTCCTCGCGGTGACGGGCGAGGAGGAGGGACTCCTCGGCTCGCGCGTGTTCGCGGCGCATCCGCCCGCAGCCGTGGGGCGCATGGTGGCGGACCTCAATCTGGACATGTTCCTGCCGATCGCTCCGCTCCGCTCCGTGATCGCCTACGGAGCCGACGAGTCGGATCTCGGCGACTGGTTCCGGGCCGCCGCGGAGTCCTCGAGCGTGAAGGTGGAGCCCGATCCGGAGCCCGCCCAGAACATCTTCGTTCGAAGCGACCAGTACAGCCTGGTGCGCGCCGGGGTTCCGTCGCTTTTCGTGGAGATCGGTCCCGGCGGCGACTCGGCCGTGGTGCGGCGGTTCCAGCTCTGGAGGAAGAACCGCTACCACGCGCCTTCCGACGACACGCGCCAGCCGATCGACTTCCGCGCGGCCGACGACTTCAACCGGCTCTTGCTCCGGTTCACCCGCGACGTGGCCGACCGTCCCGCGCGGCCTCGGTGGAAGCCCTCCTCGTTCTTCCGGCGCTACGAGCCGGGGCCGAGCTAGAAGCCCTTCTCGCTCGCGATGACGAGGGTCGTGCGGCTCGGAGAGAGATTGACCGTGTTCTGGGGCCCCAGCAGCGACTTGGCCGCCTGGAGCAGCGACTTGTCCGCGGAGATGACCGACACTCCGACGAGGACGCCCACGTCCGGGAACCGGGACTGCCCCCCGTTCGTGATCCAGTTGTCATAGTCGATCTTGTACGTGCTCTTGAAGAAGATCATGTCGCGCGGAAGGTAAGGCGCGAGCTCCACCGGCACGACTCCGGCCTGCTCCTCGGGGGGCCAGTGCTGGTGGTCGCCGAAATACAGGTACACGGCCGCGCGCACGGCCTGGATGTCGGCGACGGCCTGAGCGGCGCGCACGTCGCGCATGAAGTTCATGTAGTTCGGGATGGCGACGGCCGCGAGGATGCCGACCACCGTCATGGCGACGGCGAGCTCGAGCATCGTCAGCCCCTTGGAGAATCCTCGGAGCACCCCGGTTCCGGCTCCTTCCTTGGCGATCGTCGGCGCTTCGTGCGACGGTGTTCCGCGCTAGGAGTATCGGCGCTCCGTGGGGCGTTCTTGAAGGCGTGAACCCGATGGCGGAGGAGCCGTTGGGCCGCTGGGCGGAGGAGGACGGGGCCGCCGCGGGTGAGCAGGGGCCGCCCCCCCGGCGGCCCGCATGCGATGTGGAGGGGGGAATCCTCAGCCGGCGCGTCCGCCGGCCCGGTCGGGGGGACCGGTCCAAGCCCCGGAAGGCGCGAACGCCCTCCGGGGCGAAGCGCTCAGATCGGGAGCCAGTAGGTGATCTTGGCGAGCAGCGTGTTCTCGGGCTCGTTCCGGAACAGGGTGCGCGTGCCGAGGCCGCTCTCGAAGCGGTTGGGGTCGATCGAAAACATCGAGCGATCCTCGAACCGCTCGCGGCTCTGCTTCCAGACCAGGAAGAAGGTGCTCCCCGGGCGGTACTGCCACCGGTAGACCACGTTCACGTTCATCGACGAGTAGCTGAAATCGTTGTCCCGGAAATCGTAGGGCGTCGTGGGGTTGTTGCTCGCGTCCACGTTGTGCCCGGCGTAGTTCACCAGGTCGTAGCTGTCGGCTCGCGCCAGCTCCCGCGCCCGGCTGTATTTGCCCACCGTGAGGAACGGCTCCGCATAGACCTCGAGCGACTGGTTGCGGGTGAAGAGCAGGCTCGAGCGCAGCGTGACCGACGCCGTCTGCTGGTGGATGTCGCCGAAGATGTAGGAGATCCCGCCGATCCCCTGCCCGCCGTAGATCGATACGGGGCGCTGGTCCAGGTACTGGGTGTCGTCGTAGCGGTTGTGATAGCCCAGGCTCAGCGTGTGGTTGACCGCGCTCGACTGGTTCCAGTTGATGTTGGTGGTCAGGTCGAGCGAGACGTTCTGCGCGACGTCCTTGTTCCAGCTCGTCTCGAACGACGCGTTCAGGTTCTTCCGGCGATCGGTGGAGGCGCCGACCCAGCCCCCGTAGGTGAGCGGCTCGCTGATGACGGGACCGCCGCGCGTCTCGTAGCGGTGGTGCCCCCAGTCGTTGAAGAGGGCGCCGAACCACGCTTCGCGGAAGTTCTTGAACTGCATCCAGCCGTTGATGTTCGACGCCAGGTACTGCGGATGGCCCGCTTCGTAGTGCCAGGCGGGCATTCCCGTGCCGAGGTCGTATCCGGTCCGCCCCGCGTACATCCAGGAGCGGTTGAAGTTGAAGTTGAGATTGGCGCTGTTGTACACGCGGCTCTTTCCTTCGGGATTGAACCGCCGCTGCAGCCACGCGTAGCTGTTGATCTCGTCCGGGGCCTGGAGATAGCCCAGATCGTTGATGTCGAGCTTGGCCGATTCCCACCGGCCGCCGACGTTCCCGCGCCATTTCCCGCCCATGCGGTCGACCTGGAACGTGCCTCCGGTGCCGTAGCGCGGCGCGTCGCTCGCCCCCGGCGCCGGCTCGGAGTTGATGATCGAGCCCACGAAGGAGCCGCTGGCGCGCCAGGACCGGTGCAGCGAGGTGAGCGCGAAGTCCAGCCCGCTCGTGTAGGCTTCGCGCGAGGCGCGGTCGCCCCAGGTGGCGCGATCGGCCGTGTTGAGAACCCCGGTCTGCATGAAGTTGATCTGATGGCGCCCCTGCGCGAACTCCTTGCCGAAGCGTCCCACGAAGAAGCGCGACAGCCGGTCGCCGCTCTTGAAGATGTTGTGCGCCTGCCCGTCCTGCGTGAGATCGGTGGAGGCGGCGAGCGCGGCGACCGAGATCCCGCCCACCGTCTTGCCGGTCAGCTTCCCGGCGTAGCGGATCCGGGCGTTCTCATCGCCGGTGCCGATGCGCCGCGAGTAGAAGAGGTTGAACGTGGGATGCTGGAAGAAGCGGCTCCCCTCGACGAAGAAGGGGCGCTTCTCCTGGTAGGAGGTCTCGAACGGCGACAGGTTGAGCACGGCGGGATCCGCCTCCACCTGGCCGAAATCGGGCTGCACCGTCGCGTTCAGCGTCAGGTCCGACGTGACCCCGTACTTGAAGTCCGCGCCGGCGTCCTGGAACCCGTCCAGGCGGTCGGGCCGGCTCGGGGAGGAGATCATGGCGTGGTCGGTCTCGCGCTGCACCACGTACGGGAGCACCTCGATCTGGCGCGGAGCGCGGATCCCGCGCAGCCCCGTGAGCTGGCCGAACTGGCTCACGAAGCCGGCCTGCTTCCGGTCCCAGGTGTGCCAGGCCGTGTCCTGTCCCAGCCCCTGCATGAAGCGCCAGACGTTGAGTCCCCAGGTCATGTCCTCGCCCGAGCGGTAGCGGATCGCCGAGAAGGGGATCCGGATCTCGGCGTACCACCCCTGGTCGTCGCGCGAGGTCTCCGCTTCCCACACCGCGTCCCAGTCGTCGTCGTTGCCGTCGCCGTTGTTATAGATGTAGGAGTCGAGCTGCACGCCCAGCGGGTTCACCTTGAAGGCATAGCCCGTCGTGTGGTCGTGATAGGGATCGAGGTAGATCGCGACGATGTCCGAGTTCGTCATGTGGTCGCGGCGCGTCAGCGTGGCCGCGATCTTCGCCTTCGGATCGCTCTTCAGGCAGGCGATGCCGAAGTAGACGGCGCCCTCGTCGTACGCGACCTTGAAGACCGTCTGCTCCGCGGGGGCCACGCCGCGGTCGGGCTCCCACACGGTGAATCCGCGGGCTGCCGGCGCGGCCTGCCACGCGGCGTCGTCGAGATGGCCGTCGAGACGGATCTCCTGATTGTCGAGACGGTAGGCCTGGATCGTCGGGCTCGTCGACTTGCGGCCGTCGGCGGAATCGGCGTACGAGGGCCCCTCGTCGGTCGGTGAGAAGCCGGGAAGCGCGGCGGCCGGCGCGGCCGCGAACGCTCCGATACCCAGGGCGAGGACGAGCGGCAGAACCGGCATGACGCAGGCGGAACGGATACGGGCTCCTGCGCGGGACATAGGCGATCTCCTTACGCGGCGAGGCTCGAGGGCCAACGGAATCACTACCGGCTTCGGTTGCCTGGAAGTTTCGACCGGTCGTGCGCTGCGTAGGGTTTCGACAGGGCCTGGGGCGGTTAGGTTGGAGCCGGTCCGCTCTCGGAGCCCAGGACCTCGGCCAGGAGCCGGTGAAACCGGTGCACCCCCTGCTCGCGGGTGGGGGAGTAGCGTCCCCGCTCGTACAGGCGGGAACGGACGCCGCGCTGCACGCTCTCGACGATGACTTCGTCCTCGCGCTCCACGCGGTCCAGGGCCGCGCCGGCTCCCCGGTCGAGGCGCGAAGGATCCCACACGTACGCGAGGAAGAGCACCTTCGTCCGGTCCACGTCCAGCGGGCGGACCACGTTCACGGAGATGCCCCACGGATAGAAGTTGAACATCAGATTCGGGAAGAGCCACCAGTAGTAGGCGGCGATCCTCCGGCCGTGGTCGGGCGAGGAGCGCGGCAGGTCGAACGCGTCCTCTCCCTCCTTGGCCACACCCACCTGCAGCACCGAGAGCCCGTGCGTCTCGGTCGTGTACTGGCCATAGTCGAGGGCGTCCGAGAGCGCGGCGTGCACGTAGGGGATATGGAACCCCTCGAGATAGTTGTCGCAGTAGAGCGCCCAGTTGGCGCGCACGATGTATTCGCGGGTCCGCGACGGATCCAGCGCCGCGTCGGCGATCGGCATCCAGCCGCACCGGGCGTCCATCGGTCCGACGAGGGTCTCGAGCGGCACGGCGGGGCGGAGCGAGGCGAAGAGGAACTTCCCCCACGTCCCGAACGGGACGCGCGGAAGATCGTCGGCCGGCGACGGGAAGCCCTGCGTCCGGTCGAACTCCGGCATCGAGTGGAACCGCCCATCCAGGGCGAAGCGCCGGCCGTGATAGCGGCAGCGCAGGACGTGCTCGACCCCCTCGCTTTCGACGACCAGGTTGCCCCGGTGCGTGCAGACGTTGGAGAGGCAATGGACCCGGTCTTCGGCATCTCGGGTGAGCAGGACCGGCTCGTCGATCATCCCCTCCAGCAGGGACACGGGGCAGACCTGCCCGGGAACCTTGACGCGATCGGTATCCCCCGCCAGCTGCCAGGAGGGGACGAAGACCCGCTCGCGGCTCGCCGCGAAGACCCCGGGGTCGGAGTAGACCCAGGCGGGGAGCGTGGAGGCGGCGCGGATATCCTCCGCGATGGAAAAGCTTCGGAACGGGCCCATGGAGGCCGATGAGAATAGGGATTCAAACGACGCCCCGCCACGGGATTCGCTGGGTTATGATGGGCCCGCGCGCGCCGTACCCCAAGGACAGGAGTCCGACCCGTGATCGTGTTGCTGATCGTTCTCGCCCTGCTGGTGCTGATCCTTCTCGTCCCGCCGATCCGCCGCAATCTCATCACGAGGCCCCTGATGCCGCTGGTCGCCGGGGCGCTGCCCCGGATGGGCGACACCGAGCGGATCGCGCTCGAGGCGGGGAGCGTCTGGTGGGAGGCGGAGCTCTTCTCCGGCCGGCCGGAGTGGAAGCGGCTCCTCGCGTTCCGCGCCAAGGCGCTCACCGACGAGGAGCGCGCCTTCCTGGCGGGCCCGGTCGAGGAGCTCTGCCGGATGCTGAACGAGTGGGAGGTCATGAAGGGCCACGATCTCCCGCCGGAGGTCTGGAGCTTCCTCAAGAAGCAGCGCTTCTTCGGAATGATCATCCCCAAGGAATACGACGGGCTGGGGTTCTCGGCGAACGCGCACTCGGCCGTGATCACCAGGATCTCCAGCCGGAGCGTCACGGCCTCGGTCACCGCCATGGTGCCGAACTCGCTCGGTCCGGCCGAGCTGCTCCTCCACTACGGGACCGAGGAGCAGAAGCGGCACTACCTGCCGCGCCTGGCGCGCGGCGAGGATATCCCCTGCTTCGCGCTGACCGAGCCCGAGGCGGGGAGCGACGCCACCTCGCAGAAGAGCGTCGGCATCGTGACGAAGGGGATCTACCAGGGGCGCGAGGTGCTGGGCATGCGCCTCAACTGGTCGAAGCGCTACATCACGCTGAGCCCCGTCGCCACCGTGATCGGTCTCGCGTTCGTGCTGCGCGACCCCGACCGGCTCCTGGGCGACAAGGAAGAGATCGGGATCACCTGCGCGCTCCTTCCCGCGAGCCTGCCGGGGATCATGATCGGACCGCGCCACGATCCGCTCGGGGTTCCCTTCCTGAACGGGCCGACCGAAGGACACGACGTCTTCGCGCCGCTCGACGCCATCATCGGCGGGAGCGCCAACGCGGGGATCGGCTGGCGGATGCTCATGGAGACCCTGGCCTCCGGCCGGGGCATCTCGCTTCCCTCGCTCGCGGTGGGCTGCGCCCAGCTCGCCACCCGGACCGTCACCGCCTACGCGAACGTTCGGGAGCAGTTCGGCCTTCCGATCGGGCGCTTCGAAGGGATCGAGGAGCCGATCGCGCGGATCGGCGGGCGCACCTACCTCATGGACGCGGCGCGGCGGCTGTCGCTGGGCGCGATCGACGAGGGGCAGAAGCCCGCGGTCATCTCGGCCATCGTGAAGCGCTATCTGACCGAGGGGATGCGCTCGGTGGTGAACGACGCGATGGACGTCCAGGCCGGCGCGGCGATCTCGCGCGGCCCGCGCAACGTCATGGCGCCCGCCTACGCCGCGGTGCCGGTCGGGATCACGGTGGAGGGCGCGAACATCCTCACCCGGTCGCTCATCATCTACGGCCAGGGGGCGATCCGCTGCCATCCCTACGTGCAGCGGGAGATGGCCGCTATCGCCAGGCGCGACCTGGCGGCCTTCGATCGCGCTTTCTTCGGCCACCTGGGGCACGTCCTCTCGACGGTGGGGCGCGCGTTCCTGGACGGGTTGACCGGAGGAGCGTTCGAGGGCGTTCCCGTGAGCGGTCCCGCACGGCCCCTGTTCGGAAGGCTCTCCCACCTGAGCGCGGCGTTCGCGCTCACGTCCGAGGCGGCGATGGCGACGCTGGGCGGAACGCTCAAGCGGCGCGAGCGGCTGAGCGGGCGCCTGGCGGACGCGCTGGCGTATCTCTACCTTTCCTCCGCGGCGCTCAAGCGCTTCGTGGACGACGGGCAGCTCCGCCGCGACCTGCCGCTCGTGCGCTGGTCCTGCGACTTCGCCTTCCATGAGATCGAGACGGCGATCGCCGGCGTTCTCGACAACCTGCCGAACCGGCCGGCGGCCTGGCTGGTCCGGTTCGCGGCGTTCCCGCTCGGCTTCCGGGCCAAGGCCCCCTCGGACCGTCTCAGCTCGGCGGTCGCCCGCGGCCTGCTCGACGACCGCGCGCTCCGGCTGGCCATGACGACGGACGTCTACATCCCTCCCGCCGGGGAGGGGAGCCTCGGCCGGCTCGAGGCGGCCTACGCCAAGGTGGTCGCGGCCCAGCCGATCGACCGGAAGCTCAAGGAGGCCGTCCGGGCCAGGCGGATCCCCGCCCATCTCGATACGGAGGCGCAGCTTGCCGCGGCCCTGACGGCGGGCGTGATCGACGAGGACGAGCGGCGGATCTGGCGCGAGGCGGACGTGGCGCGGCGCGACGCGATCCAGGTGGACGCGTTTCCGCTGGAGCAGTTCGCGGAGCTGCCGGTCTAGGAGGCGCCAGGATCTCCGGCTCTGCAAAAAACTGAGGTTCTGCAAATAACTGAAAAACAGTTTGCGTTGCGCCCCCGGCGTGGCCGTAGAATCGTGGCCGGTCGAGGCACTGTTCTGGTATACTTGTTGGACACGTAAGGCAACTCCCCTACAGCCTAGGCGAACCGCTTGCACCTGCGCGACTTCCGCATCCTGATCGGCTTCGCCGTGGCACTGGTTTCCGCTGTGCCGGCGTTCGCTGCGACTTCCCCGGCAGGACCGGTACGCCCGGCCGATCGCGGCGTGATCCGCGAAGAATTCCCCATCCCCACCACGCCCCCGTCCACGACGGTCCCGCTCTCCAAGAGGCTGCCGCTCCTCACGCCGCCGCCGCTGGAAGAGACGGTCGTGTTCCAGGACAGCCTGAACGCGCTCACGATCAACAATCAGGGGAACTGGACCCACGTCGACAACTCGGCCAAGCCGACGGCGTGGCACCTCGACACCTTCTACGGTTGCCAGGGGAACGGCTGGTGGTGCGGGCGGATCGACTCGACCTGGATCTACGACACCAACCGGGCCGGTTACGAGAACAGCTGGACGCAGTATCTCCAGAACGGCGTCTGGCTGGACAGCCTGCCGAACAACACGTCGATCAAGCTTTCCTTCCGTCATCATCTCAACGTGGAGCAGGGCTTCGACTTCGGCAGGATCGAGGTGTACGACCTCAGCCAGAACGATTGGGTGACGATCGCCAACTATACCGGGAAGGTGCCCAACAACGGGACCTGCGACACGGCCACGGTGATCATTCCCGACTCGATCGCCACCGTGTTCTACTCGATCGTGGACCGTTCGCAGCACCAGAAGGTCCAGTTCCGATTCTCCTTCCTCAGCGACGCCGCCTACTCGTCCCAGGACGGCCTCTATGACGGCGATGGCTGGGCCATCGACAACATCACCGTCAAGGTCGGCACCCAGCTCCGCTTCTTCGACAACTGCGAGAACGGCCAGGGCAGCTGGACTCCCTCGATCTTCCCGCCGGTGGGCGACCTGTACGCGATCAGCAACAACGTGTTCACCGAGGACATCTGCACCACCAACCGCACCAACGTGTGGTCGGATTGGGACGCCTCCACGCTCTCGGTGGTGCCGCGCCTGGACAACCTCCTCCGGACCCCGTCCGTCTTCATCAACAAGCCTGGCGAGGGCTTCGTCGTCTTCGACGTCTACCGGAATCTGCCGGCCGCCGCGTGCTTCTTCTACCACCTGCGCTACCGCACCCGGAACACCGGAGAGCCGGTATGGACCGAGTGGGTGGATCCGACGCGCGTCCTCTACTACGGCGCTTCCAAGGACTGGGCGCGGCAGAAGGTGGTGCTCCCCGGCGCGGCGAACCGGGACTCGGTGCAGGTCGAGTTCGGACTGACCGACTACGGCAGCATCTACTGTGACGGGATCGGATCGTCGAACGGGGTCTACACCTTCTTCGACAACGTCGCCGTCGGCGTGGTCACCGTGGCGCCCCCCATCTTCATCCAGCGCGACATCGACCTCTTCAACGACACGTTCAGCACGACCGCCTTCTTCAAGGACGACAACTTCAACACGGCGCTGGGTGACAGCGCGGTGGTCGAGGTGAGCTGCTCGCGAGGGTACAAGACGGGGTTCATGTACTACCGGTTCAATGGAGGCTCCTGGAGCTCCACGCCGCTCGGAAAATCGGCCGCCGCGCTCCCGAACCTGCGCTACGCGGACGTGCCGGCCGCCGCGTATCCGGCAAACACCAATCTCGAATACTACTTCGGCGTCACCGACAGCACGGACGCCACGACCTACCTGCCGGCGGGAGCGATCACCGACGGCACGTATTTCCAGGCCGCGATCCTGCCGCTGAAAACGGCGACGAATCCGGCGAACGCCTGCTTCGACAGCCTCGCCACCGTACTCTTCATCAACAACTACTCGGGTCGGGAGCCGAAGAACCTCTGGGCCGACGCCCTGAAAGCACAGGGCTACAAATTCGACACGTGGGATGTGAACGCCCCCACCAGCGCCCTGGGGAATACTCCCGGGGGCGCCAGCACCTCCGGTCCCTACGATTGGCCGCCGACGCCGGTGAGCGCGCTGACCCAGTACTCCACGATCATCTGGCATGCGGGCAGCCTGACCGCGTTCACGCTGTCGCAGCAGGATCAGGCACTGCTCCAAACCTGGATCCAGCAAACGGGCAAGAGTCGAAATCTCTGGATCGGCGGAGACAACGTCGCCTACGACCTGACCGTGAACAGCCTGGACTACAACTCGTTCCTGTCGTTCACCTGCGGGATGAAATACCTGCGCGACATGTGGGAGAACGCGCCCCAGGACACGCTGCACCCGCTGGTTCAAGGCTTCGCCGGGTCCCCGACGGCCGGACGCTTCATGCACGTGAACGACGACTGTCCGATTCTCGACAAGAACGACCTGATCGCCACGTCGACGCAGGGCGCGGCGAATGGAAAGGTCGGCATCGCGCTCAAGTACCCGAACAACTTCGCCGCCGCGACCCGGTACGCCACGAAGTACGTCTCGTTCGGCTCGGACAGCGCGCGGGTCTTCTTCCAGGGGTTCAATTTCAGCAACATCGAAGAGGGCGGGGAGCGTCTCAATTACGCGAAGAACATCATGCAGGGCTACTTCGGGGTGGCCAACTGCTACAGCCCGTCCGGCGTCGATGAAGATCCGGGTTCCGGCGCGCCGGCGATCCGCAACACCCTCGGCCAGAACGCGCCGAATCCGTTCAATCCCAGCACCGTCATCCGCTACTCGGTCGCCGAGACCGGCCCCGTCACGATCCGGATCTTCAACGCGGGCGGCGCCCTGGTGCGCACGCTGGTGGACGGCCAGCACGCCCCCGGCGAGTACACCGTGCGCTGGGACGGCAAGGACGCGAACGGCCAGCGCCTGAGCAGCGGCGTCTACTTCTACCGCATCGAGACCGGCGCCGGCTTCCGCGATTCGAAGAAGCTCATCCTCCTGAAGTAGTCGGGGCGGGCTTCGGCAGCTCGAAGCCGCTCCCGCAGAGCCGGCTCTGGCGCTCTCGACGACAGCCCTCACAAACTTCGGTCACTCCTCGTACGGTCTCGGCGTGAGGCGCGCTTGCGTGTCGGAAATTCGCGACATCTGTCCACCCATTTCACCGCTGCTAGCGCGTGTGAAACTCGCGACACCTGTCTTGAATTTTGCCCATCTTGAGCGTGTGTTAGCGCGCGGATTCACGTCGTGCGGTCCAGTTAATATATAAATAAACATGCCCCGGGGCATGTTCGCCTTCTCGCCCCGGGGCCGCTTCGGCGCTCGAGTTCTATCGAAGCGTGATTGGGTCTAAGCGTGAATCGGGCGTCCATCCACGGCCAGCGCCGCTTCCTTCACCGCCTCGGCCAGCGTGGGATGCGCGTGGCAGATTCGCGCGATGTCCTCGGCGCTCGCGCTGAACTCGATGGCCGCCACCGCCTCGGCGATCAGGTCGCCGGCGCGGGGGCCGATGATGTGCACGCCCAGGATCCGGTCGGTCTTGGCGTCCGCCAGGATCTTCACGCGCCCGTCGATCTGGCCCAGGGCGCGCGCGCGGCCGATCCCCCGGAAGAAGAAGACCCCTTTCCGGAACGCGACGCCGGCCGCGGTCAGCTCCTCCTCCGTTCGGCCGACCGACGCGATCTCGGGCTGCGTGTAGACGACTCCCGGGATCGCCTCGTAGTTCACGTGACCGTAGCCGGTGGCGATCCACTCGACGCACGCCACCCCCTCTTCGGACGCTTTGTGCGCGAGCATCGCGCCCCCGATCACGTCGCCGATGGCGTACACGCCTTCCGCCGACGTGCGATAGTGCTCGTCCACCGGGATCCGGCCGCGGTCGTCCGGCTTCAGGCCGACCGATTCCAGCCCGAGCCCCTCGGTATAGGGCACGCGCCCGACGGCCAGGAGCACGCGGTCCACGCGAAGCGGCTCCTGCCCCTCGCACGTGACCACGACTTCCTTCCCCTCGACCTTGGCGCCGGTGACCTTGGAGGTCAGCCGGAACTCCATTCCCTGCCGCTTGAACAGCCGGAACGCCTCCGTCGCGATCTCCGCGTCCATGCCGGGGAGAATGCGATCCAGGTATTCCAGCACGGTGACCCTGGACCCGAGTCGCAGCCACACCGATCCCATCTCGAGCCCGATGTACCCGGCGCCGATCACGGCGAGCCGCCCCGGCACCTCCGGCCAGGACAGGGCCTCCGTGCTGGTGCCGATCCGGTCGCCGTCCACGGTGACGCCGCGAAGCGGAGCCGACTTGCTGCCGGTCGCGATCAGGATGCTCTTGGCCTCGAGCGTGGCGGGCTCGGCGCCGCCTTCCACCGCCACGCGGCCCGGACCCGTGATTCTGCCGCGGCCGGAGTAACGCGTGACCTTGTTCTTTCGGAACAGCAGGTCCACGCCGCCCGTCAGGCCCTTCACGATCTCGTCCTTCCGCTTCATCATCACGCCGAGATCGAACGAGACCCCCTGCACGGTCACCCCGTGCGGCGCGAGCATCTCCTTGGTCTCGTGATAGCGCTCGCTGGATTCGAGAAGCGCCTTGCTCGGGATGCAGCCGACGCGAAGGCAGGTGCCTCCCAGCGCGGGCTCGAATTCGACGCAGGCGGTGTTCAGGCCCAGCTGCGCCGCGCGGATGGCGGCCACGTAGCCGCCGGGGCCGGATCCGATGACGATCAGGTCGTGTTTTGCGTTTGTCATTTCCGTTCCGAGGTCAGAGTCCGAGCAGCATCCGGGTGGGCCGCTCGATCAGCTCCTTCACGTGCTTCACGAAGGTGACCGATTCGCGGCCGTCGATGATGCGGTGGTCGTAGGTGAGCGCGACGTACATCATCGGCCGGATGACGATTTCGTCGTCGATCGCGACCGGGCGCTTGTGAATGGCGTGCAGCCCGAGGATCCCGCTCTGCGGCGGGTTGACGATCGGCGTCGAGAGCAGCGAGCCGTAGACGCCGCCGTTCGAGATGGTGAACGTGCCGCCCTTCAGCTCGTCCAGGCTCAGCTTGTTGTCGCGCGCGCGCTGCGCGAAGTCGGCGATCGCGATCTCGATCTCGGCAAAGGAGAGGCGGTCGGCGCCGCGCAGCACCGGCACGACCAGCCCGCGCCCGCCGCCCACGGCGATGCCGATGTCGTAGTAGTTCTTGTAGATGATCTCCTTCTCGCGGATCTCGGCGTTCACTTGCGGAAAGCGCATGAGCGCGTCGATCGCGGCCTTCACGAAGAAGGACATGAAGCCGAGCTTCACGCCGTAGCGCTCCTGGAAGGGCTGCTGGAGCTCCTCGCGCAGCGCCACGACGCCCGACATGTCGATCTCATTGAACGTGGTGAGGAGCGCCGCGGTGTTCTGCGCCTCCTTGAGCCGCTCGGCCACGCGCAGCCGGAGCGGCGACATCGGCACCGCTTCCTCGGTGGCGGAGGGCTCGCCCACGCCGGCTTCGCCCGCGCCCGCCGCGCCCGCGCCCGCGACCGCCGCACCCGTGCCAGC
>Ga0182009_10000127_pt1 | contig 13471 bp, 9 predicted proteins | sample Sormic07211187_1_FD_161052 | JGI IMG/M metagenome (GOLD analysis project Ga0182009, IMG submission 161052) | Bulk soil microbial communities from the field in Mead, Nebraska, USA - 072115-187_1 MetaG | ecosystem: Environmental > Terrestrial > Soil > Agricultural land > Bulk soil | place: USA... | reverse complement strand
TTTTCTTGCAACTCTACTAGGAACAATACGGAAAACATCTTCTGGAATAGTAATTTTCCCTAAATTAACATAGGGGACTTTTATATAGTTGGCAACAAGAAGTCCGAGCTGCTCCTCGGTAACAACATTTTTTTCAACCAACGCTTCTTCCAAAGAAACCTGCGTATTTGCAGCAGATGCAATAACGCTTTGCAAAGTAGCAACATCTATGGTTTTGGATTGCAGCAAAAGAGCACGCAACTCCTGATCGGGCAGTAGCATAACTATATAATCGTAACATATCTCTCTGCTATACTAAATAGTATGGATAAAAATATTCCAAAAAATCCGTTTGCATTTGGTGTGTATCTCTCCAAAATGCACAAAAAGTGGAGCTTGAGCGCTCTTACTTTTGTTTTCATTGCAACAGCAGTAAGCAGATCTAGCGTTATTGTTTTGCAATTTCTTACGAATGCAATCACTGCTCATCCTTTAGTGGTACCCACTGTGTGGTTATGGGCAATTATATATCCATCAATGTTTATGGTCTCAGAATCGTTGTGGAGATGCAGCGGATTTACTGGCATGCAATGGTTTACCAAATTGCGTTTTTCTGGATTTCAAACATTGTACGATTATTTATCTTTCCATAGTAAAGACTATTTTAGTAGTAGATTTGCAGGTGGACTAACCAGCAAAATTTCCAATGCAGTTGATGGGACAGAACAACTCTTTGAAAATATTTTGTGGAATTTTATTCCAATGGGCTTGGGTATTGCATGGTATGTTGTTTTTACTTGGCTGAGCAATCCACTCCTGGGAATTGTTATTACTGTGTGGTCTATTCTATTTTTTGGAATGAATATTGTATTTGCCAGGACATTACAACCCAGATCGTATAAATCAGCAGAGGCACTTTCCGTCCTTAAGGGTCGAATTACCGATTCGCTTTCTAACATATCTCTTGTGCACGAATATGCACATATTACTGGTGAACAGAAGTATATTGGAGAATATGCAGAGAAAGAAAGAAAAGCAGGAATTGCTCACTGGTATTTGAGTGAATGGATTCTTCTTTCTAATAGTTTTCTTCTTTTTCTTTTTGCGTTATTCATGATGGGCAGCTCAGTGTATTTATTTCTCAATCATGCAATTAGCATAGGTATTGTTGTCATGGTTATTGGAATTACTGCAGACCTAACAGGACAATTACTTTTCTTAGGGCAACAAATTACCGACTCCGTAAGACTGTATGGGCAGGCAAAAGAAGGTCTTGCCGAAATTTTACAAAAACACAATATTGTTGATGCACCCCAAGCGGTTGATTTACACGTGACTAATGGAAGGATAGATCTTGAAAATATTCACTTTGAATATGAAAATGTCCCTGTATTTAACAATTTTTCTCTTTCTCTTAAAGGAGGAGAGAAAGTTGGTCTGGTTGGAAGAAGTGGTGCTGGAAAATCGACATTTGTCTCCCTTTTGCTTCGTCATTACGATGTGCTTGATGGGACAATATCTATTGACGATCAGGACATATACAAAGCAACGCTTGAAAGCTTGCGACGCTCTATTGCATTTGTGCCACAAGATACCAATCTCTTTCATAGAAGTATTAGGGAAAATATAAGTTATGGCAGTAGCAAAGCAACAGACGAAGATGTTGTACGCGCTGCAAAATTAGCAAAAGCAGACGAATTTATAGACAAACTCCCTCAAGGGTATAAGACAATGCTTGGAGAGCGAGGAGTAAAGCTTTCTGGTGGACAAAGACAACGAGTATCTATTGCCAGAGCATTTCTTAAAAATGCACCTATTCTTATTTTGGACGAGGCAACCAGTAGCTTAGATAGCGAGTCAGAGCAGGCAATTCAACAGTCACTAGAGCACTTAATGAAAGGCCGAACAGTTATTGCTATTGCCCATAGACTATCTACGCTAAAAGAAATGGACAGAATTGTTGTTATTAAGGGAGGAAAAGTTGTTGAGGATGGCAATCCAGACGACCTTTTGCAAAAACCCAACGGCATCTTTAAGAATATGTGGGAACATCAAGTGAAAGGTTTTATTGTTGACGAGTGATGGAGGAATGGATCTCGGGTCAAGCCCGGGATGACACTGACGCGTCAATTTCCTTTTGTTTCTTTGATATCTTGGTGTAATTCTTTTTTTAATCCTTCTGCTGTCTGAGATATTTTTTCTTCTATTTTATCTATTTTTTTATTAAGGAAATCCCAAATCTTTTTATGGTCGTCTTCTGTGACATACGAAAGAAATACTTGTTTATCCTCGTCTGATAATTCAGAAAGAATTGCATCTAGAATTGCATGATGAAGACTCGACTCAACAATTCCCAATAAGTGCGAACGCTGCTCGTCGGTTAACTCTAATTCATTCAGAGCCTCTACTAAGGAATCTGTTGTGACTAATTTGCTGTAAAAATGTAATGTCATATTAATTAGTTATTGGTTATTCGTTCATCGTTCGTCGTAATTTTTCCATGAACTATTCTCATTATAACTCTACTGGGCCTAAAGGAATCGTATTATTTGGATCATCAACAAAGAAATATACTACTGGTCCTTTTTGTGCTCCGTCGACTCTTTCTAAATACTTCATAACTTCTGGAGATCCACCCAGACTTTTCCCTGTCCATTCCGCAGGACCCGCATCTCCAATAACAACAACTATTGCTTTGCCATTGTCTGGATTTACAACTAACATCTTATGATACGCAAAGAATTCATTCATTTCTTTTGTATGCTCCAAGTATCCTGGGGCCAGGAATGTTTGAACAGCAATGTAATACTTCTCGCGAGATGATTCTTCCTCTGTCATAGAACTGGATTTTGCAAAATACCCATAGGCACCAAGTCCAGGAGCCATACCATATTCATAGTATTTTTGCGCATCCTCACCTGATGAAAAATGCGTATCTATGGTATCTCCGGGATACCTAGCTAGGTGCTGCTCTTGCCCAATATTTCCGTACGACCTATTGAGCCTTTTGCCATTCAATTCTGCACTTACTGTTGCACCAAGTCTTGTGGTAAGTAAATCTCCAATCTGCTGCTCCTGCTCTTTGGTAAGAGGCTCGACTGTTTTGGGAAGAAAGGATTGTAAATCCAAAAGAAGCGAGGTAGATTTGTCTAAGTCTATAAAAGGTTTTTCCTTCACAGCTGTTGCTGCAGCCGCAGAGGAAGTCATAGCCACACCAGGAGATGCCATAAGCATAAGTCCTGCTAAAGATGATGCGGCAAATTGCTTGGATTTTTCTTTAAAATTTTGTAATGCTCTTTGATGCTTCTCCCAAATTTTTTCCTGAATACCCCTGTGTCGTGCAGTCCACTTCTCGGAAAGCGTCTCAAAGTGGGACACTTTCTTCTTAGCTATCTTTTTCCCAAAGAAAAACATAGCTTTATAATAGCACATCGGACAATAAGAGAAAGGCAACCACCAGTCTACCCAATTTCTTTTGTCGGGGTCCTGCCGCTCGACAGCCCCGCCACCCACAAGGGAACCCCGGCCATGGGGCCCCCCGATCTCACGTCACCCCTCCATAATTTATAATCTGCACGACTTTCACATTAGCAGGCAGTAGGCTATTCCCAATTCTCAGGTGAATTGGAATTTGACTGCGCAATATTTTTACTGTCTTGGACGATCTGGTAGTCAAATTACATTTAGTGAGCTTGGAGCGAACGTCACCCTGAAATTGGGTAGACTGCTGACTGCTTCGTGCTATAATCATTGGATGCAACAGCATTGGAACGTACTTCCTGAAAAATTCTTAGAAAAGCTGGATGATTTTGTTCCACAGGACAAAAAGCAATCTGTTTTGGAGTCTTTCTTGCAAAGAAAACCATCTACCTTTCGAGCTAATACCTTAAAAATAACTGCTGACGAGTTGGAAAAAGAACTAAAGCTATTAGCCATAGAGACAGAAAGAGTCCCTTGGTACAAAGACGCATTTATTCTAAAAAATGTGCCCCAAAAAGTCTTGGCAGAAACAAAATTCTATAAAGAAGGGTATTTGTATGTCCAAAGCCTTTCGAGCATGATTCCCCCACTTATCCTTGACCCTCAACCCAATGAAATTATTTTAGATATGACTGCTGCTCCTGGTAGTAAAACAACCCAAATTGCAGCTTATATGAAAAATACCGGTACGCTTATCGCCAACGACAAAAGTAGAATACGCAATTTCCGCTTATCTGCTAATTTGCAAATGCAAGGAGTTACCAATGCCCAAGTATTGTCCCTTCCTGGAGAATTCTTATGGAAGAAGTATCCAGAATACTTTGACCGAGTACTGGTAGATGTCCCATGCAGTATGGAAGGGAGATTTTTTATTGAAGACCCCAAAACCTATCAAGACTGGACTCCAGGAAAAGTAAAGCAGCTTTCAGAAATGCAAAAATGGCTTATACGAAGCGCTGTAAGCGCAACGCGAGTTGGAGGCACTATTATTTATAGTACCTGTACACTCTCGCCAGAGGAGAACGAAGAAGTTATCAATTGGATACTTAAAAAAGAAAAAGGTGCAGTCGAATTAGATGAAATTATAATAAAAGATTTACCAACAGACAAGGGACTCACACAGTACAAAAATAAAATATTTGATACATCCCTCTCCAAAACAGTACGAATCTACCCAACGAAAGATATGGAAGGATTTTTTATAGCAAAGTTGAGAAAAGTTTCTCCAAACATTCTATACTAATAGTATGAGTGAAGGACTCTCTGAAAGAGAAGTACAAGAAAGACTCTCCCGATACGGCAAAAATGTCTTAGCCGAAAAGAGTCGTTTTTTCCTTTTTAAAGAGCTTTTTAAGAGCTTTTTTAGCCCACTTATTCTTCTTCTCTTGGGAGCAAGCCTTATTAGCGCATTTCTCGGAGATATTCCCAATTTTGTTATTATTTTTACAATTGTCGTTGCAAGTGGTCTCATAAGCTTTTTCCAGCATTATAAAGCAGAAAATGCAGCAAATAGACTAAAAAGCAAAGTTACCCTTACTGCAACAGTTATAAGAGATGGGGAGCAAAAAGAAATTCCTTTTACTCATATAACTATTGATGACGTTGTTATTCTTTCTGCAGGAGATTTGGTCCCTGCAGATTGTCAGCTTTTAGAAACAAATGAATTGTCTGTTGACGAGTCGTCACTAACCGGAGAGTCCTACCCTGTTGAAAAACACATAAAAACCTCTGGAGAAGGCAACCATACAACTTCTGTTTTTGCTGGAACACATATTGTATCTGGGCAAGCAAAAGGGGTTGTAATAGCAATAGGAAGAAATACGCAAATTGGAAAACTTTCGGAGAAAATTATTCAACAAAAGCCACAAACAGAATTTGACAAAGAATTAAATAGCTTTAGTATGCTAATCCTTCGCCTTGTGTTGGTTCTCGCTCTTTTTGTTTTCGGTGTTAATGCATTATTTCATCACAACTTCTTTTCCTCATTCCTTTTTGCCGTTGCTTTAGCAGTTGGACTTGCACCTGAGTTGATGCCGGTCATTATTTCTGTTTCTTTATCTAGGGGCGCTATAAAAATGGAAGAAAAAGAAGTTATCGTAAAATTCCTGCCAGGTATTCAAAATTTGGGAAGTATGGATATTTTATGTATGGATAAAACAGGGACCATTACAGAAAATAATATTACTCTCTCTTCCTTTGAGGATGCAAATGCAGAAAAAAATGATTCAATTCTTTTTTTGGCGAAGTTAAATAGTCATTTTCAGTCAGGATTTAAAAATCCACTGGACCATGCTGTCTTGTCTTACTTATCTCCCCTTGAAACAAAAGGACGTACTAAAGTAGATGAGATACCTTTTGATTTTGAAAGAAAAAAGTTGTCTATTATACTTAAAGATACAAAAAATTCCTATCAACTTATTACAAAAGGAGCACCACAAAAAATTCTTGAGAATGTTTCGCATTTCGAAAAAGGCGGAAAAATAGTAAAAATATCTTCTCATCAACTATCTACTCTTAAAAAAAGGGCAGAGGAATTGGCACACAAAGGGTTTCGCGTAATTGCACTTGCACAGAAAGAAATTGAAAAAAAGGAGAGCTATTCTCCCTCAGATGAAAAAAATTTGGTTTTTTCAGGATATCTTATTTTTATAGATCCTGTTAAAAAAACTGTTGCAGAAACACTTAAAAAGTTATTGTCTCTTGGAATTGAGTCAAAAATTCTTACAGGAGACAATGCCCTTGTTGCAGAAAAATCCTGTAAAGATGCAGGGATTCCAACAACAACTATTTTAACTGGTGAAGAAATCGAAAAATTCTCTGACAAACAATTACAAGAAAAGGTAGAAGACGTAACTATTTTCGCTCAGCTAGATCCAGAACAAAAAGCAAGAATTATTGTTGCACTTAAAAATCTTAATCATGTAGTTGGCTTTTTAGGGGATGGTATTAATGATGCTCCCCCATTAAAGGCTGCAGATATTGGCATTTCTGTCCACAATGGAAGCGATATTGCAAAAGATGTTGCAGATATTATTTTAATGCGGAAAAGCCTTACTGTACTTGTTGCAGGGGTTTTGGAAGGAAGAAAAACATATGCGAATACATTTAAATATATTATGATGAGTTTATCTAGTAATTTTGGCAACATGATGAGTGTTGCCATTGCATCGATTTTTTTACCATTTCTCCCTCTTCTTCCTGTACAAATTCTTCTTATCGATTTCTTGTATGACTTGTCGCAAGTTGCTGTGCCATCGGACAATGTTGATGAATCTGCCGTACGAAAACCAAAAGAATGGTCTATTGGATTTCTTAAAAGATTTACTTTTGTTTTTGGACCACTCAGCTCTTTATTTGACCTTATTGCTTTTAGTGTACTCCTTTTTTTCCTCCATGCATCAATCCCTGCATTTCGTACCGGGTGGTTTGTGGAATCATTTATAACCCAGACAATTATTATTTTTGCAATCCGCACTCACTTTGTCCCTTTCTTTAAAAGCAAACCAAGCAAATATCTTATTATGAGTGCACTTATTACCATTGGAGCGGGAGCACTCATTGTCTTTACTTCATTTGGAAAATATTTTGCTTTTACAGCACTCCCTGCAATTTTTTGGATAATCCTTATTGCAGAAATTATTTTTTACTTTACCTGTGTAGAGCTAACAAAATTATTTTTCTATAAAAAATATTCTCTCTAATACCAGCTTGTATCGAATACACGCATACTGTACTATTGTATCCATCTATGATTAGGTATCAAGGAATCTCCACATTAGAAATTCTCGAGGAGGCAAAAAATTATAATAATTGGATTGCAGAACAATTCTTGCCACTTATTAGAACACCTCTCCTGGAGATAGGTGCTGGTACAGGAAATATTAGTAAGCATTTTGTTAATAAAAAAAATGTAACGATTACCGACATCGATGCGGGGCTAGTTAAGCAACTAAAAAAGAAATTCTCCAATTCTACTGTTTCGGATATTCGAACATTAAATGTTTTAGGGAAAATAAAAAAAGGTGATATAGGAAAATATAAAACAATTATTGCGATTAATGTACTCGAGCATATACAAGATGATGCAAAAGCACTTGCTAATATGTATAGAATGTTAAAAAAAGGTGGCAAACTACTCCTGCTTATTCCAGCAAAAAAAATTGCATATACAAGACTCGACAATAATCTTGGACATTTTAGACGGTATGAGAAAGATGAGTTATCTAAAAAATTAAAAGCATCAGGATTTACTTTAGAAACATTGTATTTTTTTAATATTGTTGGATTATTTAGTTGGATTGTGAGAGATAAAATTGAAAGCTCTCACCAGATGAAGCCGTATCAAGTTATTTTATTTGACAAAATAGTGCCAGTCTTAAAAATTATTGAGAGATATATAAAGATGCCTGTGGGAATTTCTCTAATTCTTACTGCAACAAAAAAATAAAGTACCTAGTTGGGGTAATGACACTTCTTGTATTTTTTTCCACTTCCACACCAGCACGGGTCGTTACGTCCTATCTTTACTTTCTTTGCCTCTACAGGCTTACTTTCCCCAGGCTTTTTTGGCTGTAGCCAATCCGGAACAGATTGAGATTGCTTCGCTCCTGCCTCGCTCGCCTCGCTGCGAAGCGGGCCGGCAGGCAGGTCGCTTGCAATGACGGGAGAGCTTGATGTTACCGATTCTGGAGTTGTCGCAGGTTCTTCCCCAGAATGACGGTATGTATGAACTGTCCCGTCTTTATGTGTATGGGTATGTTCGTGTTCTCCAGCAGGTTGTGCTCCATTTGCAGGAGTATTCTGCTGCACTTGTATACGATAAATCCTTCGTACTACCTCGGAATCTATTGCAGCAACTAATTGCTCAAACATTCGAAATGCTTCATTTTTATATTCAACCAATGGGTCTCGTTGGCCATACCCTCGCAGTCCTATGCCCTGTCGTAAATTTTCTACTGCATCAAGATGGTCTACCCAGAGAGAATCTACCACAGAGAGGACTACGTATTTTTCTATTTGCCTCATGAGGTCTTTGCCTAATTCTTTCTCGCGATTAGCATACAAGTCTTTTGCTAAATTTTTAAGGAATTCTCCTTTTGCATCCCTGGTATGTAATTGCTGCAGTTGAACATTTAATTGTTTTTGGGACGTATCGTCAAATGGAATAATTTGGACAAATTCTTCAATGATTTTTTCATTTGCATTTTGTCCTTGAGACTCACTTGCCTCACTCATTAGAATAATTTGCTCTAGTGATGAGTCAATTTTCTGAAGAATCTCTTGCTGTAGGACATCTTCTCCAGACTGCTGCAACGCTTTTCTTCGAAGAGCATAAATAATTTCCCGTTGCTTATTTAAGACATCGTCGTATTCTACTAAATGTTTTCTGCTGTCAAAATTAAATCCTTCTACCTTTACTTGCGCTGACTCAATTGCACGACTAACAAGTGGATGTTCTAACGGCGTGTCATCGGGCATGTTAAAGCGCGTCATAAGTCCTGCAATAGTATCCCCGCCAAAAAGACGCATTATTTCATCGTCCAACGACACAAAGAATTTAGAGGTCCCTGGGTCTCCTTGACGACCTGCGCGGCCCCGAAGCTGGTTGTCGATACGTCGGGATTCATGTCTTTCTGTACCAATAATGTATAGTCCACCTAAAGCAATTACTTCGTCATGGGATTTTTGCCATTTTTTTATTGCTGTTGCTGTCTCTCCTGGTTGTCCACCCAAAACAATATCAACTCCTCTTCCTGCCATATTCGTTGCAACAGTTACGGCGCCCTTTTCTCCTGCTTTTGCAATAATTTCTGCTTCCTTAAGATGGTTTTTTGCATTAAGCATTGTATGAGCTATCCCTTTTCTCTTAAGAAGAGATGAGAGGATTTCATTTTTCTCGATAGATGTAGTACCAACTAAAATTGGTTGACCTGTTTTATGGACAGTTGCGATTTCTTCAACAACTGCCGTTATTTTGGCAGATGTTGTCTTATATACTGCGTCTGAAAAATCTTTTCTTGCAATTGGATTGTTGGTTGGAATAACAACAACATCTAATTTGTAAATTTTGCTAAATTCTTCTGCCTCTGTTACTGCAGTACCAGTCATACCTCCTAATTTTTCATACATTCTAAAATAATTTTGCAAAGAAACAGTTGCAAGTGTTTTGGATTCTTTTTGAATAGGAACATTTTCTTTTGCTTCTATTGCCTGATGAAGTCCCTCTGAGAGTCTTCTCCCAACCATAAGACGACCAGTAAACTCGTCGACAAGAATAACTTCGTTGTCTTTTACAATATATTCCTTTTCTTTATGAAACAGTGTCCTTGCCTTTAATGCAGCTTCCAAATGATAAACAGTATCAAAATCTTTTTCATAAATATTTGCAACACCATATAATTTTTCTATTTTTGCAAGACCGTGTTCTGTGAGATGTGCAGTCTTTAATTTTTCATCTATTTTGTAGTCTGTATCGCCACTTAACTTTTCTACAACTTTTGCATATTCATAATATTTTTGTGTTGGTACTTCGTCTGGAGCAGAAATAATATGCGGCGTACGTGCTTCGTCAATAAGGACAGAGTCTACCTCGTCAACAATTGCAAAGTAATGTCCTCGTTGACTTACTTGGGCAATATCTTGAGCCATGTTGTCCCTTAGGTAATCGAATCCAAATTCTGAATTAATACCATACACAATATCTGCTTTATACGCCTCTTGCCTACTAACGGGCTTTAGATGGACAAGACGTGGATCTGATACTTGAGGGTTTTTGAATGATGGATCGTAGAGAAAAGATTCTTCACTAATAAGTGCACTTACACTAACACCAAGGAGATGAAATACTGGCCCCATCCACCCTGCATCTCTTCTTGCTAAATAATCATTTACCGTAACCAAATGAACATTTTTCCCAGTGAGACTATGCAGAAATAATGCCGGAACAGCAGAAAGCGTTTTACCTTCTCCTGTTTTTTGCTCAGCAATTTTTCCTTGAGACAATGCAATTGCTGCCATAAGCTGTACGTCGTAATGACGTTGTCCAATACTTCGCCTTGCTGCTTCTCGGGACAATGCAAAACTTTCAGGAAGAAGAAGGTCGAGTGATTCGCCACTTGCAACTCTTTCTTTTAATTCTTTTGTTTTTTTTGCAAAATCAGTATCTTTTAGTTTTTGCATCTTCTTCTCTAGAGAATTAATCTCATCAATAAGAGGAAGAAACTTTTGTATTTCTTTTTCGTTGGAATCAAATAGTTTGGAGAAAAAATTAAGAACCATGATATTTATTCTTCGAGTGAACGGAGTGAATCGAGAAGTTAGTTCTCGACAAGCTCGAACAATAACAAGTTTACCATAAAAATAACTTTGCTTCAATTAAAAGTAATCCCCCCGATTTCTCGAGGGGATGTACCAATCGATCAATTGGTATTGATCTAACAAAGATCAAAACAAAAAACTATTTTCTTTTCTTTGTCTTTCGCTTTGTTGCGACTTTTTTCTTTACAACTTTCTTCTTTTTCTTTACTGGCATGTAACTCACCTCCTTTTTTATTCTTTCCAAATAAAATTTATTTGGGCAGATTAGATATAATCATCGTGAGATATTTTTCACAATTTGTCAATAGTTTTTCTCTGCTTCAAAATGATGAGTTTAGGGCGTGAAATGAGGATAATTTAAACATATCAAAAATGATAATACTAAAATAAACAATATAGAAGTGATAAATAAGTAAAAAATTAAAATGAAAAAATAAAAATAAAATTATTTTTGAGGCTTAATAACATCTTTTCCCATGTATTTTTGCAACACTTGTGGAATTTTTATGCTTCCATCTTCTTGTTGATAATTTTCTAAAATTGCAATTATTGGTCTATTCATTGAATATGCTGTTCCATTTAATACATGTAAATATTTTTTTTCTTCTCCATCTATATATTTCATGTTAAGCGCACGAGACTGAAAATCTGTTACTGTTGATGTTGATGTAACTTCCCTATACGTATTTTGTGATGGTATCCAACTTTCTATGTCATATTTACGTGCAGCATTAAATCCTAAATCTCCAGAGCAAATTCGCACTACTTGATACGGAATTTCGAGAAGTTGGAAAAATTTTTCTTCTAATGAAAGTAAATACTCGTGTTCTTCATCATCTTTTCCCTCTTCAACAAAAGAGACCATCTCTACTTTGTCGAATTGATGCACTCGGAAAATTCCTTTTGCATCTTTCCCATATGTCCCTGCTTCTCGACGAAAACAGGTAGAAAATCCCACATACCGCTTGGGTAATTCGCTTTTTTGCAGTGTTTTATTTTTAAATAATGGGACAATAGACTGCTCTGATGTGCCAACAAGATACATATCGTCTTTTGTCAGCTCGTAAATATTCTCATCCTCTCCCATTGCTGTATATCCTAAATCCTCCATAATTTCTTTTCGAATAAGTACAGGAGGCAAAATCGGGGTAAATCCTTCTTGCAAGAGGACATCAAACGCCAACTGCTTAAGTGCAAATTCCAAAAGTACACCATCATTTTTTAAATAACTAAATCTGGCTCCACTAATATCTGCTGCAGAGACCACATCTATCATATCTAGCGCTTCACCCAACACTAAGTGATCTTTAGGAGTAAAATCAAATTTTCGAGGCTCTCCGACTGTTTTGAGCACTTCATTTTCTGATTCATCTTTTCCTACTTTTACATCTGATTTTATTGGGTTGGGGATTTTTTTGACTTCTCTTCGTAATTCTTCTCCTACAGCAGTTAGTGCATGCTCTTCTTTTTCTAGTCGTTCTTTTATTTCTTTGCCTTTTTGTATCTGATCTTCCGTTGGCTTGCCATTGATTGCACCAACAAGCATATTTCTTTCTTCCCGAAGTACTTGCACTTCTTGGGATAGCTTGCGAAATTCTGCATCTATTTCCAGAATATGCGGAATATTTACATCAACATTTTTTGCTTTTGCCGATTTCTCAAAGTATTCTGGATTTTCCCTAAGTAATTTAATATCAATCATAGGTAAATGTAAAATTAAAAACTAAAAAATAAAAATAAAGTACCTTAATTTTTCATTTTGCACTTTGCATTTTTATTTTAACTCCAAAACATCTTTTATTCTTGTTTTAAGTTTTTGGAGTGCTTTGTATCTATGATTATACTGTTTTGTCTCATCGCTGGTCAATTCTGACTCAAGATAATATTTTTTAATTTGTGGGATATAAAAAAACGATCTGTATGGGTATCCCTTCATTGTAGGGGTAAGATGGTCATTCTCTTTAATAAGTCCTTCTACTGTATCTGTAGTACTCCACACACTACCATTTGGTAGAGCAAAAGATACAACAGCCCGAAATAGTGCCTTTCTATTATCTCTAGGTAATTCTTTTGCAACAGCTTTCATTTTTTCAAATATATCGTCGTAATTCCCAAGACTATCTACCCAATAATGACTGTGTACTCCTGGTGCACCATCGAGCGCGTCTATTTCCAGTCCTCCATCATCAGACACAGTTGGCAAGCCAGACATTTTTGCATATTCAACAGCCTTCTTTTGAGAATTTTCTTGGTATGTTGTCCCGTTTTCAACAACTTCTTGTGTTATTCCAACATCTTTTAAGGAAACAAATTCAACAGGCAGGCCAGAGAGAAATTTTTTTATTTCATCAAGCTTTGCAGGGTTGGTAGTTGCAATGAGGACTTTTCTCATGGATCTATTATAAACCCATTTTGTCTGCAATTTTTTGCATGGACGAAAGAGTTATCTCTATAAATGTAAGCAGTGGAATACCTAATTTTGTTTCACATAACCTAATATTTTCTCTATCTACTCCTTGAGAGAAGGCTGGCTTATTGAATTTTCGCAAAACAAAATCTGCATTAATATCTGCCATTTTCTTTGTTGGAGAAATAAGCGTACTACTAACCAGCAAACCAGTTAATTGATCAACGGTTGCAATTGCCCAATCTAAATCAGTCTCTGGATCTGTCCCTGTCTTTGTATAGTTATGCG
>Ga0182009_10000125_pt1 | contig 13525 bp, 10 predicted proteins | sample Sormic07211187_1_FD_161052 | JGI IMG/M metagenome (GOLD analysis project Ga0182009, IMG submission 161052) | Bulk soil microbial communities from the field in Mead, Nebraska, USA - 072115-187_1 MetaG | ecosystem: Environmental > Terrestrial > Soil > Agricultural land > Bulk soil | place: USA... | reverse complement strand
TTTGAAATTGATTACCTGTTCATAATCAATTTCTGCAAGTTGATTTAACTGCTTTTGTTTTTTATTTAATGCTTTAATGATCTGTGCCCCGTCCTTACCTGCTACTTTTTGAAGGTTGATATAGATGGGATGCAGCGCAAACGCTGATATGGCTGCGTACGGGTAAGAATCCTTCCAGGTGTATGTTGCAGACGTATCATTAATTGGAAGCAGTTGAATCATTTTTAGTCCAACTTCATTTGCCCAGTCTACAAGCAATTTAATGTCATTAAATTCACCTACACCAAAACTGCTGTTGCTGCGTAAACTAAAAACCGGAATAGCTACTCCCGATCCTCTCCATTTAATAACAGGCATTTTTAAAAACCCATCCTGAATGATTGTTTTTTTATTGACTGAACCGTCATTGTGCAAGATCCTGTTATCACCTGATTCAAATTCAACAAACGCTCCTTTTTTCAGGTTATATATTCCATATTTATAAGAAAGCGCAAATTCAGCAATAGATATATCGATGCCCACAGACCACCATGTACCTTTTTTACTTAATAAGATTGGTGTATCAATATTCCATTGTCCTAAAGATTCAGAGCTTCCTAATAAACAAACCACTTCGTTGTTAGCAAGAAGCGGGGCTTTTATTTTGAATTGATGGGTATATTCCTGGTTTTTCTTAGTCTTTAATTTTTTGTTATCCTTAAAGAAAACTTCCTGGAAGGGTGCTGAATAAAAACAGTTCTCAATAGAACTGCCATCGTTCCATGTGTCTATCAACAAAAAATCATGCTTTGCCTTTTTTATTTCAATGAAGCGTTCTTTTTCTGCTTCTTTTTTTATTTCACCGTGTTCGTCAATAAATATATAACGGTATTGAAGTGTATCAGTTTCAGAAGGATCAATCTCGATAGTTGCCTGCCAAAGTTCATCGCTTAGAAAACTCATGGGTAACGCTTTGGTTTGTTCATCACCACCCAACGCAGGAAGATTGCCAGTTATAGCGAGCGACTGGCCGAATTTTGTATGAAACCTAAGGTAAAAATCAATTTTCATCAGAATGAAATTACAAGCTTTGCGGTTGTGTGGCAAAGACACATTGGCGCGAAAATAATAAAAGCTTTCAAGTAAAAGGTGAGCAATACGGGATAGTTATGAAAATGCTATCAACAAATTGATTGCTGTACCCTATTTTTGCGCAAAATTCTTCAGATGGAAGTTCGTAAAAGGAAAAAAGGATTGTACTGGTTACTGTTTTTCGTTTCTGCTGCCGCGTTGGTAATTGCAATTATGGCGCACTGGCCATGGTTAACTTTACTGCTCCCTTTCGTAACCACTTTCTTCGTGTTGGCGATGGATATAATTTAATTCAACTTCCCTATTGCTTTTTATTTCTGAGCTGGTAGTTAGACGCCCTCATTGATTTTTTAAGAGTTTTTACAGAGTCCGCACTGACTGAGACAAACTGTTGAGAACTGGAAAAATAATTGTTGTTTAAAGAATCCATTCGCATCAGGAAGCCCTCACTGTTAGTGGTGATATATGATTCATTGCTTTTCAGGTAATTCCTGTTTTGTATGAGAAACTTCCGCGCCGAATTGTAATCGCCTTTGTCAATCAGGTTCATGGCTGTTTCCAAAGTTTCGTTGGCAGTAAACAAAATCGTTTGTTCAATAACATTTTTATTGAAATGTGTCAGGTATGCATCCACATTCTTTACAGGACTTAAAACGTTTTCGTTTGTCAACGATTTTTGCTGGCCATCAGTTACGTCTGTATAAATGATAGTTGATACAAATTTTAAAATTTCCCGAGTATTATTGTCAATTTTGAAAGTAAACAAGGCTGCCTTGGTTTCTTCGGATGAAAGGTCTCTCAACTTAACTATAATCTCATCTCCTACCTGTTGGTATTTTAAAGGGTATCCTTTTACTATTGTTACGCCTTTTGGGATGCTGATTTTTAGAATGGAATTTTGAGCGGCCACATTTAATAACCCGTTCAATTCGTTATTAAATATACCGGTCATCTTATCCGGTGTACTGATAAAATAATAATTGCCGGCACCTGTTTCGGCCATATCAGTCATTAAGGTTTCATTGTAGTCCAGGCCTACTCCAAAGGTTGATAAACTAATGCCTTCGTCATCTTTGTACTTCTGCACTTTTATGCGGATCAGCGTGGAATCTGTTAATCCAACATTGGCCAATCCATCACTAATTAAAAGCACCCTGTTAACGTAGCCAGGCTGAAAATTTCTTTGAACAAACTGGTAACCCTGTTCGGTTCCACCCCAAAGGTTAGTGCTGGCTTGTGGTGTGATCATATCAATCTTAGACTTGATCTTTTCTTTTTCAATAACATGAACTGGCGACTGGATTGTATCGACTCCACTATCATACACCACAATACTGGCCAGGTCTTCAGATTTTAGCTGATCTATAATATTTTTCGCAGCTTTTTTTGCGTAGCCCATTTTAACTCCCTGCATGGACCCACTTCTGTCAATGACAATGGAAATATTTAAAGGAATTCTTTTTACATAATCATTCAAAAACTTTGCAAGCTTTACTTCGATATAAAAATGCCCAAACTTGTTTGTTGAATCTACCTGGTAATAATCATTTTCCAGTCCCGTTGTAAAACTGATAGCATCACTTTTTGAAACTACATTTTTTCCCAAATGATCCCGGGCTTTAATTGTGCGGGGCAATAACGTATCAGTGGCAATGTGTTTTTGGAAATTATTTTTATGAACTGAAGTAAAAGCGAAGGCTGCGATGATTAACAAAATGAAAGCGTAAAGAAGCCAAAAATTTTTGTTCATGCAGGCAGTTTGCTATTGGATGCCTAAGCTAATTTTTTACATAAGAATCTACAATATTTTCCTGTTAAACAATTCTTTTTTTCGAGTTTCAAAGGTTGTAACTTTAAGAAAATCATTGATTATGCAAGAGCTGAAACAAAAACTGCATAAGCTGATTGACAGCTGTAACGATGAACTGTTACTTGAAGAAGCAAGAGCCGTTCTGGAGTCAACTGAAACTGCAAATGAATTTTTTGATGAATTGGACGAAGATGACAGGGATTCATTTTTGGAAGGCGAAGACGAACATGATACAAGCGTTACACATCACAGGCTGATGCACCAGTTTGAAGCCTGGAAGAAAAAATGATCAGATATTCATAATATTGAATTGATTGTATTGGGTTAGATAAACCCACGGCTAAACCCGTGGGTTTTATATTTCCATAATACAGCTGTATCCTGCCTAATTTTCAGTTTATTTCACACACTAATTTTAATATACATACAAAAAATGCATGCTCTATTTTAACGTAAAACAATAATTCCCTTTCTGTGCATCATTAAACTAAAGCAGAATTTTATAAAAAAACCCACAGCATATCTGTGGGTTTTTAATTCGTGTAATTCGCTTTTAATTCGTGTTATCTTATTTCACTTCTTCAAACTCAGCATCAGTTACATTCTCTCCTGTAGCACCCGTACCACCTTCCTGTTGCTGCTGTGCACCTTCAGCATTTGGCTGAGGACCACCTGCGCCTTGTGTTGCTTTGTACAACTCTTCACTGGCTGCTGTCCATGCATTATTCAATTCTGTAACTGCAGGATCAATTTTAGCAATGTCCTGCGATTTATGTGCTTCCCTCAACTTATTTAATGCTGATTCGATGACAGTTTTTTTATCGGCAGGAATTTTATCTCCATAATCCTTCAGCTGCTTTTCAGTTTGGAAGATCAAACTGTCTGCCTGATTCAATTTCTCGACTCTTTCTTTTTCCTGCTTGTCCTTATCGGCATTAGCTGTTGCTTCTGCTTTCATTTTTTCGATTTCTTCCTTAGTTAAACCGCTACCAGCCTCGATGCGAATCTTTTGTTCCTTGCCCGTCCCCTTGTCTTTTGCCATCACGTGCAAAATGCCGTTAGCATCTATATCGAAAGTGACTTCGACCTGGGGAACACCTCTTGGAGCAGGTGGAATTCCATCAAGGTTGAAAATACCCAGACTTTTGTTGTCTTTGGCCATTGGACGTTCGCCCTGCAATACATGAATTTGTACGCCTGGTTGATTATCAGAAGCCGTAGAGAAGGTTTCTGATTTCTTTGTGGGTATGGTTGTATTAGATGGAATCAAAGCTGTCATCACGCCACCTAATGTTTCAATACCAAGACTTAATGGCGTAACATCTAATAACAACACATCTTTTACTTCACCTGTTAACACCGCACCCTGTATGGCTGCACCAATTGCAACTACTTCATCTGGGTTTACACCCTTGTGAGGTTTACGTCCAAAGAATTTTTCAACCAGCTCCTGTACTTTTGGGATCCTTGTTGAACCACCAACCAGTATCACCTCGTCGATCTGAGATGTATTTAAGCCGGCGTCTTTTAATGCCTGTTCGCAAGGCTTAAGACAACGTGCAAACAAGTTGTCAGCCAGTTGCTCAAATTTAGCCCGGGTCAATTTTTTTACTAAGTGCTTGGGTACACCATCAATTGCTGTTACATATGGGAGGTTGATTTCTGTTTCTGAAGAAGAAGACAATTCGATTTTTGCTTTTTCAGCAGCCTCTTTCAATCGCTGTAATGCCATTGGGTCTTTACGCAAATCAACGTTCTCATCCTTTCTAAATTCTTCAGCCAACCAGTCCATAATCACTTTATCGAAGTCGTCACCACCAAGGTGGGTATCACCATTGGTTGATTTTACTTCAAAAACCCCATCCCCCAATTCCAGTACAGAAATATCGAATGTACCACCACCAAGGTCAAATACAGCCACATGATGATCTTTACCGCCTTTATCCAAACCATAGGCAAGAGCCGCTGCAGTGGGCTCATTTACGATACGACGCACATTTAACCCTGCAATCTCACCGGCTTCCTTTGTGGCCTGGCGTTGAGCATCATTAAAATAAGCCGGCACTGTAATTACAGCCTCTGTTACTTCTTGTCCAAGGTAATCTTCGGCTGTTTTTTTCATTTTCTGAAGAATCATGGCCGAGATTTCCTGTGGCGTATACGGCCTGCCATCTATATCAATACGAACGGTATTATTGTCACCTTTAATCACTTTATAGCTCCAGTGGCTAATCTCTTCTGTCACTTCATCGTGGCGACGACCCATAAAACGCTTAACACTCGTAATGGTGTTTTGTGGGTTCGTGATCGCCTGTCTTTTAGCAGGATCACCCACCTTGCGTTCGCCATTTTTTAAAAAAGCTACTACTGAAGGTGTTGTACGGCGGCCTTCATCATTAGCAATTACTACAGGTTCATTACCCTCCATAACAGCCACGCAACTGTTGGTTGTCCCGAGGTCTATGCCAATTATTTTTCCCATTTGATTAATGAATTTAATAGTTCATTATTGGTTATCAATGATTATGCCCAAGGGGTTGGAGATGAAATTATGTCAGATCAGCCATTCCAAAGATGAGAAATAACAGTATTTTTATTTGATATTTTAACTGCAGTAAATATGTTAAGCCGCCTTGGAAAACTTTTCATTTTTTTTACTTGTATTTTTTATTGCAATTTTTCAACCGCCCAAAGCTGGGACTGGATTAGAAGAGGTCCGAATACGAAAGGTGCGAATATTCATGGCGCCGCTATAACCCTTGACAGATTTCTGAACCATATTGTGATTACCGGTTTTGACTCAGCTCACTTTGCCAGTTTTCCTCCAAACTCATTTTATGTATCGAAATACGACAGGCTTGGAAATCTTCTTTGGCAAAAAGAATTTAAAGGGTCAAAGTATGGCTATGATATTGAGGTTGATGATGCAGGGTTTATCTATTTTCTTTCTGAAAAATTTTCATCTATAGACAATCAAAACGTTAGCGTCACAAGTCCCTTCTGTCTTGTAAAACTGGATCCCAATGGGAGATTAGTTAGAATTTCTCCAGTTGGAGCACTCAATACATTTCTATTACATGAGTATGTTTTTCATAAGCCAGCAATTGAGATAGACAAAGACAATAATCTCTATCTCACTTGCTCTATTTATACCAAAAACTTTCAGTTCCTTGATTCCTCCTATAATTTCTCTTCCGTTTCATCAGGGGATATTTTTGTAGCAAAGTTTGACACTGCCGGTAAAGTGAGGTGGTCAAAACATTTTGTTGTAGGTAGTGGATTTTCAAACTACTCTGGCGGTGTGCTTGGTCTTGATGCTAACAACACCGGGAGATTGGCTATCACAGGTTTTTTTGACGGCTCTTTAAATATTGATGGACAGGTGTTAACTGGAATCGCAGGTTCAAGTAATCCATCTGGTCGCACACCTTTTTTAACGGTATTGGATGTGAACTCTGGCAACAGCTATTTTTCAAGAATATATAAATCGGATTACACTAATAATTATTTGTTGGGTGTAATCCTAAAAGACGATGGCAGCATTATTTCATGCGCACGAACTCGCGGTGGCGTGTTTATGCTCAGTTCCGGGGCTACGCTTTGGGGTGGCACAGATTTAGTTTTTACGACTGCTGCGGGCACAGACATTTCTTTTAAGCAAATAGCTACAAGCCATAACTACCAATGGTTTGATCTTGATAAAGACAGCTCAGGCAGTATTTATGCCTCTTGCTACGTCACCAATAGCCAAACACCTACACAGAATGATAGCTTTAATATCCGGATAAATAAATACGATTCAGCAGGTAATTTTTTATACATCACTCCAATTAATAACCTGAATATTTACAACACTTCGTATGTACATTTTAAAATCAGGGGAAATGCCGTAGGCGTAACTGGTTCTGTTATTCCGCGTTTTGGCAACATACAAATCGGCAACAACGTAATTGAAGCTGGCAGGGATTCTATGTCCACGTTTGTAGGTTCCCTGGCAGAAAGGAACAGTATTGTTACTGGAAGATTATTTTATGATACTAACTTAAATGGTGTTCAGGATGCGCTGGAAAATGGTTTAACAAATTGGATGATCAAAGCCGCTCCCGGAGGATTAAATTTTTCATACACACTTAGCAATGGAGATTATAGACTCTATATTGATACCGGGTCCTACCAGATAAGTATCCCCAACATTCCGCGATATCATACATTGGTTCCTGCCTCTTATTCTGTGAATTTTCCGAATTATGGTTTGAGACAGGACAATAAAAATTTTGCACTGCAACCAATTCCTAATGTGAGAGACCTTGCTATAGACCTGATGCCAATCAATGTCATAGCGAGGCCAGGTTTTCCTCTGGCTTTCCTGGTACATTATTCAAATGTGGGAACCACAACTCTTTCAGGCAGCTATAGTATTAAACTGGACCCTGCCGTTGAATATGTGTCAAGCGATTCAGCGGTTTTCTTTGCAACCACCGATTCTCTTGCATGGGCCTTCGTCAACCTCAGGCCTGGTCAGACGCGGCTGAATATCATCAACTGTAAAGTAAAACCCACGACCCCTTTGTCTATTGTGCTAACCAACAATGCATACATCTACCCAATTGTAAATGACACGGTTCCTGAGGACAATTTTGACAAGATTTATATGACAACCAGGGGATCTTATGACCCTAATGACAAATCAGTTGATTTTTCAACACTGCTGCTTGATTCTGCAAAAATGGGAAAACAGTTTTTAGAATATACAGTACGTTTCCAAAACACAGGTACTGATACTGCATTTCAGATTCGAATTGTGGACACACTTTCTTCTAAACTTGATTTAAACAGCCTGGAGTTGATGAGTAGTAGTCATACATGCCAGGTCAGTTCAAAAGGGCAACAACTTGAACTGTATTTTCCGAACATCTTGTTGCCGGACTCTAACAGAAATGAAAATCGCAGCCATGGTTATGTGAAATTTCGCATCAAGCCTGTCACTTCGGTTAATTTATCCGATGTCATTAATAATACCGCATCAATTTATTTCGATTACAATCTTCCTGTACGCACAAATAATGTGGTCACTAGTTTCAGAAATAACGTGATCACTTCAGTGCCCACAATCAATAGTGGCCCTGATGCTTTGTATTTGTATCCGAATCCTGCCCTGCAAAGCCTGACTTATGAACTGAAAAACACAATAGGTCAAAAATCTGATATGAGAATATATGATTTGAGCGGACGACTACTGTATCAGACCACCATCAGTAATGCCAGGGGAACTCTGCTGGTCAGCTTCCTCCCTAAAGGCTCCTACATTCTTGAAATAAAATCAAAAAACAAATATTTCACAAACCGGTTTGTGAAAATGTAAGTGCCATAAAATGTTTTAATATCCTGAATTGGCGCTTTGAAATGCCAGTTAAAAAAATTTAGCAAGATTCAATAAAAGCATTTCATTTGATGTTATTTCCTTAGTAATTAATTATTGTATATGGCTTCCAGTACTGCCCAAAAACTAAAAATCAAGGATGGAAATTTAATTCTTACAATGAATGCTCCATCTGACTATACAAAATCACTCAGCCCTTTACCTTCAGCTGCAAAAATTACAGATTCAGGAAAAAGTTTCAACCAGGTTCACTGGTTTGTAAAGGATAAAGCGCAAATGGAAAAAGAACTAAAAAAAGTTTTGCCATTAATTAAGGACAATGTGATCTGCTGGATATTTTATCCGAAAGGCACATCAAAAATTCAAACAGATTTAACCAGGGACAAAGGATGGGATGAATTATTGAAACATGACATGCAGTGGATCAGCCTTATTTCTTTCGATGATACATGGTCTGCATTTGGTATGCGTCAAAAAACCGATACTGATAAAAAGAAAGAAGCCAAACCAAGAGAACGGCCAATCTTTGATTATGTTGATGCCCAGTCAAAAACAGTAACGCTACCTGATGACTTTGCGTTGGCTTTGAAGAAGAATAAAAAGCAGGAAATTTATTTCAACTCGCTTTCATTCACCAATAAAAAAGAATACATCGAATGGATTGTGACTGCCAAAAGAGAAGAAACAAGAAAGCAACGTGTAACTGCTTCTATCGAAAGATTGGGCAAGGAATGGAAAAACCCGGCAAATAGGTAAATTTGAATATGGCAATTGCAGACGAATTATATGAACGAATTGTTGCAGCAAAGGTTTTTATTGATGAGAATTATCATGAATCCATCAACCTTAATGAAATTTCGCAAAAAGCATTTCTCTCCCCATTTCACTTTCACCGGTTATTCTCCAGGGTTTATAAAAAAACTCCGCATCAATATCTTACAACCAAGCGTATTGAAAAAGCAAAAAGTCTGCTCTCAGAAAATAAACAGGTCACTGATGTGTGCAATGACGTGGGATTTGAAAGTGTTGGATCATTTAGTGTTTTATTCAAAAAAGAAATCGGCTTTGCTCCTACTTTTTATAGAAATATGGCCTGGCTAAAGAAGCAACAGGCAAAAGAGCAACCAAAACGTTTCATCCCACATTGTTTTATTGAATCGTGGAAATTAGATCAATAAAAAAGTTTTGCTATGTCACCATCTTAAAATATTTCCATAAATTACAACCAGCGATTGCATCCCGTTGAGCGGGGTGCATTTTTTTTGCCAAACGTAATTATGCTGCAAGCACTGCTTAATCAATACAGCCATTCAAATGTCAACTGGGACGAGATGCATGACGGAAAAGTCATTCGGGAACAATACAACAAGATATTTTCCATTCTTAACAGCTTTGATGTCGGTTCCCTACAGCAAAAAGAAAAAATTGCAAACGAACTATTCATGAACCAGGGTATTACGTTTACTGTTTATAGCGACAATACCGGGATTGAACGCATCTTCCCTTTTGATATTATTCCACGGGTGATTACGGCTAAAGAGTGGGAAATAATTTCATCGGGTATTCAGCAGCGATTAAAAGCATTGAATCTCTTTTTAAAGGATATCTATTCACAACAAAATATTATAAAGGATAAAATTATTCCTGCAGAATTGATTGCTTCCTGTCCACATTATACCAGGGAGGCCTATGGCATCAATGTGCTTCATGATATCTATGTTCATATTTCCGGTGTCGACCTTGTCCGAAGCGAGGCTGGTGATTTTTTAGTGTTGGAAGATAACCTCCGAACTCCTTCCGGGGTATCATACATGCTTGAAAACAGAGAAGTAACAAAACGTGTATTCCCGGATTTATTTGCATCCAATCATGTTCGAAAAATCAACCATTATCCCCTGCTACTTCATGATATTCTTCTTTCACTTGCTCCCGGTCATATTTCACATCCAACAGCAGTGTTATTAACCCCGGGCGTCTTTAATTCCGCATATTATGAACATACATTCCTTGCCAGGCAAATGGGCATTCCATTAGTTGAAGGCCGCGACCTGCTTATTGATAATCATAAAGTATATATGAAAACTACCGGTGGACTTGAAGAAGTGCATGTTATTTATCGCAGGGTGGACGATGAATTTCTGGACCCGTTGGTTTTTAAGCAGGATAGCATTCTTGGTGTGCCCGGACTGATCAATGTTTATAAAAAAGGAAATGTTGCTATTGTTAATGCGGTTGGAACCGGTGTTGCAGATGACAAAGCTGTTTACTCGTATGTGCCGGAAATGATACAGTATTATCTGAACGAAAAACCGATCTTATCTAATGTACCAACCTACCATCTAAACAATGAAGAAATGCGGCAATATGTATTTAATAACATTGAAAACATGGTGATCAAGCAAACCAACCAATCAGGTGGTTACGGTATGATCATGGGGAATATGATTTCTGAAAAAGATTGGACAGAAGCAAAAAAGAAGATTGCTGCTGAAGGACGCAATTATATTGCACAGCCAATCGTCAAACTGTCAACAGTTCCCTGTTTTATTGATGGAACTTTCCAGCCAAGGCATGTTGATCTTCGGCCATACGCCTTGTACGGACCCAATGGAATTCAAATTGTTCCCGGGGGGCTAACACGTGTTGCACTCAAAGAGGGTTCACTGGTTGTAAATTCTTCGCAGGGCGGCGGAAGTAAGGACACATGGATCATTGATGACTACTTAAATACAAAGGATGCTGAGTAGAATTGCAGATTCTTTATTTTGGCTGAACAGGTATATTGAACGTTCGGATGTTTTATTACGCCTGGTTTATGTTCACTACATACTTTCTCTCGATAAATCTGAAAGTGGGAACAATAACTGGCGTTCTGTTCTGGAATTGAGTACGGGACTTTTGATTGAACAACTGGAAGGAATTGAAAACAGCACGCCGCTTGCCATGAAAAAAATTTTGATTGATTCGGCCAATTCCAACTCAATAAAAGCAATTGTTACAAAAGCAAGGGAAAACGCCAGGGGAGCACAGGATCACATTACCAAGGAAGTGTGGGAGTCTGTTAACCAAATGTATCACCAGGTGAATCAACCTACGCTGACGACAAAGCTTCGCACAGACCAGGCAATAAAAGTGGTTGAAAGCCTGTCAAGAGCATGTGTGATGTTTGCAGGAGTTACAGATAATACCATGTCAAGGGGGCTGGGATGGAATTTTATGCAATTAGGCAAGTTTATAGAACGTTGCTTGCAAACCATTGTCATCACCAGCAAACAGCTCGAAAAGAATGGTTTTGCCGAGAATGCAAATGATATCCTGCAATGGCGTTATTTGCTTTTCTCCCTGTCGGGCTATGAATTGCATTTAAAAACCTACCGAAGCCCGGACCATATCAGTAATGTTTTACACCAGGTGATCTTGAATGAAAATTTCACCCGTTCAGTTATTTATTCACTTATAAGAATTGACCACTATCTTGAAAACATCAGGCTTATTCACGAAGATCAAAACAAAGATTTGCCAAGGGTTTTTGGAAGAATGTTCAGTAAAGTGAGATACGTGGATTTACAAACAATGAATCCAAACAGCACGCAGCTTTTTTTAAATGAAATACGTTCCGATCTTTTTTCATTCAGCAATCAATTGGGTCAATATTATTTTTCTTATTCCTAGAATATGCCTGTATTCAAAATTCATCATATTACCAAGTATACCTACGACGAACCGGTGAAAGAAAGCATCAATGAAATTAAGATCTTTCCTTACCAATGCCCCGAACAGGAATCATTGCAGCACCAGTTAAATATTACCGGTTATCCAAATGTTTATACTTCATCAGACTACTGGAATAATGTCACAGGAACATTCAATTTATTGACACCTCATAAGGAATTAATTATTGAAAGTAAACTGATTGTTCGTACAACTATGGCATCTGAAATTCAAATGAATTATACCAGCGGCATGCAGGATTTAGAAAAAGAAGTGCAATCCAATCTCAGGTTCCTTGAATTATCAACGCCCGACCAAATAGAGTCTACAGCAGCTATTAGTGAAATTATTGATGCTGTTTATGAACCCTCAAAAAGCATTGCATCCATCGTAATGGAAAGTTCCCAATATGTTTTTGAGCATTTTCAATACACAAAGGGAATTACAAATGTTGAAACAACCGTAGATGAAATACTTGAGCACCACGGAGGTGTATGCCAGGATTTTGCACATGTGTTATTACAAATATTCAGAAGCATAAAAATTCCCAGCCGTTATGTAAGTGGTTATATCTGTCCCAATAAAAATGGAATGCGGGGTGAAGGTGCCACCCATGCGTGGGTTGAGGCTTTCATTCCAGGGTATGGCTGGGCGGGCGTCGATCCCACAAATAACATTTGGGTAACCGATAAACACATAAAGCTGGCAGTGGGAAGAAACTTCAACGATTGCACTCCAATTAAAGGAACATTTAAAGGTGTGGCCGATCAGCATTTATCTGTGTATGTATCTGTTGGGTACGAAGATGGTGTAACCTTTGAAGAAGTGAACGATGTTAAATCTTACGCAAGGAAAAGAAAACAGCTTGCCCAGGACCATGCACAGCAACAGTAAGTTTTTAGATACAGATCCTTTTCAAAAAGCAAGATTCAAGAAATCTTCATTTCACAATCGCTTTAGCTTTACAACAAACAAGAAATTATGATTACCAAACTTTCACACACTTCTATTTTTGTTACAGACCAGGATAAAGCGTATGATTTTTACGTGAACAAACTTGGTTTTAAAGTAAATACTGACGTAAAGATGGAAAACGGATTTCGTTGGCTCACCTTAAATGCGCCTGATCAACCTGATCTCGAAATCATTCTCTTTCCAATTAACGAAAACAATGGCTACGAAGAGGAGGTAAATAAGGCTTTTAAACTTTTGCTTGAAAAAGGTGCTATGGGTGCAGGCGCAATGTATACTCCTGACTGCCGTGCAACATACGAGGAATTAAAGGCAAAGGGTGTACAATTTAAGTCAGAACCGAAAGAACAATTTTATGGGATTGAAGCCATTGTAACAGATGGTTGCGGTAATTGGTTTAGCATGACGCAACCGAAGGAGTAAGGACAGCCATCCCGACCTTCCTGGCGCGAAGCCCACCATCACACAGACCTTGCTTATTTGAAATACTCACACTTTTCAGCAATATTCAACTTTGAGACCTTTTAGTTTGTCTAATGAATAATGAACCTTGCGGGTCTGTGCAGAGGGAAGTCCCCTCC
>Ga0182009_10000122_pt1 | contig 13621 bp, 9 predicted proteins | sample Sormic07211187_1_FD_161052 | JGI IMG/M metagenome (GOLD analysis project Ga0182009, IMG submission 161052) | Bulk soil microbial communities from the field in Mead, Nebraska, USA - 072115-187_1 MetaG | ecosystem: Environmental > Terrestrial > Soil > Agricultural land > Bulk soil | place: USA... | reverse complement strand
CCGCGAGACCGTCGGAGGCTTCGGCGACCACCTGAAAGTCGGGCTCCGACTGGAGCAGGGAACGAAGGGCTTCACGGACGACGCGATGGTCGTCCGCCAGAATGATCGTGATCGGCTGAGTCATCAGGACACCTCGTCGGAGGGGGACACATCTCCCTTGGGAATTGGAATACGGAGCGATACCCGGGTTCCACCACCGGGGTTCGAGGAAATGAGAAGGCGGCCCCCGACGGAACTCGCGCGCTCGCGCATCCCGATGAGACCGCTGGACTGCTGCTCGAGAAAGGATCCGCTGGGAAAGCCGATCCCCTGATCCATCACGAGGACGTTGATGGTGTCGGGGGCGCCCCGCACCGCGACGCGCGCGTCGGCCACCTTCGCGTGGCGCGCGACGTTGGTCAGCGCCTCCTGCACGACGCGAAACACGGCCAGCTCCACCTTGGCCGCGTAGCGCCGCTCCAACCCGGTCGTCATGAGATGGACCCGCACGCCGGTCTGCAGCGCAAAGCGCTCGCAGTGCCAGCTGAGCGCGGGGCCGAGGCCCAGGTCCTCCAGCATCGGAGGGCGGAGCCGGGTCGAGATGTCGCGCACGCGCGCGAACAGCTCGTCCATGATCTCGTCCACCGACACCCGCGACGGGGCGCTGGACCGCAGCGTCAGGCGCAGCGAGGTGAGGAGCTGGCCGATCTCGTCGTGCAGCTCGCGCGAGACGCGCCGGCGCTCTTCTTCCAGAGACGAGACCATGGTGCGCGAGAGCGACGCCAGCCGGTCGCGGTCCGCCCGCCCGCTCTCGAGGAGCCGGGCCCGGTCGAAGGCCGGGCCGATCCGGTCGGCGGCGAGCTCCAGCAGCCGCCGGTCGTTCTCGTTGAACGCGAGACGCGCGCGGGCCACGACGCAGAGCACGCCCACGACGCGCGCCTCCAGAACGATGGGCGCCCCGGCGAAGGAGCGGCAGATGCGGGTCCACCCCGGCGGCGTGCCCCCTTCGCCCTGCGGATCGTCCGTGAGGATCGGCTCCGCCGAATAGGCCACGCGCGCGACGATGCCGTGTCGCGACGGAACGGCGAAGCGCGCGGACGCTCCCGGCAGAATTCCGGCCGATGCCCGGCAGTCGAGGGACACGCCGTCCTCCGTGTGGAGCAGCGCGAGGGCCGCGTCCCCGCGCAGCGCGGAACGGACACGGTCCAGGACCTCGGTCACGAGAACGTCGAGCGGAAGGCAGGCGAGGGCGGGATCGGTGACGCGGTCGAACGCGAGAATGGAATCGTGCGGCCGGTCGGACGGAGCGTCCGTCTGGGGCGGATCCCCTTCCGGCTCGGCGGCGACCGGCGACGGCGCTCTCTCGGGCGGGATGAGGGGCGGCGTCACCTCGCGGGCGAGCCCGACGATCCGCGTCGGCTGCTCGGGGTCGTCGCCGAGGACGAAGGCGCGATCGAGGAGCAGCGCATAGCTGCCGTCCTTGCGCCGGAAGCGATAGAGCATCACCAGCTCGCGCCGCTCGCCGACCAGGGCGGCGTCGATGGCCGCGAGCACCGACGCCCGGTCCTCGGGGTGGATGCGCTCCTTCCACCACGCGGGATCGGAGCCGGTCTCCCCCGGGCCGTAGCCGGTGATCGCCAGCATGGCGCCGCCCCGCTGGATCCGGCCGCTCTCGAGGTCCCACTCCCAGGCGGTTTCCCCCGCGGCATGGCTCACCAGGCCGCGGGTCTCGGCGAAGCGCGGCGCTATGGAGCGGCCGGCGTCCCTCCGGGCGCGGGCGAGGTCGCGGGGGTGTTGCTGTTCCAGATATCGCGATAGATCTTCCATCCAGCCTCGCCGTGCTTCCAGACCACGATGTATTTGCCCGTTTCCGCGGTCTTGCCGTCGTTCCCCGTCATCGTATACCGCCCGGTCTCCCAGGCGGAGTCTTCGCCAACGCCGACGTCGCCCGTCTGCAGCGTGACGCCCGCGAAGGGAAGCGCGAGAACGCTCTGCCACATCGTCACGATCGCCTCGCGCCCATCGAGCGGCGGAGCCCCCGGCGGGAGCACCTGGCCGTCTTCGGCGTACAGGAGCCCGATCGCGGCGGCATCCCGGCGCGCGAACGCATCCATGAACTGCTTGTTCGAGGCCTCGATCTCCGAGCGGACCTCGGTGGCGCTCTCCTGCTTGGCTGCAGGCGCGCATCCCGCGAACGAAGCCAGAACGACCGCCAGGACGCACAGGACGCGGCGCCGGGCGGACAAAACCCTCCCGCGAACGTTCAGCGGAACCATGAAGACCCCCCGGTTCGTGTCCGTGAAACGCTCCGCCCCGGACTCAGTTCCGGGTCCCAAAACCCTACCACAAAACGGGGTACGAACGCTCAGGGAGAGAGAAGGAGGAGGACGGCCATGATCCCGCCGAGCAGGGCGAGACCGACCAGGAACTGCAGGCTGCGTCCCGGAAACGGGTGCGCCGCGGTGCGTCTCAGGCGGCTCCCGAGACTTCCCGCGGCGGTGTCGGCGTGCCGGCCGCGGGCGCGGCCTCCGGCTCTTCGACGATCCACCGCACCGATTTCGAGCACGGACAGACCCCGCCGACCCGCTTCAAGGAGGGCATCCGCCTGCTCGCCTGCTCGGGCGCGACCGTGCCGGCCGCCACGTCGCGCAGGGTCGCGACGTACACGCTCATGTCGCGGCTGGCCAGGTACGGCTCCGGCAGATGCTCCTTCAAATGGGCGAGATAGGCGTCCACGGTGTCGAACGCTTCGCCTCGCGTCCCGATCATCGTCCATGCGGGTTCCCCCTTCCTGCGAAAGAATCGTGGATCGGGAAGATCGAGGAGGTCGTGGCTCGCGATACCCTTCTCGCGACCGCCGCCCTTGTGGAGGCGGGCGACCAGGGTCTCGGCCTGCTCGGGGGAGAGCTCGGGAGACCGGGCGCGCGCGTAGCGCTGGTTCAAGTCCGCGATCATTTTCCGGCACTCGTCGTAGTACTGCGACTGCGCCTCGGCGTTCTTCATGTTCTTGAACCCGAAACGGACGTTGGAGTCGCCGCCTTTTTCGTGCCCGAACATCTCGAGGCCCCGGGGAAGCCATTTGTTGAAGGCCTTCTGGATGGAGGCCATCGTCACCAGCTCGTTGCCCTGCGCGGCCCGCTGCACCCAGCGGCGCAGCGGGATGACGCCCGCCGCGAGGTGGAAGGCCTCCTCGCGGAGCATCGGCGGCATCGACTGGGCGAACGGCTTGTACGAGCAAACCCGCTGCATCGAGAGCTGGTACTTGCCGACGCGGTCGATCACCGCGGCGAACACGACGTTGTCCACGAAGGAGTCGTAGTCGAGGTTGAAGGCGTCCAGAACGTGCGATCCGGTGCGCATGGAGAGGATCTCCTCGATCATCTCCTCCGCCCTCTGGGACGACACCGAAGACCAGTCCTGCGACGTCAGCATGTGGAACATCTGGTAGCCGTGGCGCAGCTCTTCGGCCATGACGCGGAGCACCCAGAAGCGGTCCTCGTCGTCCTGGGCGCGCGCCAGGGTCGCCTCGTGCTGCTGGATCGAGCCGAACTCGGTGGAGGCCTGCGCGCGGATGATGGCCAGGAGGTGGCCCGCGGCGTCCTCCCCCATCTCGGACGGCGCCAGCATGCGCCGCTCCCCCTTCCGGTCGCCGACCTCGATCGTGTCGGTCATCCCCAGCTCCATCTTGGCGCAGAGGCAGAACTCCGGCTCGTTCGGGAAGTATTTCTCCCAGTACTTCGGCAGGAGGTCGTAGTCGGGGAAGTTGTGACGCTGCCAGTGAAGGACGGCGTCGTGGAACTTCTTGGGAAGCGTGGTCTGCTCGACGTTCATGCGCGTTCGGCCCGCCGTCCTCCGGCCATGTCCGCTCCCTTCATCGGGAGCTCGAGCGCGGTGAGCGGGGCGTTCACGAACCCCACCGCGCGGAGGAAGGAGGCCAGTTCCTCGTCCTTCTGGTCCACGATCGTGCGGAGCACCGTCGCCCCGCGGGCTTTCATGTTCTCGACCACGGCGTCGAAGAGCCGCCGGCCGATGGAGCGCCCCTGGTAGTCGGGGTCGACGCCGAAGCGCTCGATCCACCCGCTGGTCTCTTCGAGGCCGAATTCGCCGCCGCGCACGTCGGAGAACATGAATCCGACGACCCTCCCGTCCACCTCGGCCACGGGGCAGGCGTCGGCGTCGCGCCGGATGTAGTAGCCGACGCGCCGCTCCCAGACGTCGGGGCGGTAGATCCCGGTCAGGCGCTCGTCGATGGCGACGATCCGGGAGATATCCAGCTCGGAGAGGGAACGGATGCGGACCTGCCCCGGCGCGGCGTTCACCGCATCAGGATACACCGGCGCTCCGCTAGAAGCTACGGCGCCGCCGGGTTCCGGTCGAGACGCCGAGCACGCCGAAGAGGCCGCGCACCAGCTCGCGCCCGACCGCCCGGCCCAGCGGCGAGTTGATCGCCTTGCCGACCGCTTCCGCCATGTTCGGTGCCGGCGCGGCCGCGCGGCCGCGCCCGGCCGGAGCGGCGCTTCCGGCGGACGGTGCGGCGCCGGGCGCCTGCGCGCGCGCCTCGAGCAGCTCCCGGGCGCTCTCGCGGTCGACCGGCTTCCCGTACTCGGCCATGAGCGGCGACTGCTGGATCCGCTTCTCGCGCTCGGCCGGCGGGATCGGGGCCATCAGGCTCGAGGGCGGGATCATGCGCGTGGCGGCCACCGGCGTAGGCGTCCCGCGCTCGGAGAGCACGGTGACGAGGGCTTCGCCGATCCCGAGGGAGAGGATCGTCTTCGCGATGTCGTAGAACTCGGAACGCGGAAAGGTGTTCGCCGCGGCCTTGAGCGCCTTCTCGTCGTCGGGGGTGAAGGCGCGAAGCGCGTGCTGGACGCGGTTGCCCAGCTGGGCCAGCACGTCGTCCGGCACGTCCTTGGGGTTCTGCGTCACGAAGAAGACGCCCACGCCCTTCGAGCGGATCATCCGCACGGTCTGCTCCACCTCGCTCAGGAACGCCTTGCTCGCGTCCTCGAAGAGGAAGTGCGCCTCGTCGAAGAAGAAGACCAGCTTGGGCTTTGCGACGTCGCCCACCTCGGGCAGCTCGCGGTAGAGCGAGGCGAGGAGCCACATGAGAAAGGTGCTGAAGAGCGCCGGGTGGTCCTGGATGTCGTCCAGCTCGAGGAGGGTGACGATCCCCTTGCCCGAGGGATCGACGCGGAGCAGGTCCTGGACCTCGAACTCGGGCTCCCCGAAGAAACGGTCGGCGCCCTGCTGCTCCATCTCCACGATCTTCCGGAGCAGCACGCCGACCGTCGCCTTGGATAGTCCGCCGTACGACGCGAGCTCTCCCGCGCCTTCCCCGGCGAGGTACTGGAGCACCGCCTTCAAGTCGGCGAGGTCGAGGAGGAGCAGCTTCTGGTCGTCGCACAGCTTGAAGACCATGGCCAGGACGCTCTGCTGCGTCTCGTTCAACTGGAACGCGCGCGCGAGCAGGAGCGGACCGAACGACGACACGGTGGCGCGCAGCGGAACGCCGTTCTTCCCCGACAGCCCGACGAACTCGGCCGGAAACGCCGCGGGTTGGAACGTGACGCCAACCGCCTTCGCGCGCTCGAGCACCTTGGGGCTCGATTCGCCGGGAGCGGCGATCCCGCTCAGATCGCCCTTCAAGTCGGCGAGGAACACGGGCACGCCCTGGGCGGAGAGCTGCTCGGCCATGAGCTGGAGGGTTTTCGTCTTTCCCGTGCCGGTGGCGCCCGCGACCAGTCCGTGGCGGTTCATCATCGCGAGCGGCACGCGGACCGTGGCGCCGTCCACCACCGCGCCGTCCTTCATCGCCGCTCCGAGCTCGATCGACTCGCCCGAGAACGCGTAGCCCTTCGCGATCGTGTCCTTGAAATCGGCCGCCATGCCGCGATGCTGCCAGCGAACAGGGCGCGCGTCAATCGCGGGACACATCGCGCTTGCGCCCGGCGCGGCGCGTTCGTTAGAGTGCGCGAGCCGCGCGGCATTCTCCCGCGCCGCGCGACCACCCACTTGGAGGACTCCCGCCCGTGAACGCACGGATGCGCCGCCTGCTCGGCGCCGCCGCGATCGTGGCCGCCGCCGTGGCGAACGCCATCGCGCCAGGCTCCGCGAGCGCCGACGATCCCACCGGATGGATCGCGCCCGGAGGAGGCGAGCTCTGGATTCCCAACGAGCTCGGCGTCGAGCCGCATCATCCCATGTTCGGCGCGATCGCGGGGGTTGCCCTCTCGCGGTCCCTGGCCCTCGAGGCGCGCGGCATCTACGCGAAGTCGGAATCGGACTCCGGCGCGACCCTGAAGCTGCTCCACCTGAGCGGCGACTTCACCCTGTTCCTCCTCCAGGACCGCATCCAGCCCTATCTCATGGTGGGCGCCGGCGCCATGCACCTGGCTGGCGACAGCACGAGCGCGACCAAGCTCGCCTTGAACGGCGGGCTCGGCTTCCACATCCGCCTCAACGACCGGCTCGCGCTGCGCCTGGACGGCCGCGAGGTGGCCTACAAGGTGTTCGTGCCCAGTGAAAACGCAGAGAAGTACAAGCACGGCCCCGAGGCCTTCGCGTCGCTCTCCTTCGGATTCGGCGGCGCGGCCAAGGACAGCGATCGCGACGGCGTGCGCGATAAGGTCGACCGCTGCCCCGGCACGCCGCTCGGCGCCCGCGTGGACGCGTCCGGATGCCCGGTGGACAGCGACCAGGACGGCGTCCCCGACGGCATCGACCGCTGCGAGGGCACCCCGAAGGGCGCCGCCGTCGACGCGACGGGCTGCACGATGGACGCGGACCAGGACGGGGTTCCCGACGGCGTCGACCAGTGCAGCAACACGCCGGCCGGAGCGCGGGTCAACGCCACCGGCTGCCCGGTGGACACCGACAACGACACGGTTCCGGACGGCCTCGACCAGTGCGACGGAACGCCGGCGGGATGCATCGTGAATCCGAACGGCTGCCCCACCGACGCCGATCAGGACGGCGTCTGCGACGGCCTCGACAAGTGTCCCGACACGCCGGAGAACGCGCGCGTGGACGCGACCGGCTGCCCGATCACGGTCAGCTCCAAGGAGACGGAGCTGCTCGAGACCGGCATGATCCGACTCCAGAACGTGAACTTCGACACCGGCAAGGCGAAGATCCTGCCGGAATCGTTCGCCACGCTCGACGAGGTGGCCGACATCCTGGGCCGGTGGCCGGATCTGCGCATCGAGATTGCCGGACACACCGATTCGCGCGGCACCGACGCGCGGAACCTGGCCCTCAGCCAGGCGCGCGCCAGCGCGGTGCGCGACTATCTCGTGAACAAGTTCCCGGAGCTCAAGCCGGAGCAGTTCACCGCGAAGGGCTACGGCGAGACGCAGCCGATCGCGACGAACACGACCGCGCTGGGACGCGCCCGCAACCGGCGCGTGGAGTTCCGCGTACTGAACAAGGAGACGCTCCGAAAGGAATCGGAGAAGCGAGGGCTCGCCCCGAAGGAGTGATCCCCGCGGGCTGTGGTGCGGGGTGATGGGAGGGGGGTTCTCCGGGCCGGTGAAGGAACGCGAATCGCGCGGCGACGCGCGAGGATCGGTCCCGATCGGGAAGGGGCAAGGCGGGGCCGTGGCACTCTTGCACGGCCCCGCTGCCTTTTTCTCTGCTTTCGGGTTGGATGTCGACGGGGCTGGGCGAGGGGACTCTTCGGAAGGGGGTCGCTCCCGGCGTCTCGGCTCAGATCGGGGGCCAGCGGAATTCTTGCTTCCACTGACTCACCCGCGTGCGGACTCCGTCCAGGAAGGGCCCCCAGCGTTTGTCTTCGAAGAGCGGTGCGAAGAAGATCGGGTTCTCGTACAGGGACAGCGTGTCGTTGCCGAGAGCCACCGCGCGGTCGAGATGGCGGAACGCCGCATCCGGATCTCCCAGGTGGGCGCTAAGGGCGGCCATGTCCGCCGCCATATCCATGTCCACGGCCGCGTAGCGCTCGATGCGGGGAACGTAGGAGGCAGCGTCGGAGTTGCGGCCCACCTTGGCGAGGGCGAGGGCCACGTTCGCCATCATCGATCCGGTCCGGGGCGTCAGCGCTTCGGATTCGACTCGCTTCACCAGCTCCTCAGGCTGGTCCCCGAAGAGGAGCATGAAGAATTCGGGATTCCCCCGCGTCGAGGGGAACCTCGCCTGGGTCGCTTCATGTTCCTCGCGCGCCTCGCGGAGCCGGCCCGACATCGCCAGCAAACGAATGCGCATCCAGTACGGCCATGGCGTACTCGGATCGATCTCGGTTCCCCGCAGCGAGGCGGTCAGGGCCACGTCGATCATGTCGCACAAGCGGAACAGGTAGGAGAAGTAATGGGGCACGAACGGGTTGTTCGGAGCGCGCCCGTAGATCGCCGTGAAGCCGGCGTAGGCGTCGCGCTTGGCTCCGCGGGTCAGCCGCAGAGCAGCTCTCGCGAAGAGGGCTTGGAGATTCTCGGGATCGAGCGAGAGGGCCTGGGCCAGGGCGTGATCGGCCTTGGCGAACCAGATCGGGTCGGGATCGAAGCCGGCGTCGGTCAGGCCATGGTAGTAACTTCCCAGGAACCCCCAGGCGTCGGCGAACGCCGGATCGACCCGCACCGCCTCTTCGGCCAGCGCAATCCCCCTCCGAAACCCCTCCTCGCTCGACGAGCGCCACGCCTCCTGGCCCTTCAGGAGGAGGGCATACGCCTGCGGGGACGGTGCGTGGCTGTGGGCCCCTTTTGCCGGGGCCTGCTGCAGCCGCGCGGTCATCGCCTCCGCGATCCCGTGGGCCACCTGGTCCTGGACCTCGAAGATGTCGTCGAACTTGAGGTCCACCTTCCCCGCCCAGAGGGAGCGGCCCGTGGCCGTCTCCACCAGCCGAGCGGTCGCCCGGAACCGCTCGCCGAAGCGCTGGAACGAGGCGTCGAGCACGGCGCTCGTGTCCAGCTCGGTCCCGACGCGGCGCGGATCGACGGGCTGGTTGTGGTAGGAGGCGATGCTGCTCGTGGCGCGCACGATCAGGTCGGGCGATGAGGAGAGCCGCGTGATGACCGCGTCCGCGAGGCCGACGCCCAGGTAGCTCAGCTCCGGATCGCCCCCGATATTCTTGAACGGGAGCACGGCCAGCGTGCGCGGACCGGCGCCTTCTTCATCCAGCGGCGCCGCCGTGCCGCAGCCGCACTCCAGCGTCTCGAGATCGATGTCCATATCGTGGGCGGAGGCGTGCCGCCGGGTGGGATCCTTGGAGAGCGCCTTCGCCAGCACGAAGTCGAAATCCGCGGTGAGCGCGCGATTCACGCGCGAAGGCGCCTCCGGCGCTTCGTGCAGGATGCGATGCATCGTTTCGACCGCGGTGTTCGCCGCGAACGGATGACGACCCGTGAGCAGCTCGTAGAGGATCGAGCCGAGCGAGAAGAGATCGCTTGCCGGTCCGGCGGGCTGGCCGAGGACTTGCTCGGGCGACATGTACGGCGCGGTGCCGAGGATCGTTCCCGGCAACGTCGCTGTGCGCGCCGCGACGCCGGGCGTGACGCTCCGGGCCAATCCGAAATCCAGGATCTTCAAGAGACCGTCGGTGCGAACCATGATGTTCTCGGGCTTTAGGTCGCGGTGCACCAGCCCCGCCTGATGCGCGACGCCGAGCGCCGCGAGAGCCTGGCGCAGAAGATGGAGTACCTCCGAAGGAGAGCGTGAGCGACCGTGGGCCCACTCGCGCAGCGTGCATCCTTCAACCCGCTCCATGGCGACATACAAGGCGCCGTCCGCTTCGCCGAGATCGTGGATGGTGAGAATGTTCGGGTGATTGAGCGCGGAGGCCGCCCGCGCTTCGTGCAGAAGGCGCTCGCGCCGGTCCTTGTCCTGCGAAAACTCCGGCGGCAACACTTTCACGGCGACTCTCCGCCCGAGCGCGGGATCTTCGGCGAGGAAGACGCGTCCCATCCCGCCCTCGCCGAGCGGCTCGAGGACGCGGTAGCGGCCGAGCAGGGTGCCGATCATGGCGGGAGGATAGCACGGCGCCCCGCCGCTTTCGGGGCGGGGAAAATCACCCAATTCATCCGCGAAACGTGAAACGCAGGCTTGTGCAACTGACGTGATTTGGGTACGGTAGCGCTCTGGAAGGGAGCCCGGCGGTTCGGGGGGCGATAAGCCGAGCTCATCCTCCTTCCATCCACCCAGGCAAACACAGGAGCACGAGACTCGTTGGCTCACGACCGAACGAGGGCTCTCCGTTTTGCCATGATTCCGGCCATCCCCACCCGCGGCCGGGACATCGTCCACCCGTGCGCCCTTTCGGGCTGCTTCCGGCTCTACCGCGGACGATCGCCTCCGACATCACGCGCGGTCGAACTCGTTCGTGCCGGTGACGTCCCAACCCGAACGAAGCATCCCAGGAGGTCTCAGCATGAAGCGTCTTCTGTCCCTCGCTGCACTCGCATCCCTCGCCCTTCTCCTCACGGCTCCCCTCGCGCTTGCGGCAGGTGAGCCGGACGTCGGCCAGGGCCGATGGGCAACCGCCGAGAACGGCCGCATGGCCGACAACGGCGAGATCGTCTACCGCTGCGGCACCGACAACCGCATTTCGCACAATGCCCCCGACATGGCGCAGATCAACCGGTGGATCCAGGAAAACCGGGTGATGGCGGGCGGCGTGATTCCGGTGAATTTCCACGTCATCTACGACGGCTCGACCGGCAATGTCTCCGACGCTCAGATCGCGGCGCAGATCCAGGTCTTGAACCGCAACTACGCGGGACTGGACTACAACGGGAATCCGGTGGCCGGGGCGCAGAACACGGGTTACACGTTTGTTCTGGCGAGCGTCACCCGAACCAACAGTCGGCAATGGTTCAAGATGACCCCGGGCTCGCGCGTCGAGTCGCAGGCGAAGAACGCGCTCGCGGTCAACTGGACCAGCTCCCTCAACCTGTACACGGCGAAGCCGGGGCAGAATCTCCTCGGCTGGTCGACGTTCCCCTGGGATCTCTCCAGCAACGGCAAGATGGACGGCGTGGTGATCCACTACGCGTCGCTCCCGGGCGGCTCGCTCGCGCCCTACAACCTGGGCGGTACGGCGTCGCACGAGGTGGGGCACTGGGTCGGCCTCTATCACACGTTCCAGGGCGGCTGCGACGGCGGCAACTGCTCCGGTGGCGGCGACCAGGTCTGCGACACGCCGGGTGAGGCTTCGGCCACGTCGGGCTGCCCGAGCGGCAAGGACACCTGCCCCGAGGCGGGTCTCGATCCGATCCACAACTACATGGATTACTCGACGGACGCCTGCTACAACCAGTTCACGCCCGGCCAGGACGTCCGCGCGGACGCCATGATGGCCAACTACCGGCCGCTCATCGGCTCGGCGCGCATCGCCAACGCCGAAGAACTCCCGGTCACCGACTTCCGCGCCACCGAAGCGCACGGCCCCCGCGGCACCGACGCGGGTGACGTGGTCTATCGCTGCGCCACCGACGCCAAGGGCGCGAGCATGAAGGCGCCGAAGAAGTCCGACGTCGACCTCTACATCCAGCAAGGGCGCGTTGCGGCGGGCGGCGTGATTCCGGTCTACGTCCACGTGATCACGAGCGGCTCGAGCGGCAACGTCACCGACGCCCAGATCGCGGCCCAGATCCAGGTGCTCAACCGCAACTATGCCGGGCTCGACTACAACGGCAACCCGGTCGCGGGCGCGGTGAACACGGGCTACACGTTCGTGCTCGCAGGCACCGATCGCACCAGCAACCGCAAGTGGTTCACCATGACCCCGGGCTCGCGCAACGAGAAGCAGGCGAAGGCGACCCTCGCCAGGAACTGGACGAGCGCGCTCAACCTGTACACGGCCTCTCCGGGCCAGAACCTGCTCGGCTGGTCGACCTTCCCCTGGGATCTCTCCGCGAACGGGAACCAGGACGGCGTCGTGGTCCACTACGCGTCCCTTCCGGGCGGCTCGCTCTCCCCGTACAACCTGGGCGGCACCGCCTCGCATGAGGTCGGGCACTGGGTCGGCCTCTACCACACGTTCCAGGGCGGATGCGACGGCGGCAACTGCTCCGGCGCCGGCGATCTCGTCTGCGACACGCCGGGCGAGAACACGGCCACGTCGGGCTGCCCCAGCGGCAAGGACACCTGCCCCGAGGCCGGTCTCGACCCGATCCACAACTACATGGATTACTCGACCGACGCCTGCTACAACCAGTTCACGGCCGGCCAGGACTCCCGCGCCGACTTCATGATGTCGACGTACCGGCCGCTCATCGGCTCGGCGCGACTCGCCAACGGAGCGGGCGCGATCCAGAACGCCCGCGACGTCAACGGCGGCCTCGTCCGCTTCGCCGCGCGGCCCAACCCGTTCAATCCCCGCACCAAGATCGAGTTCGGTCTCGCGCGTGAGGGACGGGCCACGGTGCGCGTGTTCGACATCCGGGGCCGACTGGTCTCGACGGTCGTGGACCGGGTGCTCCCGGCCGGAAACCACAGCTTCGACTTCGACGCAGCGAAGCTCTCCAGCGGGGTCTACTTCATGAGGCTCTCGGCCGACGGCCAGAAGCAGGTTCGCCGCCTGTCGCTGCTCAAGTAGCGAACCATCGGGAATCGTCGGATCCAAGGGGATCCGCGGAGCGGGGCCGGCGCGATCGCCGGCCCCGTTTCCGTTCGGCGCCGTGGTACCCTTGGCGGATGAACGGCTCCCGCTCCCGCGGAGCGATCCGCGTTCGCCCCGGCCGCCCCGTCCGGCTCCCCGCGATCGATCCCGATTCCACCGGTGGCTTCTCGGGGAAGGACGCCGCGCGCGCCTCGCTCGAAGAGGATCTCGAGCGCCTGCGCGAGCGGCAGCGGCTCCTCTACGCCGACGGGCGCCATGCCCTTCTCGTCGTGCTCCAGGCGATGGACACGGGCGGGAAGGACGGCACGATCCGCCACGTGCTGAGCGGGCTCAATCCCGTCGCCTGCGTCGTCACCTCCTTCAAGGTTCCGAGCGCCGAGGAGCTGGCCCACGATTTCCTCTGGCGCATCCACCGGGCGGTCCCGCCGAACGGGGTCATCGGAGTCTTCAACCGCTCCCACTACGAGGACGTGCTGGTCGTCCGGGTCCACGAGCTGGTGCCTCCGTCCGTCTGGAAGGGGCGCTACGAGCAGATCAATCAGTTCGAGCGGATGCTGAGCGAGAACGGCGTGCGGATCGTGAAGATCTACCTCCATATCTCCAAGGCGGAGCAGAAGCGAAGGCTGCAGCAGCGATTGGACAACCCGGAGAAGAACTGGAAGTTCTCCGAGGCCGACCTCGCGGAGCGGAAGCTCTGGGGGGACTACATGGCTGCCTACGAGGATGCGATCAACCGCTGCTCGACCGACGTCGCTCCCTGGCACGTGGTGCCGGCGAACGTGAAGTGGGCGCGCGACGCCATGGTCGCCCGCCTGCTCCGCGACACCATGGACTCGATGAGTCTTCGCCGGCCCAAGGTATCGCGCAAGATCGCGAGGCAGAAGATCCGCTGAGCCCGAACGGAAACGGCCCCCTCGCGCCGCGCGCGGGGGGCCGTTCCGGAAGCCGCGATCGATCGGTCGTCGCTACCAGCCGCCGTGCTCGGCCGGCCTCCCCTTCTCCGCCGCTTCGATCGCCCCCTCCAGCTCGGCCGCCTCGGCGCTCTGCTTCTCCTTCAGCCAGGCCAGCTGCTCCTTC